>Ga0222713_10006732_pt1 | contig 10868 bp, 13 predicted proteins | sample C33_649DmetaG_FD_165061 | JGI IMG/M metagenome (GOLD analysis project Ga0222713, IMG submission 165061) | Estuarine water microbial communities from San Francisco Bay, California, United States - C33_649D | ecosystem: Environmental > Aquatic > Marine > Unclassified | place: USA: California... | reverse complement strand
AATCTCGTACCTTAAAAGGTATCTTTAACGCTTGAATAAATTGGTCAACTTTTTTTTCGTCTACCTTAGTATCTATAATTTTACTGCCGTCAACAACTTGTACATCATTGTCCTCACACCATTTTAGAATATAAGGATATAGACCAACATAAATTTGACCTGTTTGATAAGAGAACAATCTGATTTTTCCATCCCACACCCTACTACGGTACTGTGGCATAAACTTAAAACCAGGTACTTCAAATGTAAAGAATTGACCTAACTCTCTACGAATGTCCTCATCAGCTTCTATTTTTAAATAGACATCATCTTTCTTGTCTATAATTAAATATCTAGTGTTTGTCATTTTATGAAAACTGTTTGCCTACGACCCAACCAACTAATACTTTTCTAGTACCTTTGGTTACTTCGTGTACTTTATGCCAAGCATGTGAGGGAAATACAATCATAGTGCCTCTCTTAAAAACTTTATCTAATTTAAAATATTTTGTTTTACTTGAAATAGGATGTGGTTGACTTAATTCAATTTCACCACCTTCATAGTCATCTGTTAAACACATAGTAAAACTTAACTTACGAATTAAACCATTGTCATATGGTTTTGCGTGTGTATCAATGTGCCAATCATAATGGTCACCTTTATTGTAAATTGTATATTGTAATGGTTCAAATTCTGTAATATCAAAATTCCAATTACTTTCTTTATTAGCAATTGTTATTAAATTAATCAATGATGTTTTTAATGTATTATCATCTAACCAAGAAACTTTTGATTTTCTATTTGATTTATCACCGTCTTGTATTGTGGCTTCTGATATATTTTTATCTTCACCATCAGCAATGATTTTATCGCATAGACTACTAGGTACAATGCCTTCTTTTATATGATACAATTTTTGTAAAAACATTAAATGGCACCACTAGTAAACTTACGCCAATCAATTGCGTTTTTAATAGTAAAGGTTCTATTTGAAATTTGTTTAATTGTTCTATCTAAAAAATCAACACAAGTTTGTAAGTAATCTACTTTTTGTTTTGCCTTTATATACTCTTCATTTGAGTAAATATATTGGTCAACATCTTGTCTTAATAATTTAAAGTTGAAAGGTTTTTGTGCATACACTGAGGCATCAGCTTTACCTGTATAATATTCCCAAAGTTCTCTTTTGGTATTATACAAATCGCCTTCAGCACGACTAAGCATTAACTTAAACTTAGTTAAGTGTTTCATATATTTGTTGTGTAACTGAGGTGTTTTTAAAGACTCAAGGTCTAATTCAACATCATTAATCTTCAAATCACTATCAGCTAATTCTTGTAGTTTTTCTAAATCCATAATATCTCCAATATAACATAATTATTTAAAAATGTAAAGCTTTTTACGAGCTTACAATACTTGTTGTTGAGGCTCCTACACCTGCAAATTCATATATTTTATAACCAAAAGTAACAGTTGCCTGTAAGTAATCAATATCAGCCGCTTGTTGATTGTATGATAAACCAGATAAGTCTGTAGGAAATACCTCAGAAAATCTTACTTCTTGTACAGCGTTATTCTTACTTGATAAGATTGTTAATGTAGCGTCTGAAAATACACCGCCAATAGAAGTAGGTCCGTATTTAACTTTACCTGGATCGGTTGTTAAATTAGCACCAGTTGTAGTTGGAAATCTATCAGAACCAGCACTTAACAATTCTCTGGATTGTGAATAGTCTTTAGGGAAACCAATACCCATTACCCATCCGTGTATCTCTTTATAGTTCTCTAAGTTCTCATCAACTAAGAAAGTCATCACCAGTGGAGAGAAATCTACCTTATCTCCTGGTAGTTTGATATCTGCAAATGGTGTTTTTTGTACTGTGCTACCAAGTGAAACACCTGGAATATTTACGGATGTGCAAAAATACTCCACTTTAGGCAGTTTAACTAATGAAAACTTAAACTGTGTAGGTGAAGCGTAATCAAATTTAGTAGGTTGTCTATCGTATGCATTTGTAGTAGTCATACTAATATTTATCCATTTAGGAGGAAGGCCAAAAAAAAGGGCGACTTTTTAAGGCCGCCCTTTTTGAAGTTGATTAAACAACTCAATTGATATTACATCAAGTTAGCTACTTTAACTCTTTGGTAGTATCTGTTTGAGTTAGCAGAACCAGCGTCATTCACAGCTGACACAGCACCTGAAGCGGCACCTGTTTCTGCAAATGGGTTAGCAACAAGACCATATCTAGTTTTGAAGCCAATTTTTGGTTGGAAAGTGTCCTGACCAACTGCTCTCACCATTTGTAGTGGAACATATGGACAGTAGAACATACCAGCGTCATAAGGTGAAGTACCTTTGTAACCAACAACATAGTATTGTGTTGCTGAGCTATTTGCTGAGTACGGATCAATGTACACTTTGTATCTGCCGTTTAATACACCAGCAAATGTATTGCCTGTGTCGTCAACATTTAGATTATTGTTTAATGCAGGAGTGTAATCTAATACACCAGCCATTTGAAGAGCACTAGCAACATCTGAAGAACAGATAATCATATTACCTTTTCCTCTTCTTGTTCTTTGTGCAATTCTGTTAGCATCTCTCTCTAATTGGAACATTAAACCTTTGAATCTTTCAACTGACCAACGACCGTTTGAGTCTGTGTCTAAGTCAAAGATACCAGCAGTTGTAACATTACCAGTTTGAGCACCTTTTTCTGCATTTGTGTAGATAGTTCTTACAACTTCTCTATTGATTTCTGCTAAAATTTCAGCAGACAAGATGTTTGCAAGTTCTGTTTCTGCGTCTAAACCATGGATTGCTTTCAAGTCTTGTGCAAGTTCCATAGTGTATTCTGCTTTAAGAGCTCTTGATTTAGCAGTCACAGTTGATTTCTCAATTGAGAATGCCATTTCAGCGAAAGCGTTTCCGCTATCGTCACCTAATGCTTCAGCAGCAGCTGTAGTCATAGCAGTACCTGTTGTGTAAGTACCTGCTGGGCTGTCGTTTAAAGCACCTGGATTAGCACCTGATTGCGCTGTAGATGAATAACCATCAACAGATGAACCAGCTGCGTTTCTGCCTGAGAAATCTGTATCAGCTTCGTCAAACATAGCTTCGTTGCCAGTTTGTGAAGTGTATCTGCTTCTCATTGCAAAGATTAGTCCAGTAGGACCAGTCATAGGTTGTACGCCTGCGATATCGTATGCGATAAGGTTAGGCATTGCTCTTCTTACTAATGAAATTAGAATAGGATCCCAATTAGCAACGGATGAACCAGTTGCGTTAGTTGGGGCTGCCTCAGACAAGAAAGCTTGGTCTTCTTTAGAAGCTCTTTCTTGGTTTTCTAAAATCACAGATGTAACGGCTCGTCTGTAAGAATCCTTGATTTCTGGTAAATCAGGATGCTCAAGTACAGGCTGCCATTTTTTTTCGTGTGTTTCGGATAAGTACATGTCTTATTTCTCCCTTTACTTATTTACCTGTAGACAATTTAATGTCTTTTGTTTTGCTAATAGCGGCGGTGTAAGCAGCCATTGCATTTGATAAATCCTCGTTAGAAGATTCACCAGCCGCCACATCATGTAAGTCCTCATTCACTGATTCTTTTTTACCAAAGTATGACTCTTTAATAGTTTCACACTTTTGCTTAAAAGTTTCTGCGTCTGAGTATTCAATTTCTTCGGCAAGCTTCGCAAATTTTTCTTTTGCTGTGTCAGCAAGGTCAGAAGCTACTTCAGTCATAATAGACTGTCTAGTATAATCTCCATTTACCTTGTTTAACTCAACATTTTTCTCAATTTGCTCATTGAGTTTCTTTTCTAAGTCTTCAATCTTAGAAGATTGCTCTTCCAAAACATCATACTTTTCATCAGGAACATCAATGTAGTGTTCAGCAAAAAGTTTTTTCAAACCGCTGATAAAGTCTTCAGCAATCTCACCCTTAATGCCTCTTTCAAGTGCGATAGAATTTTCTTTCATCCACTCTTCAACGACATAAGAAAGATATGAGTCAACTTTTTCAGTTAATTCATCTTTTGCTTTAGCACTTTCTTGCTCTAATTTGTTGTTAAAATCTGCCTCTAAATGTTCTTGAATCTCTCGTACTTTTGATTTTACTGCTGATTCAAAAATAGTTGCAGCTTTGTTTTTAAACTCTTCAGATAAGTCATTCTCTCCAGCGATAAGAGCGTCCACATGTTCTTTAACATCTAGTTCCATCTCTTCTTTTTTCATCTTGCCATAACCCTCTTCTTTTTCCTTGTCGTCAGATTTTTTATCATCTTTCTTGTCAAGGTATTTTTTGAGACCTGCTGGCATTTCGCCTTCGTTTACGACTTCTCCGTCCTCTTTTTCAGTTTCTTCCATTGCTTTAGCTGGATGTTTGTCATCTAACTTTGGCATTGGCTCAGGTGCACCCTCAGCTTTTTGAGGAGCCTGACCAGAAACTTCTTTTACTTTTTTAGTTGCGTCAGGATTGCTGTCTGTGTTTTTTACCACAGCTGGACCTAAATCTTCTGCCTCGTTAGACAATTTAGAAGGTTCAGCCGCAACAGCATTCTTCTTAGGAGCATCCGCAGCTGTAGCTTCCGCTACTGCTTCTGCCTCTAACGCCTCTAAGTTTTTTTCTGTATCGGCCATTGAGAAATCTCCTTTTTAAAATAACTAGTTATTTTTTCTCTATTGTAGATATTTATAAGATTAAAGATTTTGAATAAACTTTTTAAACACATTTGCCTTAGCTTCTGCTAATGCGTGTCGTTTTGTTTGCTCAATTTCTCTCTTCCACATATCCAGTTCTTTTTCAACTAATACACCATTGTTCCAAATCCACTCTTTACTCTCCATAATACCTTCAACGAAAGCATCTGGAGCTGAGGGGTCTGCAACGATATCGGCGGCTGTAGCTAAGTAAAAGTCTTTACCTACATAGTTGGCGCCACCTTTTTGGACCAAGGATCCCATTCCACGACTTGATACTCCTAATTGAGCACCTTCGTCAATAAGACCTTTAACAATCTTACCGTATGGTGTATCCATGATTTTTGCCTCACCAATAAAATTTTTACCTTCGGATTTTAGAGAAGTAATCATATGTGATACTCTCTCTAAATTTACAGTAGGTCCATCTGGATGGCCTAATTCACCGAATGCTCTTTTTTTATTGATAAATTCTTTTGTATAACGGTCAACCTCTTTAGAAAGTATTTCACTTTCATAAATTCTACCGTTTCTGTTCTTTATATCTGATTGTAAAAAGACACCACGAATTTTATAATTCTTCTTACCATTGGTTTCTTCAACCAAGTATTGTGCGTCTTGTATCTCTTCCGATATTAGTTTCATGTTTTTCTCTCTCGTACCAACTATTTATACAATTTATTATCTAAACTCTACAATTAATGTGTAATTATCACCATTTGCAAAGTTTTTAGTAGATAATAGTACATCTCCAGTTGGTGTTGTTGCGTTGTTAGGTATTTCATTACCAGCAGTTCTAAGGTCCATATAACCATTACCACTCAACAACATTGCTGTTGCATTGGTAGTTCCTGCCCATACTAATTCTACAGCAGACTTGTTATTAGCAGTGTTGATAGAATACCATACTCTCGCAATCTTTCTTTGGCCGTCTTCGGTCATAAAAGTTAATTCTGAAGCGTCAACCTTATTTACTAATTGTTCACCTGTACCGTCTGATAAGTTGGTCATTTTGACCACAAATTTAACACCAGATGTGTCTGCTATTGTTTGTGTTGTTACTAAATCTGCCATTTTAATTAAATCCTGTTTCTTTATGACATTCTAAAATAAGACTGAATTCATCTACATTAGAGTCTGATTTTATTTTAATGTCACCTGTACCTTCAGTTGTTTTAAGTTTTGGTTCATTTTGTTTTAAACCGTAATTATCAATACCGACCATTGTAAGTATTGGGTCGTTCTCATCAAATTGCAAAGTTACATTGCCTGTGCCTTTTACTTCATAGTAAGCATTTGCAATTGATATTTTAGATTCGTTTGTAGAACCTAATAGTGTATCTAAATCTATTAATGTTTCGTTTTCATTTCTTGCACCAGTAATTTTATTAATTACCTTAAACGAATCATCTACTAATTTTTCAGATACGATAGTCATTTTTTTATAATCCCCATTTTGTTGTTAAATATGTTTCAACATCTGTCATTTCTGAATTTGATAATGCTTTATTAAATATTAAATATTCTGCAACATCACCATTCATAAATTCAGCGCTGTCATCACATCCTAAAAAGATTGTTCCATTTGAAGCACTTGTAGTTGCACCAACCGTACCTGTAAAAGTTAAAGTTTTAGCTGTACCATCTAATCTATAAATTAATCTAGCTGCGTTTCCAACACCTGCACCATCAAATTTTAAAGTGTGAATATGATAACTTGTATCAGCTGCTGTGCTACTATCAGCACTTGCACCTGCCATTGTTACTTTATAATTTGTATCAATAAAAATACCCATATCATCTTGGTCACTTGTAGTTAATGTTTGTGTGCCAGATGTACTAGAAAATTTAGATACAGTAATAACTGTCATACCTGCTAAACTTTGAGCCCACGCAATAGGATTAATACTTAAACAATCATTTGTTCCGTCAAATCTTACAATAGATTTAGCATTTTGTACTGCTGTTCTAAATGTAGGTCTTGTTGTTGCGCCGCCAGTTGGATTAGCATTATGAGCAAAATTTGACTTATCCGTCCATTGTGTAAATGTATCACCATCTAAAACTGAAGGTATAAATTGTCCACCTGAAGAAGCGTCAAACCAAATTTGTAGAGTTGTAGCTGCGTCTGATACGGAATCTTCAATAGTATCTAATCCACCACCAGATGAAAATTGTTGGTCATAATATCCTTTGTATAACTCTCCTCTTTCAACTGAATCTGCAACTGTTCTACATCTAATATAAACTTCAACAGTATCACTAGTACCTGGTTTTGTATAAGTTCTAATACCAGCTGAGATAGTTGAATTTGCACCATCAGCTGAATCAGGATATGTGTCGCTTATTGTAGCGGCGTTATCATACTCCCAAATACTATCAGAACCTGGAACATTTACCCAAGCCATGTTTATACTCCCGTTTCTTTTTCTATATAATTGTATAGAATTTCTGTGCTTACATTATGTTTATCAGCAACCACATCTACGGCTGCTTCAACTCTGTCAACTACATTTCCTTTTTCTAACTCTACAACTTTATAAAAATCATTTACCACATCTCTATGTTTTGGTGGTAAACTATTAAATGCTGTAGTGTTAACTACATTTGGTTTAAGTAGTTGGTTGACTTTCATCATTTACCGGCGCCTCTGGTACTTCAGATTCAGGAGTTGGTTGTTCGTTGCCATTAGGTTCAAATTGTACTTCTTGACCTTGTGTGTCAATTATCACAGCTGTTTCAGGATTAGGGTCTGTTACTGCTGGTTTAGGGTCGCTGAACGGTTGTGGTTCAACATCACTAAAAATTTTACCTGCAATATCAACTCTAGCCTGGTCTAAACTGTCTGCAACTTTAGCTCTTAAAGCGTCTTTAAAAGCTTCTCCTGCTTCTGCATTATTACCGACTGATAAGTCGTCAACAAATTTTTTAATATGTTCACTCATTTTTTATCTCCTATAAGTTTCCACCAGAACCTGGAATATCTTCCGTAGGTGCTGATATAATGCCGTCATCAATTTCTTGTTTGATTTGATTATCAATGTCTTCAATATCTCTATCAGATTGTTTAAGTATCATTTTTCTAACATACTGTACTGAATAGTATTTACCAACATAATCTCTCACTTCGTTTGCTAATCTTAATCTTTCTAAAAGCATTTCACTTTCTTTAAGTTCAGCAAAGTGTCCATCTTGCAAAAAGTCATACTGAACAAAATCTCTTAGAGTATGCCAGTCTTCTTCCGTGATAACAGCTTTTAATATTAATTGTGTTCTTAAAATGTCATTAAATAATTCTGTAAACTTTTTTCTCAACCTTTGTACAAACTTTGTAAATTTAAGTTCGTCTCTGGTAATCTCGGTACTTCTACCTAAATTAAAACCTTGACTTGCTTCTAATCTACTTGCTGGTACATTCAATGAACGATATAGTTTACTTCTAAAGTATTCAATGTCAGATATTTCTCCAAGATTTTGTCCGCCAGGTAGTGTAGTAATATCTGTACCTCTACCACCCTCTCTGCTTGGTAACCAAAAGTCTTCTAACATAGACATATAGTTTCTGTCATCTCTGATTTCACCTGTTTGTGCGTCATAGACAAGTTTATTTCTATATCTTGCCATAACATCTCTTAGGTATTGTTCAGCTTTTACTTTTGGTAAATTACCAACATCAATCTTAAATATTCTTCTTTCAGGCGCTCTAGCAATTCTATAAATTACTGTAGCGTCTTCAATCATTCTTAATTGATTTACAGGTTTAATAGCCTTATGTAAATAAGACAAGACCATATTTTTATTTTGGTCAATTAATCCTGATGGCACAAATGAAATTGTATCTGGTGCAATCTTAATACCACCAGATGTTGTGCCGGCAATTCCTTTTTCATTGAACAAATAGTATTCTTCGTATTCGTCAATGATAGATAGACCATGAGGTGTAGGACCGTCAGGTCTTTTCTTTCTTACTTCTCTAACTTTTTTAATTTTTCTAGGGTCAATGTATCTTAACTCTGTGATACCTTTTCTTGGCGACTCTCTATCAATTACTTTATGATAGTAAACTCTGCCATCAACATACCATCTTCTAAATATGTCGTGACCTTTTGTATTAAAGTTCATTAACCTTAATACTTCTTTAAACTCATCTTCTATCTTTCGTCTAACTTCTTTACCAAAAGGTACTTCATCCAATTTTAGTCGAATAGCATCCTTCAATTCATTAGCCACGATTGCTTCATTGACAATATCTTCGATTGCCATGTCACATTCGGGGTGTAATGCTATTTCTCTATATCTTCGGATGAGGTCTTGCTCTGTTTTGGCCTGACCTTCCATGTCAAGGTACTGACCAAAATATCCACCGGCGGCGATGGTTTGTGTACCATCATCCGCCTGTGGTTGTGTAAAGCTTTGTTTTGGATCCGCTGTCTTTTTAAGACGAGTGATAGAAAATCCAAATAATTCAGCCATAATATTATTCCTTTACTTTTACTACTATTTATGTATTAAGTAGTAGTGTTACTTTCAAAGTATTGGTAAGCAAATGTCACACCAAATTCTTCGATTGCGTCATTTGTTCCGTAGTCCAATTCAATAGCAGCGATTTCAGTCGGGAATACACCTCTTAAAGTGTAAGACTTAATCGTTGCACCATTTCTATCTAATTGGTCAACAAATGCGTCAACTTGATAGTCAGCAGGATTTGTTAATCCTTCACCATCTGTCGCATTGTTAATACCATTTGACCATCTTTCAAATGCGTTTCTTAATTTGAAATTTGTATCATTTAGTACCGTGATTGTCCAATCAGCATATGTTCTATCACCAGCAATCTTAATTTGTCTACCTCTGAAAGGTACCGTAAATGACGGAATTGTCATTGCCGGCAACTGTGTAGTTTTACATAAGAATGCTAGTTCTTCTATCTCTCCACCAACTTGCGAATAACCAGGAAAAGGCATAGTTACCTTAAACTGGTTGGCTCTTGCGCCACCGCCTGCAAGTTTAGCTTTGAAGTCGTTAATGTTTGCCATTTTATTTCTCCTCTACCTTAACCTGCAACTTCGTCAAAAGAGACGCCAGTTCGTGTTGCGATAAATTGTAAAGTAATGAAGTTAATGCTTCTAGCAGGTTTCACAAAGATTTCTGCTATGAATTCATTTCTATCAATTACTTCACCTGTGTTATTAGTTTCATCACAGACTACTAAGAAGTCTGTAATACCTCGTCTACCTTGTACTTCTCTTAGGAAAGGCTCTACAATGTTTCTAAAGTTTGCTCTTGTAAACTCATCATTGAATTCAAAGAGTTGGAATTTAGAAGCAGTTGAGATTGCCTTCTCTAAAGTGATGAACAGTCTTCTAACATTGATTCTATCAAATGCTGAAGGAGCAGATAGTCCAGTTTTATCTCCGAATAATACAGTTCCTTGTCCTGGGAATGTTGCCACAGGATTTACTCTAGCTCTGTATAACTCATCTCTATGAGATTTTTGTGGATTAAATGCTAATTTAACTGCGCCTCTAACAATACCTCTGTTAAGACCTGCTGGTGAGAACCAACTGTCTGCTACTAGGTCTGTTCTTGCAGCTAAACCTGCTATGTCACCGTTTAAAGGTACATATCTGTAAACATCATTGTATCTGTCGTACTGGTATTTGTAACCACTATCAAACACAACATAAGAAGATGAACGGATACCGTTAAAGAATCCTACAACATTATCTTTTTGTGTATTTGCGTTTGCTACACCAACAACATCTGCTCTCTCTGGAGAAGCAAATACAACTGCGTCTTTTCTATTTTCAGCAACTGTAATTAAGTTGTCAATGTGAGTAGCGTTACCGTTACCAGCCATGATTAGTCCAACATCAACTGTCTCTGCGTCTGCAAATTTTTCATAAGCAGATAACTTTTGAGCTGTAGTTGCAGCTGAACCATCAGCACCACTTTGTAGTGATACTTCACTTACTGTAGTAACGGAAGTAAAAGTTGTACCTGATACTGCGCTACCCCAGTTTGAACCTGAAGCGTTATGGTCCATCCAGTAAATGTAATTTGATGAATTGTAAATTACATCTGGATAGTAGTTAGTAGAACCTTGAGGTGTTTTTGCGTCTGAACCTTTTGATACTGCACCAAAAGTTTCTAAAGCTTCACCTTTAGTTCCTGAAATACCAC
>Ga0222713_10006729_pt1 | contig 10871 bp, 9 predicted proteins | sample C33_649DmetaG_FD_165061 | JGI IMG/M metagenome (GOLD analysis project Ga0222713, IMG submission 165061) | Estuarine water microbial communities from San Francisco Bay, California, United States - C33_649D | ecosystem: Environmental > Aquatic > Marine > Unclassified | place: USA: California... | reverse complement strand
GGCCTTGCGCCAGCTGATCGGCACCCTGCGCGAGGCCCAGGAGCGCCTGGGCGCACAGCACGGCAAGCGCGTGCCGATGCTGGTCAAGGTCGCCCCGGACCTGTCCGACGCCGACATCGACGCGGTCTGCCGGGTCCTGGCCGATCTGTCGGTGGATGGGGTGATCGCCACCAACACCACCGTGGCCCGCAACCTGATCCACACCCATCCGCACGCCGCGCAGGCCGGTGGCCTGTCCGGCGCGCCGCTGATGGGCCAGGCCACGCTGGTCCTGCGGCGCATGCGCGCGCGCCTGCCCGACACCATCCCGCTGATCGGCGTGGGCGGCATCACCTCCGGTGCCGATGCGGTCGCCAAGGTCTCCGCCGGCGCCGCCCTGACCCAGCTCTACACCGGCCTGGTGTACCGCGGCCCGGCCCTGGTGCACGACTGCGTGGAAGCCATTCGCCGTCGCCGCGAGCATCCCAGCGGCGGCCCGGTGGCCCCGGTATGAGCGCCCCCTGGCGCCTGACGGAACACGCTCCGCTCCGCTCCCGCAACACGCTCGGCATCGATGCGCAAGCGCGCTGGCTGCTCGAGCTGGCTCAGCTGCCCGCCTTGCCCGCCGCACTGGCCCTGCCCGAGCTGCGCGAGCAGCCGCTGCTGCCGATCGGCGCGGGCAGCAACCTGCTGCTGGCCGGCGACCTGGACGGGGTGGCCCTGGCCTTCACCGCGCGCCAGATCGCCATCGTCCAGGAAGACGCGGACCAGGTCCTAGTCCGCGCCGAGGCCGGCCTGGACTGGCACATGCTGGTGCTGTGGACGCTGGAGCACGGCCTGTGCGGGCTGGAGAACCTGGCCCTGATTCCCGGCACCGTCGGCGCCAGCCCAATCCAGAACATCGGCGCCTATGGCGTGGAGGTCGGCGAGCGCATCGACAGCGTGGAGGCCTGGGACACCCGCGCCAGCGACTTCTGTCGGCTCTCGCGCGCCGAGTGCGCCTTCGGCTATCGCAACAGCGTGTTCAAGCGCCAGCCCGGGCGCTGGATCATCACCGCGGTGACCTACACCCTGAGCCGCACCGCGCATCTGCAGCTGGACTACGCCGGCCTGCGCGCCGAGCTGGCCGACATGGAGATCGCCAACCCCACCGCACGCGAGGTGGCCGAAGCGGTCATCCACATCCGCCGCCGCAAGCTGCCCGACCCGGCGCTGCTGGGTAACGCGGGGAGCTTCTTCAAGAATCCGATCGTGCCGGTGTCCATCGCCGAGCGACTGCAAGCCAAGCACCCGGGCCTGCCGGTGTTCAACGGGGACGCCGCCGACACGCGCAAGCTCTCGGCCGCCTGGCTGATCGAACAGGCCGGCTGGAAGGGCCATCGTCAGGGCGATGCCGGCGTTTCTCCCGACCACGCCCTGGTGCTGGTCAACCACGGCCAGGCCAGCGGCGCGCAGCTGCTGGCGCTGGCACGGGACGTCGCCGCCTCGGTGCATGCGCGCTTCGGGGTGGACATCGAGCCGGAACCGCGCATCGTGGGACAGACCTGGTGATGGCGCCGGTCCAGGCCGCGCCGCTGCGCGCGGCCCTGCTGATGCTGGCCAGCACGCTGTCCTTCGGCCTGATGGCCATCAGCATCCGCCTGGCCTCGGCCGAGGTGGAGACCACCGAGATCGCCTTCTTCCGCAATGCCTTCGGCCTGCTGGCGCTGCTGCCTGTGATCCTGCGCCCGGGCAAGCCGCTGCCGCGTACCGCGCACCTGCCGCGCTACCTGGTCCGCACCGTGATCGGGCTGTGCTCGATGCTGTGCGGGTTCTGGTCGATCGGCCACCTGCCGTTGTCCCAGGCGGTCTCGCTGTCCTATTCCACGCCGCTGTTCGTGACCATCGCCGCGGTGTTCTGGCTGCGCGAGAAGGTCCACGTGCGCCGCTGGATGGCCGTGGCCGCCGGCTTCACCGGCGTACTGGTGATCGTGCGTCCGTGGTCGGAGGCCTTCAGCCCCGGCCTGCTGGTGGCCGTGGCCGCCGCGGTGATCAGCGCCATCGTGGCCATTCAGATCAAGCAGCTCTCGCGCATCGATGCGCCGGACACGGTGGTGTTCTACACCTACCTGTTCTGGGTGCCGATGTCGCTGGTGCCGGCGCTGTTCCAGTGGCACTGGCCGCAGGGGGTGACCTGGCTGTGGCTGGTGGGCTGCGGCATCTTCGGCACCGGCGGCCAGCTGCTGTGGACGCGTGCGCTGAGGCTGGGCGAGGTCTCGGCCCTGCAGCCGATCAGCTTCATGCAGCTGCCGGTGGTGATCGTGCTGGGCTGGTGGCTGTTCGGCGAGACCCTGGACCTGGCCACGGCGGTCGGCGCGGGCATTATTTTGGCCTCCACCGCCTACATCGCCCACCGCGAGGCGGTGCTGGCAAGGCGCGCGGCGACCCATGCCCCGTCCGAAGGCGCCAAGCCCGGCGAATAATCCCACTCGACCCTGGGTGTCACCTCCCTTGCAAGGTTCACTCGACGCACTCTCGATGGCCCTGGCCGAACGTGACCTGGGCACCCATGACCACAGCGACCGGGTCGGGCAGCTCAGCCTCGCGCTGGGCCAGGCCTGCGGCCTGACCTCCGTGGAGCTCAAGCAGCTGGCACTGGCCGCGCGCTTCCACGACATCGGCAAGATCGGCATCCCGGACCACGTCCTGCTCAAACCCGGCGTGCTGGATGCCGGGGAACGCGCGCTGATGGCCGAGCACTGCGAACGCGGCGCACGGATCTTCCTGTCGACCGAGCGTCAGGATGCGGCATGCATCGCTGCGATCATCCGCGGCCATCACGAAGCCTGGGACGGGAGTGGCTACCCGGACCAACTGGCCGGCGAAGCCATCCCACTGCTGGCCCGCATCGTGCGCGTGGCCGACAGCTACGACGCGATGATCTCGGCGCGCCCGTATCAGCGGCCTCGTGCACATGCCCAGGTCATGCACATCCTGCAGCAGGAGCGCGAGCGCAAGTTGGACCCGGCGATCTTCGACCACTTCACGCGGCTGATCGCACACCACCCGTGGCGCAGCCCATGACCGGCATGCTGCGGACGATCGCCAGGCGACTGCGGCGGCCGGCACTGACGGGCGCCGGCAGGCTCCTGGGGGCGTGGCTATTGGCAGCCAGCCTGCTCCTGCCCATCGCGCCAATCGTGGCCACGGTGCGGATCCCGCCCTACACCCCAAACGTCGTCGACCCTGCGCACGCGCTGTCCGCGGCGGACACCACGCGCGTGAACGCGGCCCTTCAACAATTGCGCGCGGAGCGCCACATCTGGGGCGCGGTCTACATCCTGCCCTCGCTGGACGGCGAGTCGATCGAATCGCTGTCCGAACGCGCCTTCCGGCAGTGGGGCCTGGGCCAGCGTGAGGCCGACAACGGACTGCTGCTGGTGCTGGCCCTGCGCGAGCATCGCTCGCGCTTCGAGGTCGGCTACGGACTGGAAGGGGCCTTGCCGGACATCGCCGCCAAGCACGCGCTGGACGAGGCGCTGGCGCCGAAGATGCGCCAGGGCGACACCGCCGGCGCCATCGTCGATGCCTTCGCGTTCATGGGCAAGGCAGCCGCCCAGGACCCGGCCACGCTCGATGCACTGGCGCGCACCGGCGCGACCGATGGGCATGGCAATGACATGCATTGGGCGCGTGGCCTGGTCGCCTGGATAGGGACAGCGGCGCTGATCTGGCTGCTGCCCCCACTGCGTCGGCGGAGGATGCGGCAGCAGCGCGCACGCCTGATGGCGCGGCACCCGGAGCTGGCCGGCGGATCCGAACAGGTCGCGCACACGCCACGCAAGCGCGGTGGCTGGGTGCTACGCGGCTTCCTCACGATCAACCCGGGCGTGTTCGTGGCGATGTTCTCCGCGCTGTTCCTGGCCGGGTTCGTGATCGCGCTGCTGGTGGAACTGGCAGTGGCCGGCCTGGTGCTGCGGCGATCCGGACGGCGCTATCGCTCGGCGCAGGATTTCCGCGCCTTCCTCGACCGCCAGGCCCGTACCCGCGAGGCACTCATCAAGCGCGGCCATGTCGCCCGCACCGAGACCGGGGACTACGCCTACACGCCGGCCTACTACGCCAGCCAGGCGTCGTCGTCCTCATCTTCTTCATCGTCATCCTCGTCCGGCGGCGGCAGCTCGGGCGGCGGCGGCGCCAGTTCGAGTTGGTAGGCGAGAAAGGGAAGCAGCTGCGGCACAATGGCGCCATGAAGACCATCGGCATGATCGGCGGCATGAGCTGGGAATCCACCCTGCCCTACTACCGCCTCGTCAACGAAACCGTCCGCGACACCCTGGGCGGGCTGCACTCGGCACGGGTGCTGCTGCACAGCGTGGATTTCCACCAGATCGAGGCCTTGCAGCATGCCGGCGACTGGGACGCGGCCGGCGAGGCGATGGCTGAGGCCGCACGCGCGCTGCACGCCGGCGGCGCGGACTTCATCGTGTTGTGCACCAACACCATGCACAAGGTCGCCGACGCGATCACCGGCGCCACGCCCTTGCCGCTGCTGCACATCGCCGACGCCACTGCCGATGCACTGGCCGCTGCCGGCATCGCCCGCGTGGGCCTGCTGGGCACGCGCTTCACCATGGAGCAGGACTTCTACCGCGCGCGGTTGCAGGCGCGCGGCTTCGAGGTTCTGGTGCCTGAAGAAGAAGACCGCGGACAAGTCCACCGGATCATCTACGACGAACTCTGTCAGGGCGTGATCGGCGACGACGCGCGCGCGACCTACCGCCAAGTCATGGCCCGGCTGGCCGCGGCCGGTGCGCAGGGCATCATCCTAGGTTGCACCGAGATCTCGCTGCTGGTGGACCAGACCGACGCGGATGTGCCGCTGTTCGACACCACCACCCTGCACGCCCGCGCCGCGGCGCTGCACGCGCTGGCCGCTTAGGCCCGGATCAATCCGGCTGCGGTGTCTCCGGCGTCTTCCACGGCCGCCGGTGGCCACGGAACACGGCCGCATACACGCCCACCGTCCAGGCGATCGCGGCGGTCCAGCCGCCCAGGATGTCCGAGGGGTAATGCACGCCCAGGTAGATCCGCGAGAGCCCGACCAGCAGCGCGAACAGCGCAGTGACGGTCAGCACCGGCCAGCGTCCGCGCGTGCCCCAGGTCAGCAGCACCAGCACGGTGACCAGGGTCATCGAGCCCATCGCATGGCCGCTGGGAAAGCTGAAGGTGTCTTCCGGCGAGATCGATTCCCATAGCGTAGGCCGGGCGCGGCCGAAGGCCTGCTTGGTCGCCAGGTTGAGCAGCGCCGAACCGACCAGGGCCACACCGACGAAGGTCGCCTCGCGCCAGCGACGCAGCGCCAGCAGCACGATGAGCAGCACGCTGTTGAAGACGATCACGCCCTGGTAGCCGGCCCAGGTGATCTTGAGGAACGCCTGGTCCAGCCACGGCCCGGACGCGGCCTGGGCGTGCAGCAGCAAGGGCGTGTCGAAGACGAAACTCTCCGATTCGTGGACCTCTTCGCCCAGTTCGGCAAAGCCCCACATCGGCAGGCCGATGGCCACGAACAGCAGCCCCATGCGCCAGCCGATGCGGCGCAGGGTGTGGCCGATGAGCCGCACCCCTTCGGCGAAGACCTTAAACAGCACTACGCGCGTAGTGCGTGTCGACGTATTGGTCGATCAGCGCGACGAATTCATGGGCGATGTTCTCGCCACGCAGGGTGACGGTTTTTTCGCCATCGACGAACACCGGTGCCGACGGGGCCTCGCCCGTGCCCGGCAGCGAGATACCGATGTTGGCGTGGCGCGACTCGCCCGGGCCGTTGACCACGCAGCCCATCACCGCCAGGGTCATGTGCTCGGCGCCGGGGCGGGTGATCTTCCATTCGGGCATCTTGCCGCGCACATGCTCCTGCACGACCTTGGCCAGCTCCTGGAAGAACTCCGAGGTGGTGCGCCCGCAGCCAGGGCAGGCGGTGACCATCGGGGTGAAGGCGCGCAGGCCGGTGGTCTGCAGCAGTTCCTGGGCGACGATGACCTCCTGCGTGCGCGAGGCGCCCGGTTCGGGAGTCAGCGAGATGCGGATGGTGTCGCCGATGCCTTCCTGCAGCAGCACCGCCAGCGCCGCCGAGGACGCCACGATGCCCTTGGAGCCGATGCCGGCCTCGGTCAGGCCCAGATGCAGGGCGAACTCGCTGCGGCGCGCCAAGTCACGATAGACCGCGATCAGCTCCTGAACCCCGGAGACCTTGGCCGAGAGCACGATGCGATCGGCCGGCAAACCGATCTCCACCGCCCGATGCGCCGAATCCAGCGCCGAACGGATCAGGGCCTCGCGCAGCACCGCGGTGGCCTCCCACGGCTGGGCGCGCTGGGCGTTCTCGTCCATCAGCGCGGCGGCCAGCGACTGGTCCAGCGAACCCCAGTTGGCGCCGATGCGCACCGGCTTGTCGTACTGGATCGCGAACTCGATCAGCTGGGCGAACTGGGTGTCGCGCTTCTTGCCAAAGCCGACATTGCCGGGATTGATGCGGTACTTGGCCAGGGCCTGCGCGCACGCCGGCTCGTTGGTGAGCAACTGGTGGCCGTTGTAGTGGAAGTCGCCGATGATCGGGACCTCGATGCCCATCATCGCCAACTTGTCGACGATACGCGGCACCGCGGCCGCCGACTCGGGATTGTTGACCGTGACCCGGACCATTTCCGACCCGGCGCGCCACAGATCGGCGACCTGCTTGACGGTGCCGGCCACGTCGGCCGTGTCGGTATTGGTCATGGACTGCACCACCACCGGCGCCCCACCCCCCAGCCGGACCTTGCCCACCTGCACACCATGGGTGTGACGGCGGGGTTGGGCACCGGCGGTCACGGGCGTGGATTCGGAGGCGGGCGATTGGGTTGGAATGGCGTTCATGGGAAACATTTTAGCCCCTGGCAGGTGTGGGAGCCGCCACGGCGGCGATGGCGCCTGACCATGAAGGCCTCTCGCCGCCATGGCGGCTCCCACACCTGCGCGCCGCTACACTGGCGCGCTGATGAACGACCTGCCCGCCCGCGATATCCTCACCCCGTCCCAGCTCAATACCCTGGCCCGCGACCTGCTGGAAGGCAGCTTCCCGGCGATCTGGGTCGAGGCCGAGCTGGGCAACGTCACCCGTCCCGCCTCCGGGCACCTGTATTTCACCCTGAAGGACGCGCGGGCGCAGGTGCGCTGCGCGATGTTCAAGCCCAAGAGCGGCTGGCTGAAGTTCGTCCCGCGCGAAGGCCTGCGCGTGCTGGCGCGCGGACGGGTGACGCTGTACGAGGCACGCGGCGAGTACCAGCTGGTGTTGGATCACATGGAGGAAGCCGGTGAAGGCGCACTACGCCGGGCCTTCGAGCAGCTCAAGGCAAGGCTGCAGGCCGAGGGCTTGTTCGATCCGGAACGCAAGCGGCCGCTGCCGGCCTTCCCGCGCCGGTTGGCGGTGATCACCTCGCCCAGCGGCGCGGCGGTGCGCGATGTGATCAGCGTGTTGGGCCGGCGTTTTCCGCTGCTGGAGGTCGACGTGCTGCCCACCCAGGTGCAGGGCGCCACCGCCGCCGCGCAGATCACCGCGCTGGTACGCGCAGCCGGCAACAGCGGCCGCTACGACGCGGTCCTGGTGACCCGCGGCGGCGGCTCCCTCGAGGACCTGTGGGCGTTCAACGACGAGGCGCTGGTCCGCGCGGTGGCCGACTGCGCCGTGCCGGTGGTCTCGGCCGTGGGCCACGAGACCGACTTCACCCTCTGCGACTTCGCCGCCGACCTGCGCGCGCCCACTCCGTCGGCGGCCGCCGAACTGCTGGTGCCCTCGGTCGCCGACCTGGGCACCCGTCTGCGCGGCCTGGGACGGCGTCTGCACACCCTGCATGCGCATCGCATGGACCGCGTGCACCAACGCTTGGATCGCGCGTGGCTGCGCCTGCAGGCGCAGGGTCCCCAAGCGCGTCTGCAGCTGATGCGCCGGCGTCATGCCGAAGCCTTGCGCCATCTGCAGGCGCAGTGGCAGGTGCAGTTGGATCGCCGCCAGGCACGACTGCGCCACGCCGACAGCGTGCTGCGTGCGCATTCGCCGCAGCGCCGCCTGGCCGCATTGGCCGAACGCCTGGCGGCGCTGCAACCGCGTCCGCGGGCCGCCATCGCCCGCCAGCTGCAGCGCGACACGCTGCGGCTGGGGGGGCTGGTGCGTTCGCTCGAAGCGGTCAGCCCGCTGGCGACCGTGGCGCGCGGTTACGCGCTGGTGACCAAGGACGACGGCACGCTGGTGCGTTCGACCACACAGGTCGCCGCCGGCGACCGGTTGAACGCGCGCCTGACCGACGGCCAGCTCACCGTGCAGGTCCTGCCGCCGTGGGACTGACCGCCAGGGCCGGCGTCCTGCCACGGCCGGTCTTTCCGCCGCCACGTTTCACTTCCACTCCCGCAAGCACCCACGCACACGCGTGTCCCAAGCGCGCAGCGCCGCCTGGCCCGAGGCCATCGGCCAGGTGCAGGCACGTGGTGTTGTCGTCAGCAAGGACGAACGCGAACCACGCCCCGCAATTCACCCAGACGGCGGTTGGCCCGCGATGTCATTGCGCGAGAAGTTGGCGCGCAGGCGCTCGACCATCGCCGGGATGTTGTGGTCGAAATGATGGCCGCCGCGGGTCTTGGCAACGCGAATGCCTTGCGCGGCCAGCGTCGGGCACAGGGTGTCCCTCTCGTCCTCGCCATACACGCACAACAGCTCGCCGGGCGGCAGTTTGGCCAGCTCCGGCGCGACCGGCACATCGTCGGAGGACGGCGTGCCCAGCCAGTCGCCCACCGACACGCGGAACGACGCCGCATGCCCCAGGCCCAGCAGCGAAATCGAGCGCACGCTGGCGCGGGTGGCCGGCGGCAGGCGGTTGTAGAGGAAGGGCATGGCGTCGGCGCCGAACGAGTAGCCGATCAATTCCACTTCGTCTGCAGGCCAGCGCTGGCGGTATTCATCGATCACCGCGGCCAGGTCGGCAGCGGTCTGATCGGGTGTCCGCCGCGACCAGAAATAGCGCAGGCTGTCCCAACCCACCACCGAAACCCCCTGCGCGCGCAACCCGTTGCACACGCCCTTGTCCAGACTGCGCCAGCCACCATCGCCGGACATGAAGATCGCCAGGCGATGGCTGCCGGCCGCCGGCAGCTCGATCAGTGGCAGTCCGCGAAACGCCGGCTGCGGCCGCGGCAGGTGCGCCACCACCGTATCGGCCACCGACTGCTCCCCGACCCGTTCCAGCACGAAGCCCTGCTCGGCCGAGGACGGCGCCACCGCGCAACCCGCAGGCGCCGCCCAGGCGGGCCCGTTCAACACCGCGCCAGCCACGGTCTGCGGCAGCGCGTTGGCCACCGCCAGTCGCGCTAACGCACTGCCCTGCGCGTCGGCGCCGACCAGCATCGGGGCGAAGTAGGCATCCGCGCCGCTCTGACGCATCAGACGCCTGCCCACGCGCTCGACATCGTTGGCGACCAGCGCGCAGTGCTGCGGGTCGACGTGCGTCAGCACTTGGCGGGCCGGCACCAGCGCCACCAACAGACCACGATCGGCCAGCGACTGCGCCAGCTGCGCGGCCGTTCCGTGGGAGCGCACACGTTCGGCCATCATCACCACCACGCCGCGCGGCTTGCCGGCCGGCTGGAAGGTCAGCGCCATGCCGAACGGCTTGCCCAGGTGGTCACGGCGCAGATGCGCGGCCACGGCCGCACCGGCGGCAAGGCTCAGCAACAGGACCAGCAGCGTCCAACGGGCCCAGGGGCGGATACGCATCGCGGTTCCTGACGGAAGGAAAAGGTGGCGCAGCCTAGCGCCAGGCTGCGGCCAACGCGCACACCGGCCTTGCGCCCGTTTCGCCGCGGTTGAGCTGGCCTGGGCCGCACACGAGGCACCGGTGCAAACCCCGTTGCGGCTGCCCGCGCGTTTGCAGGTCTGTCCATCCCAGGAAGCCACCGACATGCTCCGCACGCCTCGCACCTGTCTGTCCCTGCTGACCGCCGCCACCTTGGTGGCTTGCTCCTCCGCGCCGCCGTCGCTCCCCGCCCGCAACGAGGTTCCAGCGGCCGAAGCCGCCAAGCTCGCCACTTACCCGGCTCAACGCGACCAGGCCTTCCAGCTGACCGCGCCGGTGGCCCCACCCGCCCCGCCTGCGCCAGCACTGCAGCGCGCCGCACCCATGGCGATGTACGAGATGCTGATGCCCGCCCCCGCGCCGCCCCCGGTCAATACCGAGCGCTATGCGCGCCACGACGACAACCCGGTCCAGCGGACCGCCGAGCAGCCGGTCTCGACCTTCTCCATCGACGTCGATACCGGCAGCTACAGCAACGTGCGGCGCATGGTCCAGCAGGGCCAGCGGCCGCCGGCCGACGCGGTGCGCGCCGAGGAGTTCATCAACTACTTCGACTATCACCTGCCCGCGCCCGCCAGCCGCCACACGCCGTTCAAGGTCACCACCGAACTGGCGCCCGCGCCATGGAATGCCCAACGCCAGGTGCTGATGATCGGCATCAAGGGCTACGAGTTGCCCAAACGGGACCTGCCGCCGTCCAACCTGGTGTTCCTGATCGATACCTCCGGGTCGATGGAGGCGCCGGACAAGCTGCCGCTGCTCAAGCGCTCGCTGGCACTGCTGGTGCCGCAGTTGCGCGCGCAGGACCGGGTGTCGATCGTGGTCTACGCCGGATCGGCCGGGCTGGTGCTACCGCCAACGCCGGGCAACCAGCACGACACGATCCTGGCCGCACTGGATCGGCTGGAGGCCGGCGGCAGCACCAACGGCGGCGACGGCATCCGCCTGGCCTATGCGATGGCGCGGCAGGCCTTCATCGCCGGTGGCAGCAATCGGGTCCTGCTGGCCACCGATGGCGACTTCAACGTC
>Ga0222713_10006728_pt1 | contig 10871 bp, 9 predicted proteins | sample C33_649DmetaG_FD_165061 | JGI IMG/M metagenome (GOLD analysis project Ga0222713, IMG submission 165061) | Estuarine water microbial communities from San Francisco Bay, California, United States - C33_649D | ecosystem: Environmental > Aquatic > Marine > Unclassified | place: USA: California... | reverse complement strand
TGTTGATGGAATGTGCGCAGATAAAGATGGCGGAGTTTGGGCGGCGCTCTGGGCTGGATCTGGAGTAGCCCATTTTGATAAATCAGGAAATTTGGATGAAGTGGTGCGCTTTGACTCTCCAAATGTCACATCATGTGCCTTTGATCGGGATGAGAACCTAATAATCACAACCGGGACTGCGACCCTCTCTTCAGATCAATTAGAGAGTTACCCAGGAGCAGGTGGGCTTTGGAAAATACCAAAGGCTGAGCATGGGACAAGCTCTGCTTCCTTGTATACCGCTCAATTTTGAGGACCCACTGAGACAAACGCGTTGACTACCCCAACATGGGAGATAGTCGGTATCTTTCTCTCTATGGCAAGCGCTAATACGGTTATGACAGGCTCCAGAGTGGAGCTAGTCAATTGGTTGCGCCATGAGAAACCTGAAACTATCGTTGAAAACACCATCGCAGCTTTAGAGCGTGGTGTACCTATGGACGAATTATGGGCTGCGGGTGCTCTAACTGCCGCAAAATATGTCAGCAATCAAGCACGCAATCTTCTAGGTTTTGTCTCTCACGCAATGATTGGTTGCGAAGATGCTAGACAATCTGCTCTAGGGCAACCAGAAGAGATTCAAAAAATTATGCTCATCCAAGCGTTAGCACAAGTTGTGACAGATCTTCATGATCCATGTTTTGCGCCATATGAATTATTCGATGTGTGGGGAATTTCTGAAGGAAATGTTGAAGAAGGAGTTAAGCAACTTCGAGCAGATGTCAGTCTTGGCGAATGGATGCGGGCAGATCATCGATTAGTGGGCTTATCTAAACAAATGAAGCGTGAAGAGTTGATTGATTTGCTTCTTGATATCGGGCTAGAAGGCATGGTTACCGATGATCACACTTTGATAACGCCAGCTCTGGCTCTAGATATGATGGAGTTGACTGGTTGGCAAGATGGTTTATCAATGCTTCGTGGCACACTTCGCTACTCATGTACCTTCCCTCGCAATCTGGCTCCATATCAAAAGGCTGTAGATCTTGTTGAGAAGTACAACTTGGAGAGCAAAATCTCATTAGGCCTCAAAGATACTGCTGCTATTTCTCAGTTGCGTGAAAGATTTTTGGCAATGTCTCCAGAAGAAAGACCTGAGGCAGTTGCTAAGGCAATGGCAGATGAAGCAGCAAGTGCAGATACTGTTATATCGGCTCTTTCTTTGGCAGCCTGTGATATGTATCTTCAAGTGGATCCCGTAGCACAAGATGATTTTGACGCTGTAAGTCGTGAAGTTGCTCCTATACATATTGGAACAACCTTAAATATCCTGCGAGCATCGCTACGCCACATGTCTCCACGTACTCAAGCCCTCGCCGTAGTTATGGGCGGCTGTTTGCTTGAGAGAGGACCGAGCGTTCTTAATGAGAAATTTGAATTCATCTCTTTTTCCCCGGCTCGTGCTTATCCTTATAGCGAAGATGTTGCTGCGTTAAGCGGTTTCTCCGCTGCTGAGCTAGTAGAACAATTGCGCCTCGCAATCTTTGCCCATGATGTCCGCAAGACAACAGCCGCTATCGCTGCCTATCGAGATCTCAATGCCCCATCAGATGAATTAATAGCATTGCTTGTAAAGATTGCATGTTCAGACGACGGAACGCTTATGCATAATGTCAAACATCTTCACTCTTGCTTAGAAGAATTCCGCTCATCAACACATTCTGATCGATGGAATTTTCTAATTGCCGCTGGAAAGTGGATCTCTTGGTACGCTGGAAAAGACACTAAGGTTTATCAGCAAGCTACTACGGCTCTTGCAAGCTAACGGCTTAAAGCGAATTTAGGTTCTGCTCTACCTATTGTTGCAACATCGGCAACAAATATGGAACCTGCTAATGGCTCACTTTCTAATTTTTGCTCATCAAGCATATAGCTTGCCGATGTAATAAAAAGACTCTCATACTTTTCTCCCCCGAAAGCCACACTTGTTGGCTGCGATACAGGAAGAGCTAACTCGCGAATTAATCTACCTTCTGGGCTTAAGCAAACAACTTTCCCTCCACCCCAGAGAGCAACCCAGAGATTTTCTTCCACATCCATTGTCATTCCATCAGGTGAACCTGCATCTTGGGCAAATTCATAGACAACTCTGCGATTTCCTACAACTCCAACTTCTTGATCATAATCAAAGAGAGCTACCTGACGTGACAAAGTATCTATGTAGAAAAACTTCTTACCTGAGGGATCCCAGCAGAGCCCATTACTTAGCCCGATACCAGGGATCAAAGTTTTAACTCTTTTAAAAGAATCTATTGAATACAAGGCAGCACTTGCCTTAGCAGGCTGATATCGCATCGTGCCAGCGACAAAGTTACCGAAAGGATCGCACTTTCCATCATTAAAGCGAATGTCCTCACTTTCCAAAACTCTTGCAAGATAATTGATTTTTCCATCAGCTAGATCTACTGTGGCAAAGCCATCTCTTACAGCAGCGATATACCTACTCTGATCCAAGAGTCCAACTGCTCCGATATGGATACCAATATTTATTGAGTCAACATTGCTATTGAACGGATTGAACCGGTGAATTGCGCCTCGAGTAACATCAACAAAAATCAATTCACGGCTTTGACTATCCCAAATAGGGCCTTCGCCCACTTCAGCGTCAAAACGAAGTGCCAGTTCAACGCTCATCTAATGACTCGCGCGCTGCCACCTTCAGCTAACTTCTTTACCTCAGCTAGAGAAGCCATGCTGGTATCTCCGGGAGTTGTCATTGCTAGAGCACCATGGGCCAAGCCATATTCGATCGCGACTTCAAGCTTGAGTCCAGTTAGTAATCCATAAATTAGGCCTGAAGCAAAGCTATCACCGCCACCGACGCGATCAAATATTTCCAAATTTTCATATAATTTGCCTTGAACAAAGCCTTCACTCTTTGACCAGGCAACTGCGGTCCAGTCATTAATCGTCGCACTTTTGACACTTCTTAGAGTGACTGCGATTACTTCAAGGTTTGGATATTTTTGGCTCATCGTCTCAATCATCTTGCGATAAGCATTTATATCTAATTTATCGTACTTACCACTGGAGCCCGCTATCTCAATTCCTAAGGCAACTTCAAAATCTTCTTCATTGCCAATCAAGACGTCAACATTACTTGCTAATCGTTGATTGACCTGCTGCGCTCTGGATTTGCCACCAATGGACTTCCAAAGACTTGGGCGATAGTTAAGATCGTAGGAGACAATTGTCTTATTGCTTCTAGCTGTTGCTGCTGCCTCTAGAGCAACTTCAGCAGTAGTGGAAGAGAGCGCGGCAAAAATTCCTCCAGTATGAAGCCATCTAGTTCCTTGGCTAGCGAAAATTTCATTAAAGTTAAAATCACTCGTAGTTAATTGCGACACTGCAGTATTACCTCGATCTGAGACGCCCACCGCTCCCCTTACGCCAAAGCCACGTTCAGTGAAGTTGAGGCCATTTCTCACATCTCGACCAACGCCATCGAAGTCTCTCCAAATAATATTCTCAGTATTTACCCCACCTTGCAGAATTAAATCTTCAATTAGTCGACCCACTTCATTATCAGCAAGAGCTGTGAGAATTGCTGTTTTCATACCAAAGCATTTACGCAAACCTCGAGCAACGTTGTATTCTCCGCCGCCTTCCCACAAATCAAATTGACGAGCATTTCGAACTCGACCACTACCAGGATCGAGGCGAAGCATTACCTCACCTAGCGAAAGTAAATCAAATCGTGCATCTTTTTTGATGTTCATTATGGCTCCTAATTCAGCCTCGAGGCTAGAACTGCAAGGCGTGCTATTTCACTTAAATTCTTCTCTGCCATTGCAGATTTTGGAAACATCCAACTTCCACCAACGGCAAGAACACACTTCTCTGCAAGATATTGAGCAGCATTTTCCTGGTTAATTCCTCCAGTTGGAATAAAACAAGTAGTTGGAAAAGGAGCAGATATGGCTTTAAGAGCCGTAATCCCTCCTAGGGTCTCAGCAGGAAACCACTTGAGCACATCCAACGACTCTCCAAGGCCTGCAAGAACTTCGGATGCAGTGGCTACTCCTGGCAGGTAAGGAATTCTTAACTCTTTGGCCTTTGCGACTAGATCACTTCTTAAGCCTGCTGAAACTGCAAACTCAATGCCTAGCTTGCTACCACGGTCTAGATCTGAGTCTCTTGATACCGAGCCCATTCCAACGCAAAGCCCCCCAATCTGCTTCATCATTTCTATGGCTTGCCAACTAGCAGGGGTGCGGAGAGTCACTTCGACAATATTGATTCCAGAATCAATCAAACAATTTCCCAAATCTTTCGCCCAAGCTGCATCTTCAATGACAAGAACTGGGATTACGCGATTCTTTCCTAACGCTTCCATAACTATGTCAATTCTTTATCATGTAGCCGCCATCGACAATGACTACTGAACCTGTCATGAAAGATGACTCTGGAGATGACATCCAATAAATGCTCTTGGCAATTTCCTCAGGCATGCCTACTCGATTTAAAGCGTGCATAGTTTCAACATCTTTCCGGTATTTAACAGGATCCTCAGACTTCTCAAGTCCTTCAACTGTGAATGGAGTTTCAATCCATCCTGGTGCAATCGCATTAACTCTAATTTTTGGTGCAAGTTCTAGCGCCAACGATTTAGTCAAGGAGTCAACTGCGCCCTTACTCGTACAATACGCAGCGTATCCTACTGAGCCAATATATCCCGATATAGAACTCATGTTTATAATGGCTGGATCATTGCTTACCTTCAAAAGGGGAACAAGGTTTTTTATTGCAAGGACCATTCCCAAGACGTTAACATCGAGCATGTTTCGCCACTGATTAATATCAGATTCATCGATTAGCGAATAATAGTTTCTACCCGCAAGATTTACCAGAACATCTAGCTGGCCAAACTCCTTTTTGATTGAACTTGCGACCTCAATCCATAGGTTTTCATCGGTTACTTCTCCTTGGATAAAAATGTCAGGTAAATCTAGTTTCGATACCTTTTGATCAACTCCAACAACTTTAAATTCATGTTTTCTAAATTCTCTAACCGTGGCATTGCCAATTCCACCAGATGAACCCACAACTAGAACTACCTTGCTCATTGACCTACCTTATGGTTTATTACCACCGCAGCATAAGCTTCTAGGCTGAAGTCATTTCCTTTGATTTCCACATTACCCACTAACTGCTCTACTCCAAGAACCTTGGTATTAATAGGCAGAGTACCTGAGATTTCGTTTGGACTTGTATTTACTAAAACACTTATCCCCCCATTTGAATCAAAGTAACTAATACCGAATAAGTCTTGGTCAACAGATTCCTCAACCCACCAATGAACTTCTCCATGTTGATAGGCCCGACTTTCCTTCAGCTTAGAGAGTTTTGGGAGTAGCTCCTCTATTCCCTCTTCGCCTCCGATAAACATCATGAATGGCCCAGGTAAAGAGGCAAAAATGGCAGTTAATAGTTGAGTCATCTTCAAGCCAAATTGCTCTCGGCGCCATTTTTTACCCCATGACGGCCACCAGAAAGTGTCGTGGGAGTCAATGTGGTGTGCTGTCATCGATCCACGCGGAAGAAGTGAGTCACGATCTGCCATCCAACGTGCAATGTCGCGACCACAGCTTACGCCCCAAGGTTTTCGCACTGCAGGATTAGCAAGGGCAGTTACCAACCATTGCTCATCATAATTGTAATTCAAGTCCATTGACCGTCTCAATGAGTGCCCTGATGGCTCTGTATAAAAAAGAAAATCAGGCTTAATTTTTTTGAAGACTGGTCTCATGTCTTCAAAGAGACCCGTGCAGGCAAGTGCTGATGCCCCAGCCCGATAACGAGCCCAGGGAGCCCAATTATGAAAGTCGTTATATGTTGGTGCATCAAAACGAAATCCATCTATATCAAGTTCTTGTACAAGAAACTTCATTCCGTCTGTAAAGTAATTTCGCCACTTTGCATTGCGAACATCAAATGCCTTTGTGTAAACTCCTGCGATATCGCCGTTTGAAAATCTATAGAACCAATCAGGATGTTGATCCTCAAGATCTGTTTTATCTGGACTGCCGGCACTCCAGTAGGGTTCAAAGTCAATTATGTGCCTAGACCACGCAACTAAGTAATTCTGCCAATCCTTAACATCAGAACTGAAGCTATCGTCAGTCTCGCTCTGAATCAGCGCTTGAAATGGTCCACTCCTTACTCCATCTGCAGCGATTCTAATTATCTCTTTATCGAGAACTCCATGCAGAAGCACGTCCAGAATTACTCGTATTTCTCGTTTGTGAGCCTCTTGAACCAAGCGCTGCATCTCACTTTTCGATCCGTAGGAAACATCGATATTCCAATAGTCATGAACGTTATAGCTTGGATATGGTTGTTTAGGCATCACTTGAATGCATGTAAAACCTAAGGACTTAATACGATCCAAGTCTGCAATCAAATCAGAAACTTCAGGATATGGGCCATACTTGTTAACTTGCGAGAAGACTGAAAACCCAATCTGTGCCTCGAACAACATGGCACGCTTAACCCAAGATGGCGGATTAGATGGTGAGGAAATTCCTTTTGATCTTAACCAATTATCAAATATCGACGGAAATTGAGACCAATTCTCAGTCATTAACTCCAAAGCAATTAGTGGTACTTCTATTGTTGTAATAACACTCAAATCAGAGGCAAAGCCACTCTTAATTGTCATTTCTGCTGATTGATTAGAGTTACCTTGAAAAAGAATCTGAGGAATTTCAATATCGTTTACACACCACATTACCAAGGAGTGGGTCGAGCAAGATAAGTGAGCCACTCCAGAAGATCCCCTCAGGCCCCCCAGTGGTGAAATTCCTGTCGAATCAGAGATATCTGAAAGCGGGACATTTGCTTTGAGCCCATTTCCAGGAATGTTTGCTTGCCACTTGCCAGATTCAAGGTCGAATTTAATTGCAAGAGTTAGCTCACGGACAAGAATTGATTTCTGCTCAAGAAGTTCAATAGAAATCTCCACCGCGGGACCGTGAATTGCAAACAGATAATTAATTCTTGCTTTTAATCCTTGGATGTCAATCGGTTGGGAAAAGACTCGGCCCTTAGGAGTTTCTTTACTAATGAGCGCACCGTTTGAAACGCAATTTTTCAAAGTTTTCGTATCTAAATATTCAATTCCCCCGGTTGGCGCACGCACCTCACTTCCATTGATTTCTACAGAAATCTCTGCCTTTAGATTGGTAGAAAAATTTCCATCTGCCCCTCTGTATATCAAGACTTTTGGCAGGCCAGAGGCCTCGTCGATCTCTACTTCATGCTCCGACTCAACAGTAGATAAAAACATCACTTTTTCAACTAAGCGGCTGTTAGCGCGTTAGTCGACCAGAGAACCAGCGATGGCCCAGTAAAGAGAGCACTATCACCAGGCCAAAGCCGAGTGATGTCCAGTAGCCATCTAATCCCGATGCAACTACTCCAGTCTGAATAAATACAACTGTTGCTGCTCCAATAACCAGACCACCTATGGTCCCTCGACCCCCTGTTACAGGAGTTCCACCCACGAAAACGGCGGCAAGGACAGGTAGGAGATATCCCTCGCCCATCGTGGAAAAGTAGGTTGAATTAAGTAATATCGATAGAACGGCAGTTATTGAGCAGCAAACTCCAATCAAAACGAAACACAGCGTCTTGGTCCGCTCAATATTTACACCCATTGCCCTTCCGGCTTCAGGGTTGTCCCCTGCCACATGGCAATGTATTCCAAATCTATGGCGGTGAAACAAGATTCCAAGCAATACAGCTATACCGACCATCCAGAACATCTGAGATGGCATGGAACCAATTTTCCCTACGAACAAATTTCGAAGGAAAGTGTCATTCAATTCGGTGAACATACGAACTTCGCCTTGATTCAAAACATTGGTAAGACCAATCAATGCAAAGTTCATACCAAGAGTGGTAATCAGAGAGGACAATCCTAATTTTGTCACTAAGAAACCATTTATGTAGCCACAAACAATGCCCGTTATTAGAGCAGCAAGACATCCAGCATAAAAATTTAAGGAAGTCTGCTCCAAGGTCCATGAAAACATAAAACCAGAAAGGGCTATGACTGATGGGAAGGATAGGTCAATCTCCCCAGCTGCTGTGATGAAAACAAGGCTCAAGCCGACAATCGTGAATAAGGGTAGGGATAGAAATATTGCAGTGTAAATGCCTCCAGTTAAGAACACTTCTGGAGCAAATCCAATAAATGTGATTAGCATGATGGCAAAAAAGATTGCTGCACCTACTACGGGTCTGAGGCGCTCTTGGAGATAGAAACTTGACTTGACCGTCTGTTCGCGTATCTCAGTACTCACATTACTCCTTGTTTTGTGAAAAATTTATTGGTTAATTCTTAGCAAACTTGTGTAACTTGGCAATGAAATCCTCTGGAGTCATATTGCCCTTCGGTCCATCAAATACAACTCTTCCGCGGTCCAAAATCACAAAGCGATCAGCAACCGAATGGGCATCCCACGGATTGTGGCTAATAAAAATTACTGATTTGCCTTGATTCTTCAGATCCTTGATGAAATCAATAACCTCTCCGGCTTCGGATAGAGCCATTGCAGTGGTTGGCTCATCAAGCATTACCAGCCTGCTCTCGAAAAGAATTGCTCTTGAAATAGCAACGCCTTGGCGTTCGCCGCCAGAGAGCTTGTTAACGGTCGAACTTGGAGTCCACACCTTAGATGTGTAACCAATTCTCCTCATTAACTTCTCAGTTTCTTCTATTTCGCGTTTTCTCTGCACAAAGCCAAGCTTGTTAGTTAGTTCGCGACCAAGGAAGACATTGGCGTAGATGCTCTGCTGTTCGCTCAGTGCTCGACTTTGATGAACTGTCTCTATGCCATGCGATCTGGCTTTGGCTGCATTCCAGTTTTTTACTTCGACACCATCAAAGAAAATCTGGCCGCCAGCATCGGGCTTTTCGGTACCGGCAATTATCTTGGTTAGAGTCGATTTTCCAGCACCATTGTCTCCGACAAGCGAAACAATCTCACCCGGATACAACTCCAGATTTATTTCTTCTAATGCATAGACTCGACCAAAAGATTTTTGAATATTCACAAGCTTTACTAATGGCTCACGTGACATTCTTATCTCCTTTGGTCGAGTCTCTGCTACTTAACTTATTTTTTACCGGAATCCGGCAGGGAGCGCAGCAACTGTCTTGTAATTAGCAGTTGTCACGAAACCTGCGGAGGTATCTACGCTAGCTGGGGATAATCCGTACACCTTCTGCAGGCATAGCGAAACAACTGGCATATAACCTTGCTTGAAAGGCTCTTGGTCAGCAGATAGCTGAACATGTCCACTCTCAAAAGCGGCCAAGACGGTCTTTCCAAGGTCGAAACCAGCGACCTTAACAGAACCGGCTGTTAGACCTGCTGCATCAAAGTAGTTCTTCATGTTTCCAAGAACAGGACCAGCAGCAACAATTAACTTCAATTTTGCCTTGTTTGCTTGAATCAAGGCTGTCAACGTTGGGGTTACAAGGTTTGGATTTCCATTTGTGTCGCCAAGAGGCTGTAGGTTCAATGTCTTTACAGTGATTCTTGCCTTCTTTAGCGCAGCAACGGTTCCGTCTTCACGATCTGAACGTCCAGGAACACCAAATGTGCCAATAACAATCGCCACATCGCGTGCCTTTAGGTCAAAGTCTTTGACAGCTTTCTTAGCCAATAGATCTCCCATTGACTTTAGATTCGCGCCTGTATAACCAGCACCAATTTCAGCAATTGATTCCTTTGCTGGAACGTTTGCGAAGTCAACTAAGATTCCAGCTTTCTTTGCATCTTTTGCGAGAGGCAAAATTGCAGCATCACCGGGATGACCCATAAATGAGATTGCATCAGGCTTCTTTGCTATTTCCTCGCGGAATTGCTGCACCATCTTTGGGAAGTCCCAACCTGAGCTAATAATTGTGACGTTAGCGCCTGTATCTGCTGCGGCTTGACGCGCACCTTTTTCAAGAATGTCAGAGAAACCATCTGCGGTTCCTCCTTTAAAGTAACTAATTTTCACACTAGAGCACCAAGTTCCTGCCGAGCTTTGACTGGACGTTGACACTCCTAGCATGATTGAAGCAACCAAAGCGCCAGATGATGCAAGCGCTATGGCTCGACGGGATTTCTTCATGCTTTCTCCTTAATTTACTTTACCTATCTGACTTGTCAGATAGGTGTTGGTGGTGAGAGAGTCTGCTCCGGAGGAAAGCCCTTGTCAATGATTTACAAGGGAGAATTTTCTTGGGAGAGAGTTGAGAGTGATGCAAACACTAGAGGGAAAAGTCATACTCCTTACTGGAGTTTCTGGTGGCATCGGAAAACCTGTTACCAATTTGTTATTAAAGCTGGGCGCCCAGGTCATTGGGGTCGACATTGCCAACCCAGATTCAGTTACGGATTTGCTTGAGCACCCTAAATTTAACTATCACCAGCTAGATCTTGCGCAGGCCGGAAATATTGAAGAGCTTATGGATTTGGTGTCTAAAGATGTCCCTGATTCATTGGTAGCCCTTGCTGGAATTGTTGTAAGTGGAGAATTAGCGCGTCAGAGCTCAAGTGATGTTGAAAGAGTTATAAATCTAAATCTAACTTCACAGATTAATTTATCTAAATCCATTATTTCGTTATGGCTGAAGAAGAACATAGAGGGAAATATTGTTTTTGTAAGTTCTTGGGTTGATCACGTTCCATGGCCAGGCATCACTCCATACGCTGCTTCGAAAGCCGGCCTTGTGGCGCTTTGCCGTGGAATAGCTAGAGAGTATGCGAGAGATGGCATCAGAGCTAACTTGATTTCACCGGGAATTGTTGATGTTGGCATGGCTGCAAAAC
>Ga0222713_10006727_pt1 | contig 10872 bp, 7 predicted proteins | sample C33_649DmetaG_FD_165061 | JGI IMG/M metagenome (GOLD analysis project Ga0222713, IMG submission 165061) | Estuarine water microbial communities from San Francisco Bay, California, United States - C33_649D | ecosystem: Environmental > Aquatic > Marine > Unclassified | place: USA: California... | reverse complement strand
CTTTTTCTTATTTTTTTCATTGTCATTATCATATTTACTTTTTAATCTGTAATATTCATTAATGTTATTTTCAACAGATTGGTTATCAAAAGATTCTTCAGACATTATTATATATATTTATTCTATTTTTATTCTATTTTTATTTAATAAATTATTTTTTAAATTTTCCGGTTTAAAGGTTAATAAATTTTTCGATTAATAAATTTTCCCTTTATTAATGTTATCATAATCATTTTCCCAATTTGGCAGTCCTGTTATTAATTCTTGATGGGCTCGGCGTTTAGCCTCTTGTAAATTTTTCACTTTTGACAAAATATATTGCTGTTTTTCCTTGTTTTTCTTCTCCTTTTCCACATCTGTGAGTCTGCCTTTATATTTGTATAAAAGGATTAGTCCTAAAACTAATAAAAATCCTATTAATAATCCTATATTAATTACAGTATTATGGAATTTATTTTTAACAATATGACATTGTTTAAGGGTTTCATTCAAAAAATATTTAACACCTGGCTCTGTAAGTGATGGTTTAGGTGAAGGCCATCCTTGATTATTAAAGTTATCCAAATCCATAATAATTATAGTTAAAATTATAAATTAATTTATACATATTATCTATATGGATAATTCTTATTTAAACATTTTTACATTTTTATTGACAACATTATTCTATTATATGTTTTTGAAACCTACATTGGACTATAAAACAGTGTCTAATGGTGATTTATACAAAGAATATACAACAAGAAATTATGTATGTTTAGCCGTATATTTATTATTAGTTATGGTGGTACAATTTATAGTAAATGCTTCTATAATTGCCCAAAATTGCGGTGGCAGTATTACTGAAAATATGGGTTCTGCTGGAACATTGACATTTATTCCTTGGACCTTAATTTTTGGCGTTATAATAGTTATATTGGTTGTATATCCTGGATTTAAAAGTGCTTTTTCGGATGTAATTGGGTATTATTGGATTTCAAATCAAGCAAATAATTTGCTGGTAGAATTGTTAGTACAGCAAAATGTCGAAGATGCTTTTACGAAGGATAATTCTTCTGCTCCTGCTTCTCTTTCTACTGATGATGATTATATTGCTCCTTCTGCTCCTCCTTCTTCAGCTTTTAAAAAAGGCGGAAAACCCCCCACACAAAAAGGTGGTGATGATAAGCAAGCTATTAGAGAAGTAGCGGATTTAATTCTTAAAATTTGCGGAAATACATCTGTATTAATTAATCAAATGACTCCCAGAAATTTTATACAATATTGGTCACTATTAAACCCTTTAAAGAAACCAGAACTTCAAATGAATACTAATGGCACAGAAAAATCGGACCGAGCAACACAGATAAAAACCTCTTTATTTGCATTAGTTGATAAAAAGGATAGCATAGGAGAAATTCTATGGTATGTTTATACTGGTTTATTATTAACAAGTATAGTACAACTTAAAATTACTACAAGGGGGTGTGTTATGAATCCTAAGACAATGGAGGAAAATTACGCCAAATTTCAAGAGCAAGAAGCAGCTATACTAAAACAAAATGCCGCAACAACGAACACTACATACACAATAACAAATTAATCATCGTGACAAAATATTTATTACATATTTAATAATAAATATTTTTATAAGTTAAAGAAAATGTTTATTCAGTCACATTTTTTAAAATAGTCTTGGATAAGCAACATAATACATTACAAACAAATAGCTCAATATTCCTAAAATCAGTGATAGCAACCATATTGGAAGAATTGTCTTGTTTCTATATCCGACACCAAATTCGCGAATACTTCCGTCTTTGTTATATAAACATGCCGGTTTCATCATTTGGATTGATACAAACATAAATAAAAATAATATAATAGCAAATAATGTTGCGTTTTCTCTTATATAGGCTCGGTTCATACTTATATATATGAATCTTTAAAAAAATGGCGTTAAATCTAAATTATTTTCTTACTTTCTTTGATTTTCTTGATTTCTTTGTTTTTCTTGATTTCGTCCTTATACTTTTCCTTTTTCTTTTTCTTAATCCTTGCGCTTCAGTATTGGTCATATAATTACTAAGTGAAATAATAAGGGAATCTGCTTCTTCCTCATCTTCCTCATTTGGACCAAATCTACCTATACCTCGTAATAAGTGACGAATCTCGCTCGCTTCAACTCTCATTATTGGTACTCTGTCTGCTGGGTTATTCCAACTAAGACCAATTCTATTGAAAAGTAATAAATTCTCTGCCACTCTTGAATCACCAAAATCTTCATTCATTCCTTGTACTCTAAAAAATAAACGTCTTCCTCTAACCATAATTTTAAAAATATTTTTATATTGGTCGCTATGATTCATTTCATTAATAAACTCATCAATAGAATTTCCATCATGATCATCATCATCATCTGTATCCATTATAAAATATAATTATATTTTTATATTTTATATTTTTTTAAAGAAAAGTTAGTTAAATCTAAATTACCTCTTTGATTTCCTTGATTTCCTTGATTTTCTTGATTTTCTTGTTTTCTTTGACTTCTTTGACTTCTTTGATTTCCTTCTTTTACCTCCCTTTTCTTCTGAACCCTTTTCTTCTGATATTGGTGGCTGCGTTGGTATAGCAGATGGAGGTTCTAAAGGCGCTTTAGTTACAAGTTCAAGGATATAATTATTATTATATTTCTTATCAATTGATATATGATGTGTGTGGCCTTTACCTGATTTAAATTCTAAACTTCTGGTATGAGGACGATATCCTACATATGTTAAATTAATATGATGGTACGTTTTTTGATTACCTATAGGAGGATAATATATATAATTATATACAGCATTTATTTGTAAAGGGTTTCCGAAGCTATCTTTAATTTCACTCATTCTTATTATATAATTATAAAATATATTTTGATAACTTTTTTTTGATAACTTTATTTTGATAACTTTTTACAGCTTCGCAAGAAAAGTTAATTAATCATCTCCCCAATCAAATTCTTCTCCAGTTGGTCCTACCTCATAATAATCATTGCCGTCTTGATAATTTGGCCCCATATTTCCCATATCAAATTCTTCTCTCTCAATTTCATCTCCTACCTCTTGTTGTTCAATATAATCATCTACTAATTGGTCTAAATCATCGTCACCAATATTCCTATTTTTCTTGCGCAAGTTTTTCTCTATTTTATCCATTTCATCTCTGAAATCACGCTCATCATCATACGTTTCCTTTACATATGTTGTAAGACCCTTTTGTAAACCCTTACTCCAAACCCCGAGCTTATTGATTTTCAAAATCGTATCTGCATCTCTTTCTTCATCTGTAAGATTTTTGAGTCTATCTGTTATCATATCTTTCTCACCTTCTCTCAATTTAAACACTCTATCCAATATTTCTTCATATGAAATATCAACCACGTCTTTTTGATTATCGAAAATCTCAAAAAACGCAATAATTAAATGAGAGACTTGTTGTTTTAATCCCTTTTTATTTCCACTCAATACTTGCGTATCCTTCTTCGCTTGTGCAGTTACATCAAAATCTACTCTGGTCTCTCTATCTTCCAAATATGCCACTGTGAACAAATCTGTAACCTCGACTTCACGAGACCTTTCAACAACAATCATTTCTTCATCATCCGTTAAATCTATATAATTAATAATGACTCTTAACAAATAATACTCAAATAAAAATCTGCTGGTTCTCTCGTCAAAAACCGGCTTCAAAACCTTTTCACCATATTTGATACTGGTAAAACAAGGGGTCTCTTTTGACAGATTCATTAGATTTCTCGACGACTGCTGTATTTTTGTCAAAATATTATAAATACTCGGTACACCATAAAATGTCTTTAACTTCTTATAATAATCGCTAATATGTTTTTTGATTTTATTCGAATGCGGTTTAGAGAGACCCAAATACGCCGGCATTGTGACATTCTCATAGTCGACTTTGTTCAGAATAATATTGGGGAAAATGGTGACAAAATTTGCAATAAATGATTTGTAAAAGTTAATGGTAGAATACAAGCAATCATCCGATATTTTAGTGCTTTCGTTCCTTTTTGAACCTTCACAACTCCATCTTGACATATTGTCAATAGTTTTTACAAACTTGCTAACAGCGCTTCGAGTGATATCAGGTCCTTTATGTTTGTCTATAAAATCCTTGATATCTTCTATCATTTCCTCATTGTTTCTTATTAAAAAGTCATTAAGGTTTTTGATTTCACGTGATGTTTCTTCGGTTGCTATATCAAAAGTATCCAGTGCATCAGTAATCAGTTTTCGCAATGAGCCTTCTACTACTTCGTCATTTTCCTCATGTATTGTTTCAACTGTAGCTATCATTTTTGTTATAGATGACACTTGCGGTTTGTCAAAATCTAACGGTATTATATTTTTGCGACCGATCAATTGCAATAATCGCAAAAATGCTTCGTCATCAAATTTGCGACCATTTTCCTTCAAATTTTGGATTATTTTATCTAAATTTAAATTACCACTCATTAAACTTAAATCCGGTTTATCAGTACATAAGGGCAGCAAATCTTCTGGAATTGGTATTAATGATTTGAATTTACAGAAATAAATAAAAGACAAGTAAATTGTTTTCTCATCAAAATTCTGACTAATTGGCGGATATTTATTTTTTGTATTTATTGTGCTAAAAAGCATTCCACTTTTTGAGTAATTTGTGACATCTTGAATAATATTTGATAGTCTTTGGACAATCTCATTATATTCCATTATGACAGGGTCTTGGCTGGCAAAATAATCAATCGTACTTTGACCTTCTTTACTCTCGCAACACGAATTTTCAAGATATGGTTCATTGTTTGCATTTTTTAATAACATACTCTTCTTCTTAACTAAATCTTGTATCTTTTCTTGAATAGCAAGAGAGAACTGAATTATCTTTGAATCTACAACTAATAATTTCTCTCTTTGATTCTCTGAACCAGATTTCAAATCACTCATTAATCCTCGTTTGAATTCATCTGAAATATTCACCAATCGCCGGATTTTGAATGGCACTAATGGCGGCAAAAATTGTGTCCAATTCGTAATATCGTGTTCTTCCGGTATTTGTTCCTCTTTACCTGCCAATATATAATCCATCTTTTCGTCGAATTTTCTCTCTACTTCCGGTACCATTGGTATTAAAACAGTATCAATCACACTTTTAATTTTGGCTACTATAAAGTCTGTCTTTTTACCTTTTAAAACATTCCAGGGTTTTCCTGATTCGCGAATATCATAAGCAACACACGCTAAATATTCAAGACTGCTTAAATTATTATTCCATTCAAAAGGATAACCATTAAATGAGCGAACACATCCAGGGTGTGTTTTTCTTGTTTTTACAGACGGTATCGATGCTTGGACTGCGATTAAAAACATACCAAGTGTGTAATATAGAATACCAGTGTTATAGAAATCCTCATAGGATGGTATCTTCTTGCCTTTTTCTGCCATTTCTTTTATTTTTTTCTTATAATCTTCTTCTGATTCCATTGTACTGCTTAACGCACTTAAAACTGAATTAATTATGAATTCTTTTTGGTATTCAATATTGATACCCATTGCAATAGATATAGCATTCACTATGTTGGATATTGTCTTATTCTCATATGTAACATATACTATATTTTTTGTAGTGGCCGAAAAAACCTTATTGCCTGCGTCATCTTCTAATACGCCACGCGATGATACCTTAAAACCTTCTTCATAACCCTCGTCTACATCGTCGTCAATTTTCACAATTTGCCAACCACTATTTTTATCAACCCAATAATCGCCATCGTCACTCAATTTACCAATACGACTAATGGTTTCGTCAAGAAAATCGCGATATTCATCCGGTTTCATAATGAAATACCCAGCCAAATCATATTTGAACATCGGGAGTAATGGTACATTCGACTTTTTACAATAAACCCAATTCTCGTTTTCACGTTCATTTAAAGGACCAAAACTATCTGTTTTCGCATCTCTGGCGTAGGCGTTTACAAAACGAATAATATCAAATTGTTTTTTACCGAAATCACTTTGAGCGAGAATAAGATTTAATAAAGTAGAATATGGTGATATAGGCCTAATCGGCGCATCATCGTCAAATCCAGCACCCAATTTATATTTCTGATTATTGTACTTTAATAAATTGTTATACTCCATACTGGTTAAAATACCAATAATAGACATATAATATTGGAATTGATTTTGTATAATTCCTTCAAATTCATCTTTCGACACTCTATATTTTTCGTCGAATTCATTTAAAACATCCTTCAATAATTTATTTTGAATACCGAGCTCGTCTGCTTCCATAGTCATACATTTGTCTTCTTCATCATTATTCTTACTTGTCACGCTAATACACTTTTCTTGTAAATCGCACAAAATATTAGAATCGGTTGTGTTTGTATTTAGATTTTCAGAAATGTCATTATCCAACTCCCATTTGTTCGCACGACGAATGTAATAGTCCGGTATTACATCTTTCTTTTGTAGCATTGCATATTGACCATTTACAACTGTTTTGTGACCATCCAATAAAGTATCTGATAAATAATCAGCATCATTTCTACTTAAATTTAATTTTTTCTGTAAATCGTACATTATATGTAGTTTCAATTCCTCTGGTTCCAACTTAACTATTTCTTTTTCATAGCTGTCTAATAGCGTATAGTTAGTTTTGTCGTATTTCTTATCAAAATAGATTTGCTTATTATTATCTTGTTCGAGCTCTTCAAGCGAAACATATTGTTTTGCAATTATTATTGGACCGCAACTATCATTCTTCTGCTCAGCTTCGTATTTTTTATTAATCTTGTCCTTCTCTGTTTCAAATAGTGCCGCATACTCACTCGGAAACATTAATGGTATACTTTCTAATGATATTGCCGACGAATATACTCTACTTTGATCCTTTAGTGTTATTTTTCTCAATAATTCGGAATTGGTGTAATCTGAATAGTTGTATCTCAATTCATTACCGTCAACTGTTATGTCATATGCGTCAAAAACATCGCTTCGCAAATTTTGATTGGTTTCTATTATCGATATTACTGAAAAAGCATTTGTGAAAATTATATTGCTCTTTGTGAATTTTCTTAAGGTTTGAAATAAACGAGATCGTTCTATATATTTTTTATTGAATTCCGATATTTTATCATCAATAAAACGTGTAATTTCTTTATACTGCATATAGGTCAAATCATCTGTATATACTAAAAACGGTTCCAAATATGACACAACATCAACAATGGATAATTTACCAGTTATATATTTTTTCATCAAATCAAAAAGCACTTTGGTTTTGGGAATAATTGTACTGACAAATTGCGAATAAATTTGCTCGCTGTTAAAACCTCGTTTATCTTCTGTTGAGAGATTTAACACGTAATTTTTAATTGTATTCACAAAATTGTTTTCATTAAATTCAATCTCACCATCTAAATTTTCAATAATTACATTACTCATTGTAGTCTTCTTTTTCAAGAGCTGCCAATATTCCACATATATTTGATTCAAATTCGCCCTGTCTAACATGTTTGTACCTGGTAGATTTATTTTAGAAAATCTTATTACTGACTCCGGCAATGTTACAAAAGATTTGATAGACATTGTATCTGGATTTGTCATTTTAACACGGGTTGTGATTAGGCGACTACTTGTAGCATCCAATGTGTCGAGTTTTGTCAAACCCATATTGTACTTTTGTATCACAAAACGTCTTGACCTAACATTGTTGTTTGTAAAAACCGACGAGTACATATCTTCCAGATTATCTATAATAACGTTCAAATCCGCCTCCACATTACGTTCGGTTAATAAATCAACTGTTGATTCTTCATTAATCAAATTAAACGGAGTAAAATAAGGGTTTAAATCACTATATAAGAGAGAATATTTGTTTTGGTCAATTGGCAAATCATTTGCTCTATAATTATCGAGCACTTCTTTCATCCTTGCAATGTCTTCATTAATATCCAAATAAATTATATCATTGTTTTCATCTTCACCGCTGACGTCATTCGAGTATATCTTTTTAATATTTTTAACAACCGGTAAAATCCATAGCAAATTCTGTTTAAAGTTTTTGAAATACTGTGTTAATGGCTTATATGTCGACTCATTAACTACTGCAGATTCAACAACTCCATATTGGTCAAATGTGGAGAATTTCTCTCTTAATTGTTTAAATCTTTCAATTGTTATATGAATATTGTTTAAAACACGCGGTGTTCTTTGTGCGTTTGGAACCGTTGACAATAGCTCGTCGAGCAAATCGCTCAATTGCACTTCAATACTGTATCTTTGAGCATTTGTCGCTACATCTACAAACTGGACAATTGGTCCCAATTCTTCGTCGCCAAATGAAATCTGGTCTGCGCGTAAAATAAACTCGCGCAATTGATTTTTTACATCTTTAACCGGTACTGTGAGTTGTATGTTTTCAGTTGGCATCATTCGATAGTCCCTTTCTAAATCCGCAATAGGGGCTATATTTTCTTGTTCCTCTTCTACATTTATGTCCTCTTCACCTTCTACTTGCATTCGTTCCGGCTTTTTAGGTGTCTGTGGTTTCTCTCTTATCTCAATTATTTTAATTGGTAAATCCTCAGGGATACCCTTATAATCAAAATTAATATACAATGTGTCACCGTCCACCGTTGTAATCTCAATCATATCTTCCTCTAAATTGGTAATCTCGCCTGTTATAATAACTGGAAAATCTCCTGCAAAATGAATGTCTATCCATTTACCAGGTATTAAATCGTTCTGTCTCGCATAACTTGGTGTATCACTTCTGCTCAAAATGGCGATTTGTGTAATTCCTCCGTCGCCAATAATACCATCTTCCGATATCTTTAACCTTGTCTTATCGAGTGTATCAACATTTATTAAATACATTTTGGACCTGTCAATATAATCAATAATAAATGTTTGTTCATTAAGTTTTTCATTTTTAGGATTTTGTATATTAATCACATCTCCTAATTGTAGCTCTATTACAGATAATTTTTCCTTCTCTTTTTGTTGCTCCTTTTCTTTAAGTATAGTTTCACTTATATTTACATTTTCCGATGAAGACATTTGTTTCTATATTTATTATAGAAATTTTTATGCTTAAGTAAAAATCAATTAAAAATATAGTTTAAAGACAAATCGTTAATTATATTTAATAAATAATGAGCATCCCTATTATTAAACCCTTTAACTTATCTGAAATTCCCGATTTTAATAATTTGGTAAATGGTACAATTACCGAAAGCAAAATTCTAAAACTACAACAAATCGAGTGTAGAAGTTCCGATAAACAAAAATACTCGGTTATTCGATATTTGAAAGAATTCTTGTGTTTAGATATGATTCCTACATATGGCTTATGTAGGTCTGTAATTCTTAATAGTGCAAACGTGGTTGTTGGTTTTGCGCCTCCTAAATCAATCCCCTCTGATACTTTTATTAAGATGTATCCCGATAAAACTGCGCATTTGGTTGCTCAAGAGTTCGTGGAAGGCACGATGATTAACGCTTTTTGGGACCCCAGTGTCGGATTGGCTGGAGGATGGGAAATTTCCACCAGAAATACCGTCGGAGCTACATCCAGTTTTTTCAAGGGTGCTAACAGAAAAACATTCAGAACTATGTTTTTAGAAGCCGCAAAAGAGATCAATTTATCTTTAGACCAGCTAAATAAGGATTTATGCTACAGTTTTGTTTTACAGCATCCCGAAAACCGAATTGTTGTTCCATTTAATAATCCTGATTTGTATTTGGTCGCGTTATACAATATTAAAATTGTAGATGGTATTACAAATGTTCTTTCGTATCCTATAATTGATTTTAAAAATTTTGATTGGGGTCCGGCAGCAATTAAATTCCCAGAGATTTATGAGTGGAACACTTACTCTGAGTTGATTGAAAAATATGCGTCGATGAATTCTTCATATAGCACTTTAGGTGTTGTCGTATACAATAATCTTACTTGTGAGCGAATGAAGATTCGTAACCCAGTTTATGAGCAAGTGCGTAATTTGAGAGGCAATCAACCAAAGCTACAATACCAATATTTGTGTTTGAGAAAAGAGGGTAAGGTTTCTGACTTTTTAAAGTTTTATCCTGAAAATAAGAAGGAATTTTCATCATTTAGAGACCAAGTTCACTTGTTTACCAGTACGCTATTCACGAACTATGCGTCGTGCTATATCAAAAAGGAGAAGCCGTTAAAGGAGTATTCTGACCAATATAAAACCCATATGTTTAAAATCCATAAGATTTATATGGATGAGATGCGGGAGAAGAAATTGTTTATTACAAATACCACAGTGATCCACTATGTAAATAATTTACACCCATCACTTTTGATGTATTGTTTGAATTTTCAAATGAGAAAGCGCAATGTTGATACTATCGCTGCCGACAATAATATTTAAAGCATATAAAACCAATAAAAAAACATTATAATTATACTTTTAATTTAGGAGTATAATTATTACAATAAAATTTATATTATATTTATTTTTTAACCATCCTTGCGAAATCTCTTCTTACTTTTGTAAAAACCTGTGTTGCGTCATCAATGCACTCCTTCAAATTGCCCTTGATTGTCGAGATGTCAATCGGTTCTCTGTAAGCCACTCTTATAATACTTTGCGAGTCGTGTGGATGCATCTTCTTAAAACCACAAAACGTCAGGATTTTGGTTTCATAAAATTTCGTATACATAAAATATTCCAATACTTTTCCAATTGTATAATCTTCATTCTCCAAAATAATATCATACGAATTAGCCATTGTGTTTTGGGATTTTTCAATGACGAGTTCATCCTTTTCAATCAGCGAGTCTTGGTATTGAAATTTATCAATTAATATT
>Ga0222713_10006722_pt1 | contig 10878 bp, 7 predicted proteins | sample C33_649DmetaG_FD_165061 | JGI IMG/M metagenome (GOLD analysis project Ga0222713, IMG submission 165061) | Estuarine water microbial communities from San Francisco Bay, California, United States - C33_649D | ecosystem: Environmental > Aquatic > Marine > Unclassified | place: USA: California... | reverse complement strand
CACCTGAAGATTATGGACTTGAGCGAAGACTCCAACCAGCCCTACCGCTTTGAGCAGCTGTCTATGGTCTTCAACGGTGAGGTCTATAACTACCTCGAGCTTCGGCGCGAACTGCAGCAGCTGGGCTACTCTTTTGAAACCAGCAGCGACACCGAGGTCATCCTCAAGAGCTACCACTGCTGGGGCGAGGCCAGCGTAGCGCGCTTTGTGGGCATGTGGGCCTTAGCGATTTGGGACGACCGCAAAAACCAACTCTTTTGCTCCAGAGATCGCTTTGGAATCAAGCCCTTTGTCTACCAAAAACAGCCCGACGGAACCTTCTCTTTTGCGTCGGAGATCAAGGCGCTCAAAAAGAGTCCGGGCTTTGCCAAAAAACTCAATGTGGACCAAGCCAACCTGGGCCTGGGCTTGGGCTGGGTCGGCTGCGGAACCGACACCTACTACCTCGGGGTAGAGTCCCTCTCGCCCGCCCACAACCTTGTCTTGGACCGCGGCGGCCTGCGAATTGCTCCCTATTGGACTCTTGATCCGCACTCCAAGCGCCATCAAAGCCCCTTGGCGCTTCAGCGCGAGTTCGCTGCGCTGTTTAACCAGTCCCTTGAAATCCACCTTCGCAGCCAAGTTGAAGTGGGCGCCTGCCTGAGCGGCGGCATCGACAGCTCCGCCATCGTTTCAAGCATTTGCGGCGACCATCCCGACCGCAATCTCAAGGTTTTTCACATCTACTATTCCGACTACGTCGACGAGCGTCCCTTTGCGCAGCAGGTGCTGAATAAATATCCCAATACCGAAGCCCACTACTACAGTCCCGACGCAAACGACTTAAGCGATTACTTCGCCGGAGCCAGTGCTGCAGCGGACTCGCCGGTAAACGGTTCCTCCTTTGTTTCGCACTACGCCCTGATGGATTTGGTGAAAAAAACCGGGCTTCGCGTGCTGATCGACGGCCAAGGCGCCGACGAATACCTGGGCGGATACCTTCACAGCTTTTACCCTCATTTTGTGGACCAGCTCCGCAGCGGCCAATGGGGCGCCCTGCGTAAAACCTTTAACGGACACCGCAGCAAGCAGGGTTTTGGCCTAAGCGAGAGCCTCATAGTGGCCGCAAAGTCTGCCTTGGTTTTGGGCGGAACCCAAAAAATTCACCAGGTCAAGGGCCGTCAGGTGCTTGGTCATGTCTTGCCCGACCGATCGGATTCGATCTCCCTAAGCCTGGCCCCCTACAGCAGCAACTACCTCGATACCTTCCTGTACAACCTGATGGCTACCACGTCACTGCCGACCATTTTGCACCACAACGACCGCAATTCCATGGCCTTTGGCATTGAGAGTCGAGTACCCTTTTTGGACCATCGCCTCGTAGAGTTTGCCTTTGCGACCCCCAACGAATCCAAGATCTCGCTCCAGGGCGAAACCAAGAGCATTCTTCGTCAGTCCATGCAAGGCATTATTCCCGACGAAATCATGCAGCGCTACGATAAAAAGGGATTTGTCACCCCCGGTGAAATTGCCTGGCTCAAGGGGCCCCTCAAGGACCTGCTCCACACCTCTTTTGACCAGCTGGACTGGCTGGACTCCCAAAAAATGGCCAAGCTAATGCGCGACTACCACGGCGGCGACCTGCGCCAAGCCAAGCTGGTTTGGAAGCTCTGCTCCCTGAACTACTGGCTCAAGAACGACTTTTAAACGGGTCAAATAAACTCGTTGAACTGGAATCCGTTCTTGAGACGTTCCTTGCCCAACTGCTCCTGCTCGGCAAGGGCCCAAAGCATAAATTCCTTCAAAAATAGCTGGTCCTTGGGCTCAAATTTGGGCTGGTACTGCTGCATCAAATCCTCTAGGGGTTTGATCTTGTTCAGGCACGAAGCGTATTCTTTTTGGTCGCATTCGTCGTACAAAATGACTCCGCCCTGAGAATAAATGGCCTCGATCGTGCCTGCAAAGGGACTGAGATCTGCCTTTTTATTGAGCTTCCCGATTTTAGGGAAGAGGTTGGGCCAAAACGTCTTGATCGCCGCGCCAATAAGCTGCTCCGCCACGAATGCGGCCCCTTCTTGCTCTCCTTCAAACACCAGCTCTACCTTGCCGGTGATGGCCGGAATGATTCCCATAAAATCAGCCAAGCGCACCGTGGTGGTCTTCTCTTTGTTGATCAGAGCGCGGCGTTCGGCCGTGCTGACCAGGCTCTCGAGCATAGAAATACTCATCCTCGCGCTAACTCCGCTTTTTTGGTCGATGTACTCGCTGTCTCGGGCCTCAAAAATGATTTGCTCGAGCAGGTTGTAGGCCAAGTCGGGAACATACACTCGGCTCGCTTGCGCCTCATTGATTCTGGCTTCTTGGGCAGAAATCTTGCGGGCCACGGCAATGTTGGCGGGGTAGTGCGTTAGAATCTGCGACCCAATGCGGTCTTTTAGCGGCGTGACGATGCTGCCTCGGTTGGTGTAGTCCTCGGGGTTGGCCGTGAACACAAACTGAAGGTCAAGGGGCAGCCGAATCTTGAATCCGCGAATTTGAATGTCGCCTTCTTGCAAAATGTTGAACAAGGCCACCTGGTTGCGAGCCTGCAGGTCGGGAATTTCGTTTAAAACAAAAATGCAGCGGTTGGCCCTGGGAATCATGCCAAAGTGAATCACCCGATCGTCGGCATACGACAGTTTCAGATTGGCCGCCTTGATGGGGTCAATGTCGCCAATTAAGTCGGCAACGGTAACGTCGGGTGTGGCCAACTTCTCAAAATAGCGCTGGGAGCGATGCAGCCACGAAATGGGCGTTTGGTCTCCCTTATCGGCGATGAGGTCCATGGCAAAGCGTGAAATCGGAGCAAGGGGGTCGTCGTTGATTTCGGACCCCGTTACATAGGGAATGTACTCGTCGAGCAATTCCACCATGAGGCGCGCAAGGCGGGTTTTGGCCTGCCCCCTAAGGCCCAATAGGTTGATGCTGTGCCGCGACAGAATGGCGCGCTCCAGCTCGGGCAGCACGGTATCCTCAAATCCGTGCACTTCGCCAAACACGGTGGTGCCGGCCTCGAGGTGCTTGAGCAGGTTTTGGCGCAGTTCGTCTTTAATGGAGATGCTTTGGTAGCCCGAGGCTTTGAGCTCGCCTAAATTCGTAATCATACTATTGGAGTCTTTTCTTTCTGTTGGTTTCATAGTCTTTGAAAATCATTTCTCCCAGGCCCTTGAGTCCGGTAAAAAAGGCCTTGCCTTGATTGGCCTCGGTGAATTTGTCGACAAACTGCTGCAGGTAGGGGTCGCGAGCAATCATAAACGTGGTGATGGGAATGTGCAGCTTGCGGGCCTGCGCCGCCTGGGTATAGCATTTCTCGGTCACGTAGGGGTCCAAGCCGTTGCTGTTCATGTAGTAGGTCCCGTCGCGCTCCCTGATGCAACTGGGCTTGCCGTCGGTAATCATGAATATCTGCTTGTTGGTGTTTCGCTTTCTGCGCAGAATGTCCATAGCCAGCTGAAGCCCGGCAACCGTATTGGTGTGAAAAGGCCCAACCTTGAGGTAGGGAATTTCTTTAATAGAGATTCTCCAAGCGTCGTTGCCAAAGACAATAATATCAATGCTGTCCTTGGGGTAGCGGGTAGTAATGAGCTCTGCCAGGGCCATGGCCACCTTTTTGGCCGGCGTAATACGGTCTTCGCCGTAGAGTATCATCGAGTGGCTGATGTCAATCATCAGCACCGTACTCATCTGGGAATTAAACTGGCTGTCTTCGACCACAAGGTCTTCTTCGCTGAGCTCAAACTCTCCAACTCCGTGGTTGATTTGGGCGTTTTTGATGCTCTCGGTTAGCGAAATTTTCTCTAAGCCGTCGCCAAAGCGGTAGGGCCTGGTTTCTCCCGTAAGCTCGTCGCCATCGCCCGAACTTTTGGTCTTGTGGTTGCCTGCTCCGCTTTTGTTGAGGTTGCCAAAAATTTGGTCTAGGGCCGTCTGCCTTATCGCTCGCTCGGTTTTGGCCGTAATTCCCATGCCAGAAACTCCGTCGCCGTCAACCTCTGGGCGGATGTAGCCCTTCTCTCTGAGGTCGTTGATAAAGTCGTCTATGCTGTAGTTCTCGTCGGTGAGCTCATACTCCTTGTCAAGCTCCCTGAGCCACTTTATGGCCTCGTCGAAGTCGCCCGAAACGTGCACAATGAGTTCCTTAAAAATTCCAAAGAGCTTGTCAAAGGGCGAAATGCTCTTTGCCTCAAACTCCTTAAAGAAGAATCCTCGGTCGCTGGCGGGTCTAATCACTTGGTGTAAACTTGAGAAGCATCGATATTGTTCCCCTCCCGAGGCAATTTAATGCGGACTTTGGTCGGCTCATCTCGCTGCACCCTCTGCGTCAGCTCGGTGGTTCCTTGGGGTAAAAACGTTTGGCTCATGCTTCCAATTATTTGGATGTATTGCTAAGTAACAACCTTGGCCTACTATTGCTAATGCATTACCAAGCGGATTTTTGATTTAATTTCTCTTGGGTGGTCTTAAAACCTTTAAACCAAGAACAATGCCTGCCGCAAAATCCGCGCGAATTGAATCCTTAAACCTACCTCGATGAAAAAGTTTATTAGTTTCATAGGCTTAACCTCTCTGATTTTAAGCACCAGTATCTACGCTCAAAGCGAGAAACTAACTCTTGAAGACATCTATGCTCGCAATACCTACCAAAGCAAGGGGGTTGGACAAATTAGGTGGATGAAGGACAATAAGCAGTACTCAAAGCTTGAAAGCAACCAAGCAATAGGGGGAGCGGATCTTGTCGTTTATGACGCCAAAAGTGGTTCAAGATCGGTTTTAGTCCGCGCTGAGCAATTGATTCCCTCCGGCGCAGGCAGCCCCTTGGACGTTGCTAATTATTCTTGGAGCGAAGACAACCGCAAACTCTTGGTTTTTACCAATACCCGCAAAGTATGGCGGCAAAATACTCGCGGTGATTACTGGGTACTTGATCTTAAAGGCGGCAAATTATCACAGCTCGGCCTAGGACTTGAAGAGGCCACACTCATGTTTGCTAAATTTTCTCCAGACGGATCCAACGTCGCCTATGTGAGTAACAATAACATTTACTCCGAAGAGCTTGCAACCGGCATTATTACCCGATTGACATTAGACGGGGGAGTTAACCTAATAAACGGCACATTTGACTGGGTCTATGAAGAAGAGCTCGGCTGCCAAGACGGATTTCGCTGGAGTCCCGACGGCAAAGACATTGCCTATTGGCAATCCGATACAAGGGGAGTCGGCACCTTTTATATGATCAATAATGTTGATTCGAATTACTCAAAACCAATTCCACTACCCTACCCCAAAGTGGGCACGGCAAATTCTGCCGTTAAGGTGGGGGTAGTGTCTGCCTCGGGGGGCGAGACAAAATGGTTCTCGATTCCTGGGGATTCTCGAAATAACTACTTGGCACGGATGGAATTTATTCCCGAATCCAATGAAGTAATGATTCAGCAATTGAACCGCTTGCAAAATACCAATACCGTTTGGGTAGGCAATACACAGACCATGGCTCTTAAAAACATCCTCACCGATAAAGACGAGGCCTTTCTTGATGTGCACGACAATATTTTATGGCTAGATCAGGCGCAATCATTTACCTGGACCAGCGAAAAAGATGGCTGGATGCATCTTTATAAAGTATCCCGTGATGGGACCAAAATGAAGCTCATCACCAATGGGGATTTTGATATTGTCGAGATAAACTGCATCGACCCAATAGGTGGTTTTGTCTACTACATCGCTTCGCCCAATAATTATACGCAGCGCTACCTCTACCGCAGCAAATTGGATGGAAGCGGGCAATCTGAGCGGATTTCTCCCTCTGATATGGCCGGCCAACACAGCTACCAAATATCCAAGGACGCAAAGTTTGCAATACATCGTTTTGAGAATGCTACAACGCCTCCAAGAATCTCGCTAATTAATTTAACTACACACCGCGAAATCAAACTTCTCGAAGACAATTCCGCCCTAAAAGCCAAAATGAATAAACTGGCTTTGCGCAGCAAAGAGTTTTTTAAGGTGGACATCGGTGATGTCGTTTTGGATGCCTGGATGATTAAGCCCATCAATTTTGATCCGCAAAAAAAATACCCCCTATTGGTTCATGTGTATGGAGAACCGGCCGGTTCTACCGTGCAAGACAACTGGAGTACCGGAGACAACCTATGGCACCAATATCTCAGTAACCAATTGGATTATGTGGTGGTAAGCATTGATAACCGCGGTACCAAAGTGCCCCGTGGTCGTGATTTTAGAAAGAGTGTTTACCGACAAATTGGCTTACTGGCTGCAGATGACCAAGCTAAAGCCGCAAAAAAAATAATTGAAGCATTCTCGTTTATAGACCCAAAGCGCATTGGTATTTGGGGTTGGAGCGGGGGCGGACAAATGACGTTGCATTGCATGTTCCGCCACTCAGACATTTGTAAAACTGGAATCGCCGTAGCGTTTGTGTCGCACCAAACCTTGTACGACAACATTTACCAAGAGCGCTATATGGGCTTACCCGACGATAATTTCACGGGTTATCACGAAGGCTCTCCCGTGACGCATGCCGATAAATTGAAGGGTGACCTCATGATTATTCACGGGACTGGTGACGACAACGTGCACTATCAAAATTTTGAATTGCTAATCAACGCGCTGGTCAAAAACAACAAACTTTTTACCATGATGAGCTACCCAATGAGGGATCATGGAATAAACCAAGGCTTCAATACCACCCTGCACATGCGCAGAAGCATGGAAAAATTCTGGAGGGACCATTTATAGCCTCCCGCGCCTTCATGATGCATCAAAACGGACTTTCTTCGCGACCTTTACTCCAACAAAAACACAAATACCATGGATAACATCTTAAACCTAATTCAACTAACCCTCGGGCTTTCGGTTGCCTACGTTTGGACCTTTCGGTACTTCAACGTAGTCAAAGAATTTACGCTTTTTGGCCTTAGCGACTTGACGCGCAACCTCGTGGGAGTTTCTAAAGTTGCCCTAGCGACCCTCATCGTTGCCGGAATTTGGTACCCTTCACTGGTGCAAATCCCAGCGGCACTTATGGGCCTCTTTATGATTGCGGCTCAGTACTTTCACTTCAGCGTTAAGAATCCCTTGGTAAAGCACATTCCCTCCCTTTTTCTTTTGGCACTGAGTGCAATCCTCGCATGGAGCGCTAACTAGGGGGTGAGTACCTCCTTGGCCAACCTCAGTGTTTTGGTATCGAGTCTGTCGTTCTACGCCTACGCCGCGTCCTACTTTCTGTCTCCCTACATGAAAAGCGAATTCAAGCGCTTTAACCTCGAGAAAATCGGACTTCTCACCGTGGTTCTGCAAATTTTAGGGGCCACCGGTCTTCTGGTCGGACTCTTTTTTAATCCCATTCTAAGCCTTGCCTCCCTGGGCCTCAGCCTGCTCATGCTGTGCGGACTTATTGTTAGAATTAGGGTTAACGACGGATTGCTCGTTTCGCTTCCGGCCCTATTCTTCTTGCTTTTGAACCTCTACATTTTCGCGAAGTCACTAGGCTGGGGTAGCCCCGCCTGACCCTCCGTCAAAAAGCCTCGGTAACCGAGAAATAAAAACTGCTTGATCCGCGGCCCAAGCCGTAGTCCAGGCGAATGTTTACACGCTCTGACTCGTTCATCGCATAGCGCAAACCACCCCCGACGCTGTACTTAAGGTTGGTCCACTGCACCTGAGATGGCTGGCGGAACACTTCTCCCAAGCCGGCAAAGGCCACTGCCCTAAACCGCCGGTACAGGGGCATGCGCAGCTCGGCCTGACTGCCGACAAAATGATGGTCTCGGTACCTATTTGCGGCGTAGCCGCGCAGCATTTCTTCGCCTCCGACCTTGGCCATGTCCAAAAAGGGCACTTCGCCAAAGTTGAGGTTAATCCGAGAATTGGTGGCCAAAATCCACCCGGGTCGCAGCTCGGTGTAGGAATTATACAGGCCATTTAGGGCGGTAAAATTGAAGGTTCCGCCCCATGCATTGTTGAAAAAGTAGGACGAAAACTCAAAAAACTGACCCTTGTAGGCGTTAACCACGTTATCGCGGCTGTCCTTAGAAACCACGATTCCCAAAGCGGAACCCACGCCACCCTGGTAGCCCGGCACGGTTCCGTCCACCAAATTTTTGTTGTCGTAGTACTCAAAATTGTACTCGCGCCGCAGGTGGTAGTCCAATCCGGCAAAGAGATTCCGCCCAAATCGCTTCATAAAGAGCGCTTTAAAGCTCATGAGGTCGTAGTAGTAGCGCTCCATGTCTTCGTCGCTGCTGCGGTTGCCAATGCCATAAAACCGGTCCGGAAAATTCCGGTAGCGCATTTCACCGCGCAGCAAATAGTCTTCGTTGTTGGTGAAGACCGACCAAACGGCCCAGAGGTCGAGCTGCTTGTTTTGAGTATAGTCGGCCAGGGCCTGCACATAAGAGAGGCGCGGTTTCGGCAGGCTGTCGCGACTGCTTTTGGTTCTAAAATAGAAGACGCCTGCGGCTCCCAGGGCAAAACGCGTGTCGGGAGTATAGTAAAACAGCGGAATCAGGGTTAGGCCCTGGTCTTTGCTCGTGTCGGCCACCGATTCTGCTGCCCTGCTATGGAGCGCAGCGAGCAGCAGCAAAAAACAGGTTAAACGCCTCTTAGCCATTGCTTGCTCCATCGCTGCCGTTCCTTGGATGGCCTAATCGTTCCGCGTCGGTACGGCTTGGTTTGCTGCGAATCATGCAGCAATTTATGGCATTAAACCGGGCGTGCATGAAGTTTAAAGAACGCGGAAAATCCCTTACATGCTGTTACTGCAATTGGGGGAATGCTCGGCGACCCATAAAAAAAGCCGCGCAGAATACTGCGCGGCTTGGGTCCCTTGTTGCCCCACTAAGATTGCGCGGGGGCCCCTGCCCCGCGCGGACCTGGACGTGGTTGGATGATGACCCAAACGACCCAAGCCGGGCGGCGGACGCCGCCCCGGCATTTTTTATGGGCCACCTCGTCAAAACGAGCTTCACTCGGCGGCCCATAAAAAAGCCGCGCAGTATTCTGCGCGGCTTGTGTCCCTTGTTGCCCCACTAGGACTCGAACCTAGACATACGGTACCAAAAACCGCTGTCCTGCCAATTAGACGATGGGGCATCGTTAAAGGGACGGCAAATGTAGCGCGAGATGGGCACTTGCCCAAATGCCCGCATGGATTGCCGTTCCGTCGTTTAGAGCGGAATATTCCCGTGCTTGCGCTTGGGGCGCGAAACCGACTTATTCTCCAGCATGCTAAAGGCGCGCAGGAGCTTCGCCCGGGTTTCGTGCGGAAAAATCACCTCGTCCACGTAGCCGCGAGCTGCAGCCTGGTAGGGATTCGCGAAGGCCTCGGCGTACTCGGCCTCTTTTTGGGCCAAAAGCGCTGCGGGCTCTGACGAGGCACTGATTTCGCCCTTAAAAATGATCTCGGCAGCACCCTTGGCGCCCATCACGGCGATTTCAGCTGAGGGCCATGCGTAGTTGAGGTCGGCGCCGATGTGCTTTGAATTCATAACGTCGTAGGCTCCGCCATAGGCCTTGCGCGTGATGACGGTAATGCGCGGCACCGTGGCCTCGCTGAAGGCATAGAGCAACTTAGCGCCGTGCACGATGATTCCGTTCCATTCCTGGTCCGTGCCAGGCAAAAATCCGGGTACGTCGACAAGCACCAAAAGCGGAATACTGAAGGCGTCGCAAAAACGCACAAAACGCGCGCCCTTGGTCGAGGCCGGAATGTCGAGAACTCCCGCCAAATGAGCCGGCTGGTTGGCCACAATGCCGATGCAGCGGCCCCCGAGGCGGGCAAATCCAACGATCATGTTCTCTGCAAAGTCGCGGTGCACCTCTAAAAAACTCTCGGAATCGGCGACCTCAGCGATGACCTCGCGCATGTCGTAGGGCTGTAGAGCGCTCTCGGGCACTGCCTTGTCGAGGTTGGGGCGCAGCTCGGAGCCAGAACTGGTATAGGGCAGCAGAGAAACTCCGTCTTGGTTGTTTTGCGGCAGGTAGCGCAGCAGCGTTCTGAAGCCTTCGATGGCCAAGGCTCCGTTGGAGTAGGTAAAGTGCGTTACGCCGCTCTTGCTGGCATGTGCGGAGGCTCCGCCCAGCTCTTCGGAGGTCACGTCTTGGTGGGTTACGGTTTTGACGACGTTGGGGCCCGTTACAAACATGTAGGAATTGCCTTCGACCATGCCAATAAAGTCGGTCAAGGCAGGCGAATACACGGCCCCGCCCGCGCAGGGGCCCATGATGAGGCTGAGCTGGGGAATCACCCCCGAGGCCAGGGTGTTGCGGTAGAACAAGTCGGCGTAGCCGCCCAGACTGACGACACCCTCTTGAATGCGGGCTCCGCCCGAGTCGTTGAGGCCCACGATGGGCGCGCCGTTGTCGAGGGCCAGGTCCATAAGTCGGCAAATCTTCTCGGCGTGCGCCTCGGCCAAGGAGCCTCCGAGCACGGTAAAGTCCTGAGCGTAGGCGTAGGTCAATCGGCCGTTGACCTTGCCGTAGCCGGTAATAACTCCGTCGCCGAGAAACTGCTGCTTGTCGAGCCCAAAAAGGCTGCTTCGGTGGGTCACAAGGGCCCCGAGCTCTTCAAAGGACCCGTCGTCAAAGAGGAGCTCAAGGCGCTCTCTGGCAGTCAGCTTCTTCTTTTGGTGTTGGGCGTCAATACGCGCCTGCCCGCCCCCGAGCTTCGCCTCGGCGCGCTTTGCTGCAAGCGTTTCTGACGAAACGTTCTTGCTCATTTTAAAGCTCCCTGACTAAAAGCAAACCGCAACTGTCGCGTGAATCCGCCAAGCGATAGGTCTTGTTTAGGCCAAAAACATACATGCCGTTCTTCTTAGAAGTAGAGGTCCAAAATTCCTTTTGCTC
>Ga0222713_10006721_pt1 | contig 10880 bp, 10 predicted proteins | sample C33_649DmetaG_FD_165061 | JGI IMG/M metagenome (GOLD analysis project Ga0222713, IMG submission 165061) | Estuarine water microbial communities from San Francisco Bay, California, United States - C33_649D | ecosystem: Environmental > Aquatic > Marine > Unclassified | place: USA: California... | reverse complement strand
TTGAAGATCTCACATGGGATAAATCTTCGGTGATGGGTGGCGCCGGCGATGACTGGGCCTATGACCATCTCGGTGTCTATTCATGGACAACTGAATTTTGGGACGCCGTGTTTCACGCCACTGGCGAACATTCGTCGACCGACATTTGGTATGTCGGACCAACTGTCGAACAAGATCTCGCCGTTTGTCGATGGTCAGACACACACGCACCAGATAGTTACGTGAAGTGGTACAAGTTTGATCACCCGCAACTCGGCAAAGTCGAACTCGGTGGCGCCGATGCATTTCGTATCTGGACAAACGCACCGTCATCGAAGTTGCGCGCCGAGATCGCGGCTCATGCCGAAGTCGCCGTATATCAAGCGATGGCGTCACCAAGACTTGAAATTAAGCACACCAAAGCCGAATCATTGGGTGATGATGTTTGGCGAGTTGAGCTCGGCGTTGCCAACACGGGTTGGCTGGGCACCGAAATCACACGACTCGCCCACGACCACAAAATGGTGTTGCCGATTACGGTCGAAATCTCAGGGGCAAAGACTGTTGGCTGTGCGGCCAAAGAAAAAGTTGGTCAGCTGGCAGGTCGATCAATGCTTTTGTTGAACGGCGGCGCAATGTCAGATGGCACACCAGATCGCTTGATGCACTCGTGGGTCGTGCGAGCAAGTCGCGGCTCTGAAGTTGCACTAACCGTTCGACACCCGCGCTGCGGAGAAATCGCAACAACACTCAAACTAAATTAGTTTGCAGGTGCCTCTGCGGGGGCTTGATATTTTTTGTGTGATTTGACTGCGCGAACCATGATATAAAAAGCACCCAGCGTGGTAATGATGTTTGGTAGCGAAACAAACCAGTCGCCGATCATTGCGCCGTAGATCAACCACATCAAGCAATTAAAAGACAACAGCCCATACATCGCCGCCGACACACCGTAAAGATGTTCGGTTCGATAAACGCGTACAACTTGCGGAATTATCGCCGGTGCGCCAATTGCAACTGTGCACCAACCCATCAACGTGATCGAATAGTTTGCGATAAAAGTTCCGACGATTGAAACGGCAACGAGTGTAAAAACCGGAATCATCCAACTGATTTTTTGGTGTTTCACACAAACAGAAAGAATCAACGAGAGTGCAATCACCAATAACCCATTAGAAAGTGCAACTTGGCCTTCAGGTTTGTTGAGTCCATAAATTGTCCACATCAGCGAACCGCTGCAACCTTGCAAAAACGAATATGGTGAGATACCTTCGGTTGAGTTCTTCGCGAAAACTCGAACTACTTGTGGCCAAATGAATGCAACAGATGAAGCCGTCGCAAAGAAGCCGACAATCGTGGTTAATGACACTTTTTCACACTAGTCCAGCGAATTCGCACCAAATCGTCTATTGGTAGCGTTCATGACGTGATCACGACTTACGGCTTTTCGATTGCGACGCCGAATAAAGAGTTGCGACAAGCCGCAATTGATGCAGTGTTTCGTTGGCTCGACGATGTTCATCCACATGAGAAGCGAACAAACTCAACCCCGGTAAACATTCGCCACAGTGCCAATGACCCAATTTTTCGTGTCGATGTTCTCGAGCAAGATCCACGTCAGGCAGCGGCGCGTGGCACGACAGCAACTCTGATCGTCTCAAAGAGCGAACTCTATTTTGATTTGCGTCGCACACTTCGACCGACCAAGGCTGCACTACTTCCGCGCCGAACGATTGATCGCCCAGAGCCGCGCCTTAGCCAACTGGTTATCGAAATCGTCGATCTTTTCAAAGTTCGCGATGCAGGTCAAGTAATCAGCCCGAAAATCATCATCGCCAATGATCAACTGACCGGTCAGTCTCTTGCTGCTTTTGCTGAGGCACCAGGTCGACGACTGCCGATAGTTATTGAGACCATTGTTGGCAAACCTCGCGCTGTTACGAACTCGGATACAGCAATACAACTTGCTGGTATCGCTCATCTTGCACATATCGCGTCACACGCAGCAGAAGAAGCATTCAATAGCTTGCATGGTGCACGAATTATCTCGTCAAGTTGGATCACAGTCGTCTGGCCACCAGGCGCTGAAGTTGAAAACTTTCATCAACAAGATGATGACGAGCTCGTCAAACAGTTGATAGCCGCATCAATCGGCTCACTCGCCACGCTTGTTTTGGCTCCACCAAAAAAGCGGGTACTTGACCAAGTCAAAAAATTAGAGACAACTACACACACAGCAGAGCCGACTCCAAAATCGGCAATCGAGCTCGAAGAATTGCGCAAAATCAACCATGAACTGCTAGAAGAAAATGCGGGCCTACTTGAAAATGCGACATTAACTTTCATGCTCAGCGCTCAAAAAGCCGAAGAACGCGACCGGGCCTACGATCAACTCGCAACGTTCTTATTGATGGACGAAGACAAGAGTTATCTTGACAAAATCGCAGATGCTGTGGCCTATGCCCAAAAGAATCTCGCGAACCTAGTGTTTCACGATCGGGCGATTGTCTCGGCAAACAATTCTCACCTAATGAATGGGCGTCGTGTCTATTCGAACTTGGTCGAGCTCAATAACCTGGCGGCACGCTTGCAACGTGGCGATTTTGCACCAAATGTCTTCAACATCTATTGCAACCAACAACTCAGCAACTTCGCTGCTTCTATTAGCGATGAAGCAGAAAATCGCTATGCGCAAGATTATGCAATCGAATGGAAGGGCGTAAATGTTTTAGCAAAGCCCCATATTCGCTGTGGTGACGCGCGAATTCACTTTTATCACGACACGACCACAAACGAGATTGTCATCGCCTACGTCGGTCGCCATCTGCGCGACAAGTCGACTAATTAGTCGAGAATTATTTTCTGCTAGTTGTGCGTTGCCAAATTGTTTGCGCAACCTTAGAACCAAGAAGCGGTCTTGCCAAACGATAAATCGCACCAGGCACAACGACACTTTTATTTTTACGTAGACCTTGTAAAGCAGCATTAACTACCACTTCTGGATTAATCCAAAGCCATTTCGGTACTCGCTCGCGCAAATGTGTGAGCCCAGCATTTCGATGCAACTCGGTGCGCACGTACCCTGGGCAAACAACACAAACTCGCACACCAGATTTGCGAACTTCAAGATTCAAACTGCGTCCATAAGAAGTCACATAACTTTTTGCTGCGGCATAAAGCGCCGACTTGGGCATCGGTGTAAACGCAGCGATACTCGAGACAATTACGACGCTACCCATCTTGCGTTGCACCATCTTCGGCACTATTGCTTCGCAAACTTCAACAACTCCGGTTGCCAATAATGTATTTAGTTTTGAAATCTCATCGCCAGACGTCGAGCCAACTCGTGCGGCCAAAGTTACACCGGCATTCAACACTAAAAAATCAGCGTCACTCGCCACTGCAATGACGCTTTGCACGCCAACACTCGTGCTTAGATCGGCTACAACAACTTGCGTCTGTGCACCGAAGACTTGAAGTTCGCTGGCTAAAGACTCGAGAAGCTCGCGGCGCCGCGCTACTGCGATTATGTCGAATCCACTTTTTGCCAGCGCAATGGCAAACTCGCGACCGATGCCTGAAGAAGCACCCGTAATTAATGCAAGTTGCCGATTCGACACACTTTGAGCATTGCATGAAAACTGCCTAGGGTAAAGCCATGACTTCATCGCAAACTCCACAACAACTTTCGCCCGTTTACCAACTTTCAGATCAGTACATCGAACAACTTGCCGATAGCGACCCGGGCCTTGCCACTGCACTCGGCATTGCTGGTCACGACCACGAGATGACCGATTTCAGCCCAAAGGGGCACGAGCAACGCCACCAGATAACTCAAGCGACTTTCAACAAATTGAATTCGCTCGACACAACAGCAGATCGTGATCGACTCGCAGCTGGGGTATTGCGAAATTCGCTCGAGATGTCGACACTCGAATACGACGCGGGCGAACACCTGCGATCAATTCGCGTGCTTGCGGGCGATGTCGATTCAGCACGAGCAATCTTTGACTTGATGCCAACTGCAACCGCCGATAATTGGAAGACGATTGCGGAGCGAATGCAAGCGGTACCAACTGCATTTGCGGGCATGCGAGAGAGTTGGAGTCTCGGCATTTCGCGAAAAGTAGTGGCGCCACGTCGCCAAGCAATCGTTGTGGCAGAACAACTTGAAATTTGGGCAGGCACACCAAAATCACCAGGATTTTTCACTCAGTTCGCCGAAAGTGCGAGCGCCGTAGATGGCGCACCGCTTGAAAAACTGCGTCGCGCCGCGATTGACGCATCAAACTCAATGGCCGAAACGGCAAAGTTTTTGCGCCAAACATATGCCCCAGCAGCCGACCCACGCAACGGCGTTGGCCCTGAGCGACATGCTCTCGCGCGCCGCAGATTTATGGGCATGAGCGTCGACGCACAAGAAGCATACGAGTGGGGCTTTGCTGAAGTGTCTCGTCTCGATGCCGAACTAGTGAAGACCGCAAAAGAGATTAAACCAAACGCGACACTTGATGAGGTTCGACACTTTCTTGACACCGACCCAAAGCACAGCATCGAGGGTGAAGAAAACCTGCGTGAATGGCTACAAAAATTGATGGACGATGCAATGTCGTTTTTGATTCGCGAGCATCATTTCGATATTCCCAAAGAAATCCACCGTGTCGAGGCAATGATCTCGCCACCCGGTGGTGCGGCCGCGATGTACTACACCTCACCAAGCGAAGATCTTTCACGACCGGGTCGCACTTGGTACCCAGCGAATGGGCGAACACGATTTCCGCTTTGGAGCGAGCCGACAACCGCGTACCACGAGGGTGTGCCCGGTCATCACCTACAAATTGGCATGGCAACGGTCAATTCAGAAAAACTCTCACGCTTTCAACGCAACGAGTTCGTCAGTGGCCACGGTGAAGGTTGGGCACTTTATGCCGAACGCTTGATGGATGAGTTGGGCTTCTTAGGTAAACCCGAATATCGGCTCGGCTATTTATACGCACAAGCGTTTCGTGCAGCACGAATAGTTGTCGACATTGGTATGCATTGCGAATTTGTAATTCCGAAAGAGTCAAAATGGCACGGAGGCGAAGCCTGGACTCCAGAGTTGGCACTTGAATTTTTGTCAGCTCGCTCTTCAAGTGATGACGAATTCAACAAATCAGAAATCAACCGCTATTTGGGTTGGCCAGCACAGGCGATCTCATACAAACTTGGCGAAAGAGTTTGGTTGTCGTTGCGCGAAGATGCGAAACGCAAGCATGGTGCAAACTTTGACTTGCGTGCTTGGCACGCGTATGCTCTCGACCTCGGCAACTTGGGCCTCGACTTGCTAAAAACCGAACTCGCCCGTTTCTAGTTCAAAACTTTTAAGGCAGCACGACAACTTTCGTGCCGGGTTTGGCGAAATCAAAAACAAATTTTGCATCAGTGGGGCTCATTCGAATGCAACCACTGCCCTGAAAAGTGCCGAGTTGATCTTCGGTCTGCATCACCTTGCCATTTTTCTTGGGTATGTCATGAAAGCCAATGTTGCCACCGGCCGGACCTAACGCAAAGCGAGTCATGTTGTTGAACCACACGCCTTTGAAGTCGAGACTGAACGAGCGCAAAGATTGACTATTGACTTTGTATTCACCTGGCGTCGGCACGCCACGGCGACCTGACACAGGCATCGCACGCACGACATTATTTTTAGCATCAACAACCCACACCCACTGCAAATTAATTTTATAAATGACCCTGCGTCCATTGCCAGATTTATTCGGCAACTCGGGAGGATTCAAACGCGTATATGGCGGAAACCTTAAGGCACGAGTTGGATATTGCGAGGCGGTCTGCGCGGCAGTCGGAACTGGCACAACTGTCGAAGTAGTCGACGTGCTCGTTGACCCGCCTGCTGAAGTGTTTGTCGATGGTGTTGTCGTTGTTGTCGAATCGTTCGCGGCAGCTTGTGCCTGTACGCCAAGCAATAACGAACTGCAAGCGATAAGCATCGCAAAGCTAGTCTTATTCATGTTCTGCATTTTATTTTTTGAAAAGCTTTCTCTTGCCTGAAGACTTTTTAGCAGGCACTCCGACGAGTGGATCGTCAATAATCGTAAACCGATTTCCCCAGTTGCCAACGATGCCCTGCACCATCGCCGCAAAAGGTAACGCCAAAACTGCACCAATCGGACCGAGTATTGCGCCACCGGCAATCGCGGCGCCGAAAGCAACGGCCGCATGAAGTTCGAGCGTCTGCGCAGTAATTTTTGGCGCCAACAAAAAGTTTTCAAGTTGTTGATAAACGGCAATAAAGACAATCACGATCAATGCTTTTACTGGCGAGTCTAAAAATGCCAACAACACTGGCAATACGCCCGCAAGATATGTGCCGACTACCGGCAAGAATTGCGAAATCAAGCCAACCCAAACAGCAAGTGCGACCGGCGCAGGTGTACCGATTGATTGAAACACAATCCAATGGAAAAATGCTGATACGACTGCGAGCAGGGCTCGCGAATAGATATATCCACCGGTTTTCTGCACGGCTAGGTTCCAGACAGCAAGAACAGTTTTTTGTTTGTCCGCACTAAGTCGACTGCAAATCGCTCGACGCAGACGAGGCCCATCAGCAATTAAATAGAAAGCGAATAACGTAATCGAAAACACTTGTAGCAACCCGCTCAACGCACCAAGCGAGATATCAACAACTCGATCTTGCTGATTTTCGAAAAAGTTTTGCACCGAGCCGTTCGGATCACTGATTGATTCAACCCAATCTTGCGCATTAATCGAAGTGCCAAGATTGTCATTGAGAAATTCAACCGTGTCTATTACGTACTGCTCGCGATTGTCGTAGAGGTCTTGGGCTTGGGTCGCCACCAGAGTGCCGATCGCCGCCCCAAATGAAGCAACTGCGGCAAAAACACTGACGAGCATTAAACCCGTTGCCGCACCGCGAGACCAACCACGCGCTGCGAGACGGTTTACAGCAGGTTCGATCGCCAACGCAAAAAATAGCGAAATCAGCAACAAAATTAAGAAGTTGGTCAACTGATGAAACATCTCGCGGACGACCAGAGTCGCTATAAAACCAACCCAAAACAACAATATTGCCCGTGGTACCCACCGTGGCATTTTGGCGTTTTCGGTCAAGTCATCAGATTCGGCATGACTCATGTCATCTATCGTACTTGTCGTTTACATGGACAAATGTCCACTCAAGATGCCACGATATAACGAACCTTTATGAAGCTTTTCGGTAAAACAGTTTCGATAGAAAAAATTCGCGAGAATGTCGCCAACGAGTTGCGCTCTCGAGTTGTCGGACCAAACGCCAGTCAACGCACGCACGAAATAATGGAGGCACCGGGCGAGCGTTGGTTTGCCGAAGATCGCCCAATTCGACTCGTTCACGGTGACGCTTCGATGTTCATCGGTGGATTGCGGGCGTTGCTGTTGCAGTCGTTACACCCACTAGCAATGGCTGGCGTTGCGAATTATTCCGACTACAGAAAAGATCCATGGGGTCGTCTCCAGCGCACGGCCGACTTTTTAGCAGCAACAAGTTTTGGTCCCGCGCATGAAGCGCAACGAATAGTCGATCGCGTCAAAGCAGTTCACGTCAAAGTAAACGGCGTCGCCAGTGACGGCCGAAAATATTCGGCCACCGATCCGCATCTTTTGAAGTGGGTACACATCGCCGAAATCGATTCGTTTCTATATACCTACCAAAAATTCAGCAAAGCACCCCTCGACCAAGCAGGTCGTGACGGTTACGTAAAAGATGCTGCGTTTGTCGCACGCGCAGTTGGGGTAATTGATCCGCCCGAAACCGAAGCCGAAATGCGCGCAATGATCAATTCATATCGTCCTGAACTAAAGAGCACCCGTGAGTCACGAGATGCGACAAAATATCTCTTGTTCAAACCGCCTCTACCCGGTGCAGCGAAACTTGGCTATTGGCTGTTAATGGTTGCAACTGTCTCGACCTTGCCGGCATGGACGCGAATTCCGTTGCGTGTTGGCTATATACCGATCGTCGAACAAGTAGTTTTTCGACCCCTTGGCTATTTGATGACCAGCATCATTCGCTGGATAACAAGCACACCAATCGACAAACTAAGTAACTCGTGACGAGATCTCGGTAATCTCAAGATATTTTTTCGACGCGACTAAATCACGAATTTTGGCAAAACCGTCGAAGACTTCGACATAACTAGTTGCTAACGGCGAGATCGCCAATCTGATGCAATCAGGCTGTCGATAATCGCCGATCACATTGCCAAAAATTCTCATCGCTTCAGAAATTTGACGGGCATATTGATGACGCACAGAGATATGGCCGCCTCGCCGAGTGGCATCACGCGGTGTGACAACTGAAAATCCAAGCGGCGCCAGCCATGCGTCATGTAGAGCAATCATCAAGTCGGTGCCAATGGCCGCCTTCTTGGCAATTGCTGGTAGCCCCGCTCTCTCAATCATCGAGATTGCAGTCTCGACACATCGCATACCGATAATGCTTGGGCTGGCGATTTGAAAACCCCGCATATCTTGTGAGCGTTCAAAACCTTGACCCATCGCAAATTGGTCACGTTGGGCGAACCACCCCTGTATTGGCACCTGCAACTCAGATTGCGCCAACTTGCTGACGTAAAGCCACGCCGGTGAGCCCGGCCCTGAGTTGCAATATTTATAAGTGCAACCAACTGCAAGATCAACTTTGTCACGCTCAAATTGCATCGGCACAACGCCGACAGCATGACTTGCATCCCAAACAAAAAGTGCACCTGCGTCACGCGCGAGTTGAGTCAGTTTGGCGATGTCATGCAAAACACCTGAGCGATATTGAATAACCGACAAAGTAACGAGTGCAACATCATCGTTGAGCACAGCAGCAAGCATTTCTGGTGAGACATACTCTTCACCTGAATCGTCTTCTATCAAAATCAGTTTCAGACCACGTTGCCTACAAATACCTTCCAAAATGTATCGATCAGTCGGAAAGTTCGCTGTGTCGGTGATTACTGTTTTGCGATTCGGTCTCGCATCAACTGCTGCGCTACAGAGTTGATAAAAATTGACACTCGTCGTGTCGACACAAAGTGTTTGGCCACCTGAAACGCCAAGAGTTGTGCGACCCACGAGATCGCCGACAGTTTGTGCTTCATCAATCCAATCTGACCAACCAGTCACAAGTTTTGTACCCCACTCGTCTCGCAAATAATCTTCGACAACTTTGGCAGTCGCTTTTGGCATTCGTCCAAGCGAATTGCCGTCAAGATAACTAAGGGCAGGGTCTGCAATGGCAAATTCACCACGAAACGCCGACAATGGGTCTTTAGCATCAAGTTCTTCGGCGTAACTTCGCGAAGTTAAATCGTTTGGCATACGCTCACCGTATATGACTTCTGGGGAAAATACGAAAAAATTTGACTCGGCCATCACATATTCGTCGTATCTCAAGGTTGATGAACTTTTGCAACTACAGAACCCGCGCTCGTCTGGGCCAGAGCATGACGAAATGTTGTTCATCATCGTTCATCAGACTTATGAACTGTGGTTCAAATGCGTTTTGCACGAGCTATCTCGTGCCCAACAATTGCTTGAACTGGGCGACACACATGCTTCGCTACCTGTATTGGGCCGTGTCCGCACAATTTTTAAAGTATTAGTCAGCCAAGTCGACATTTTAGAGACAATGACGCCACTGCAATTCAATTCTTTTCGCGATCGACTTGAAGCAGCAAGTGGTTTTCAGTCAGTTCAATTTCGTGAACTTGAAGCAGTGCTCGGTAGGCGCGATGCGACGATCGTTGATCACCTCGAACCAGATAGCGAGCCGCAACGCCGAGTTCAGAACGCGATGAATCGCCCTGCATTGTTCGACTCGGTATTGGTTTATCTGACAAAACGCAACCACAAGATGCCAATTGAAGTGATGCAACGCAATTTCAGTGAGACTTATTCGGCTAACGAACTCGTGCAAGAGTCGTTGGCGAATGCATATCGCAGTGACCCCGAGGCAGCGATGCTGCTCGAGAAACTGATCGACATCGACGAAGGTCTTCAAGAATGGCGTTATCGCCACGTCAAAATGGTCGAGCGCACGATCGGCATGAAGCACGGCACCGGTGGTTCAAGTGGAGCTGCCTATTTGGCATCAACTCTGTTTAAGCCAGTGTTCCCCGATCTTTGGGCAGTTCGTTCGCGCTTTTAGAACTTCGCCTCGCACAGGTTCAGGTCAGTAGCGTTGTCACCCAATGGGCACCGTACGTCGTCATGCTTTTGTCGATTGCAATGCCGACAAGGTTTGGTCTTTCGTCGGTGCACCCGAACGCTTGCACGAGTGGTTTCCGATTACCGAATGTCGCGTTGAAGGCAACAAACGATGGATAACTTTGGCCGCGGGCATCGTGTTTGAGGAAGACATAATCACTCTCGATCAAGACTTGCGCAGATTTCAATACAAAATTGTCAATAATTCGTTGATCAAATTTCATTTAGGCACAGTTGACGTAATCCCCGACGGTGACAACAGATGTTTAGTGATGTACTCAACCGATATGGATCCTGAAGTGTTGGCGCTTCCGATCGCTGGTGCTGCAAGCCTCGGTCTAGAAAAAGTCAAGCAAATGTTCGACGGTAAATAAACATGGGACGCAAAATTTTATTTATCACCACCGACCAGCAGCGTTACGATGCGCTCGGCTGTAACGGCGGCAAGATCGCACGCACGCCAAACATTGATGCGCTTAGCCAGGCAGGCATCACTTTTGATCGTGCTCACCCGCAAAACGTTGTGTGCATGCCATCGCGCAGCACGATGATCACCGGTCAACATGTAAGCACCCATGGCGTGTGGATGAACGGAGTTCCACTACCTGAAGACGCGCCGAGCATTGCCGGTGACCTACGTCGAG
>Ga0222713_10006716_pt1 | contig 10883 bp, 20 predicted proteins | sample C33_649DmetaG_FD_165061 | JGI IMG/M metagenome (GOLD analysis project Ga0222713, IMG submission 165061) | Estuarine water microbial communities from San Francisco Bay, California, United States - C33_649D | ecosystem: Environmental > Aquatic > Marine > Unclassified | place: USA: California... | reverse complement strand
TCGAAGTTAGAATGGGTAAAGGAAAAGGTAATGTTGAGTATTATATATGCAGAGTTAAGCCAGGAAGAATTATTTTTGAAATTGATGGAGTAAGCGACGTGATTGCTAAAGAAGCTTTTGACAGGGCTTCATCAAAACTTCCTATCAAAACAAAAATTGTTAAACGAAATATGAACATATAGTTATGAAGACCAAAGATATAAAAAATTTATCAGTTACTCAGCTTGAAAAAGAGCTTGGTATTTACAAAAAAGAACAATTTAATTTAAGAATTCAAAAAATGAATTCTCAAATTACCAATAGTGCAAGAATCACTATTGTGCGAAGAACTATTGCTAAATTATTAACATTTTTAAATCAGAAGAAGAAAGCATAATGACAAAGAGAGTTTTACAAGGAAAAGTGGTGAGTACAAAAAATCTTAAAACACTAGTGGTTAGCGTTGAGAGAAAATTTAGACATCCGGTTTTATTAAAAGTTGTGAAAAAGTCTAAAAAATATCATGCTCATTATGATCAGGGGACTTATTCAGTGGGTGATAATGTTAAAATCATTGAATCAGCTCCAATATCAAAATTAAAAAAATGGAAAGTAGTAGGAGATAAATAATGATTCAGGTTCAAACAGAATTAGAAGTCGCTGATAATACTGGAGCAAAGCGTATTGAATGCATTAAAGTATTGGGCGGTTCAAAAAGAAGATATGCTTCTATTGGCGATGTTATTGTGGTGAGTATTAAAGATGCAATGCCTAAAGGAAAAGTTAAAAAAGGAGATGTTCACAAAGCTGTAATTGTGAGAACAAAAAAACAAATCTCAAGAATTGATGGTTCATCAATTAAATTTGATACAAATGCCGCTGTATTAATTGCAGCTAATAATGAACCAATTGGAACTCGAATTTTTGGTCCAGTTACTAGAGAATTAAGAGCAAAAAACCATATGAAAATAATATCTTTAGCCCCTGAGGTTTTATAATGAAATTAAAAATTAAAAAAGGCGATACGGTGAAACTTTTAGCTGGTGATGAACGAGGAAAAACTGGAGAAGTTATTCAATTATTTAAGAGCGATTCTAGAGCAATAGTTAAAGGACTAAATATTGTAAAAAAACATCAGAAAGCAACAAAAGAAAATAAAGGTGGAATTATCAGTATCGAGAAGTCAATACACTTATCTAATTTAAGCATTGTTGATAATGACAAGAAAAAGATTAACGAAGGAAAAAAAGAAATTAAAAAAAAAGAAACCAAAGAAACTAATAATAAGACAAAAGTTAAATCTGAAAAAAAAGTTAAAAAAAATTCTTCCAAAAAAGATGTAAAAAAGACAAAAAAACCAACAAAAAAAGTTAAAAAATAATGATACCAAGATTAAAAAAAATATATCAAGAAGAAATTTTGCCAAATTTGATTCAAAAATTAGCTATTAAAAATAACATGCAAGCTCCAAGACTTGAGAAAATAGTTTTAAATATGGGTCTTGGACTAGATGCAAGTGACGGAAAAATTTTAAAAAGTATTCAAACAGATCTTGGTAATTTAACTGGGCAGTTACCCGTTGTTACAAAATCTAAAAAAGCAGTTGCAAATTTTAAAACAAGAAAAGATATTCCATTAGGATTGAAGGTAACTTTAAGAAAAAATAATATGTATTACTTTTTAGATAGACTAATAAATATGGCTTTACCTAGAATTAAAGATTTTCGAGGCTTAAACCCAGATAGTTTTGATCAAGAAGCTAATTATAGTTTTGGAATAAAAGAACACGTTATATTTCCAGAAGTAAACTTTGACAAAATTGAAAAAATGAGAGGACTGGATATTACAGTAGTAACCTCCACACGAGATAAAGAGGCATCAAGAGCTTTATTAGATAGTTTTCAATTTCCATTTTATAAGAAAGGATCAAATTAATGGCAAAAACATCTGCAATTCATAGAAACTTAAAAAGAGTAAAAATGGCTAAAAAATTTGAGAATAAAAGAAAAAAATTAAAAGCTATAGTAATGGATAAAAAAATAAATTTGAATGAAAGATTTGCAGCAACTCTTAAGCTTGCAAAGTTGCCAAAAAATTCTGCTAAATCAAGAATTAGAAATAGATGTGAAATAACCGGAAGACCTCATGGTTATTATCGTAAACTTAAAATGTCGAGAATAGCTCTTAGAAAATTAGCTTCTATGGGAAAAATTCCAGGCATGACAAAATCGAGTTGGTAGGAAAGGAGTTAATATGACGATATCAGATCCAATAGGAGATATGTTAACAAGAATTAGAAATGCTCAAATGAAACTGCATCCTACAGTAACAATTCCAAGTTCTAAATTTAAGAAGTTTCTTCTAGATGCCATGCAGCGCGAAGGATTTATATCCAGTTACGATGTAGTTAAAGAGGAAGGAAAACAATTTGAAGGCTTAAAAGTGAATTTAAAATATGTTCATGGAACTCCGGTTATAAGAGAGATTAAAAGGATTTCTAAGCCAGGAAGAAGAATTTATTCAAGATTCGAAAGTTTACCTAGAGTGTTAAATGGATTGGGTATTTCTATAATTTCTACTTCAAAAGGAATCTTATCAGATAATGAAGCTAGAGACCAAAAACTCGGAGGAGAAATAATCTGTAATATTTCATAAGAACTATGTCAAAAATTGGAAAAAAACACATTGCTATACCAAAAGACGTCAAAGTTTCTATTGTTGGAAATAAAATTCTCATGGAAGGACCTAAGGGTAAAAAAGAATTAACTCTAAATACAGATGTTTTGGATACAAAAATTGATAATAACGAAATATCAATCACACCCAAAGACACAAAAAACCAAAATAAAGTTATATGGGGTCTTCAAAGAAGTTTGATAAACAACATCCTAATAGGAATATCAAAAGGTTATGAAATTAATTTAAATTTAAATGGTGTAGGGTTTAGGGCTAACTTGAAAGGCAATCAAATACAATTTCAACTAGGTTTTAGTCATGATATTTTATTTGATATTCCGGAAGGTATAACGGTTAAAATTGATAAGCAAACTAAGATAACATTAAATGGAACGGACAAACAATTAATTGGAAAAGTGGCTGCAGATATCAAATTTTTAAAACCTGTAGAGCCTTATAAGCAAAAAGGTATAACTAGCGAAGGACAATTTATTCTTAAGAAAGAAGGAAAGAAAAAATAATGAGAAATAAGACACTTATCAGACAAAAAAGGAATAGATCAAAGCTTAAACGTGTGAGTACTGACAAGCCTAGATTAACTGTATTTAGATCTGCAAAAAATATTTATGCTCAATTAATCGATGATAGTAAAAGAGTAACAATTGCAAGCGCTTCATCAAAAGAAAAAAATATTGAAAAAAATAATAAAACTGAATTATCAAAAATAGTAGGTAAATTAATTGCCGAAAGGTCTATTGCTAAAGGTGTTAAAGAAGTTTATTTCGATCGAGGAAGTTACAAATATCATGGAAGAGTTAAATCACTTGCTGATGCAGCAAGAACTGGAGGATTGAAGTTTTAAATATGAGCAAAGTTTCTGAAATTAAAGAAAAATTAGTAGCCATCAATAGAATTACCAAGGTAGTTAAGGGTGGAAGAAGGTTTGGTTTTGCAGCTCTGGTTGTAGCAGGTAATCAAAAAGGTCAAGTTGGATTTGGACAGGGTAAAGCAAAACAAGTACCAGATGCAATTAAAAAAGCTTCTGATGCAGCTAAAAAATCTTTAATAAAGATTCCTTTAAGAGATGGTAGAACTTTGCATCATGATGTTAAAGGGAAGAGTGGGGCAGGAAAAGTCATACTAAGAAGTGCACCTGCTGGAACTGGAATTATTGCTGGTGGTGCAGTTCGAGCAATTTGCGAAATGTCAGGTATCCAAGATGTTGTTGGAAAATCTATTGGTTCAGCAAATCCATATAATGTTGTTAGAGCTTCTTTTGCGGCACTGTCTAGCCAACAAACACCAAAAGATATTTCGTTGATAAGAGGAAAAAAAATTAAAGATATTGTTTCTAGGAGATAGTTTATGAAATTAAATGAAATTGGAATAAAGATTTTTAAGAAATCAAAAAGAGTGGGAAGAGGAATAGGATCTGGCAAGGGAAAAACTGCTGGTCGTGGTGTTAAAGGTCAAAAAGCAAGATCTGGAGTTGCAGTTAAAAGTTTTGAAGGTGGCCAAATGCCTTTATTTAGACGTTTGCCAAAAAGAGGCTTTAACTCTATTGGAAATAGATCAAATAATTTAGTGATTAATTTAAGAGATTTATCAAGTTTAATTGAAAAGAGGAAATTGAACACCTCTGACAAAATTAATTTAAGCGAACTATTATTTTCTAAAGATAAAAAAAATTCAAAATTTGTTAAAGTTAAAATATTAGGAACTGGTGAGTTTAAACACAAAGTTAATATATTGGCTCATTCAGTAAGCAAAAGTGCTAAAAGTAAAATAGAAAACTCTGGTGGCACAATAGAAATAGTAAAGTAGTAAGATGTCTAACTTTCCAGATACATCGAATAGCAGCTCTGGTTTTTTTTCTCAATCAAGTGATCTTACCAAAAGAATTTTTTATACTTTATTCATTCTTATAATTTATCGATTTTGTACCTATGTTCCCATTCCCGGAATAGACCCTGAGTCTTTAAAAAATTTATTAACTGGCAATGAGAGAAGTTTGCTTGGTATGTTTAATTTATTTGCTGGAGGAGCCGTTCAACGTATGGCTATTCTTACTTTGGGAATTATGCCTTATATTTCCTCTTCAATCATTATTCAGCTTCTAACTGGAGTAACGGAGTATTTTAAAAATCTTAAAACTCAAGGTGAATTTGGAAGAAGAAAAATTACTCAGTATACTAGATACGGTACTGTTCTGCTTGCCCTGATCCAGGGTTATGGAGTTTCAATAAGTTTAGAGAATTCTCCTGGAATAGTGCTGGAAGCAGGTATGTATTTTAGATTTGTTACAACTATCACTTTGTTAACTGGAACAATTTTAGTTATGTGGCTAGGTGAGCAAATAACGGCAAGAGGAATTGGAAATGGAATTTCTTTAATAATTTTTTCTGGAATTGTAGCGGAAATTCCAAGTGCCTTAGCTTCAACTTTTGAGCTTGGCAGAACTGGTGCTATTTCTAGCGTGATAATTTTAACAGTTTTAGCACTTCTTCTTGGAGCAATTTATTTTATTGTTTTTGTTGAAAGGGCTCAACGAAGAATTTTAATCCAGTATCCAAAAAGACAAATGGGAAATAAAATTTATGGAGGAGAATCTTCTTATCTTCCTTTGAAAGTTAATACCGCAGGAGTAATACCTGCTATTTTCGCATCTGCTCTTTTATTATTGCCAATAACTTTGTCCAATTTTTCAACTTCATCTAATTCCTTTATGGTTTCAATCACCTCTTTACTTGGCCAAGGAAAACCCCTTTACATGATTTTTTATGCATCTGGAATTGTTTTCTTTTCATTTTTTTACACTTCTATAATTTTTAATCCAACAGAAACATCTGATAATTTAAAAAAACACGGAGGCTTTGTTCCAGGTATTAGACCAGGGGAAAAAACTTCTGAGTTTATAGAAGGATTGTTAACCAAACTTACAGTTATCGGCTCTTCTTATCTTGTTATAATTTGTTTATTACCCGAAGTTTTAATTTCTAAATATCCAATACCTTTTTATTTAGGAGGAACCTCACTTTTAATTGTTGTAGTTGTAGCAATGGATACTATCACTCAAGTCCAAACTAGAATGATGAGCGCTCAATATGCATCATTAATAAAAAAAACTAAGTTTTCTAAATAAATGAATATAGTTATTTTTGGACCGCCCGGAGCAGGAAAGGGAACACAGTCATCTTTTTTAATTAAGAATTTTAATTTATATCAATTATCTACTGGCGATCTTTTAAGAGAAGAGCTTAAAAGTGGTTCAGAATTAGCCTCGCAAATTGATAAATTAATGAATGCAGGAAAACTTGTTTCTGACGACATTATAAATAGCCTTATTGAAAAAAAATTGGGTGACAAGAGTATAGAAAATAGAATTATATTTGATGGATTTCCAAGAAACATTGAGCAAGCAAAAACACTCGATCAGTTATTAACGAAATATTCTCAATCAATATCATTAGTTTTAAACTTAAAAGTTGACTATTCTGTCATCACCAAAAGAATTTCTGGTAGAGTTTCTTGCTCCATTTGCAAAACAACCTTTAATGAATTTTTTGATCCTCCTAAATTATGTTCAAATATTAAATGTTCCACAAGAACGATGGTTAAAAGATCAGATGATAATGTTGAAACAGTTAGCAAAAGGCTAAAGACTTATGATGAGTCGACCCTTCCCATATTGGACTATTATTCTAGTAAAAATATCGTCAAAGATGTTGATGCAATGACCGATATAGATAAGGTTTCTGAACAAATATCCTCTATTATCAAGGACTTAAAAAGTTGACTTTAAAAGAAGGATTCATATACTCCGACAGTTTTAAAAATAAATAATTACAATCACTTACTATGGCTCGTATATCTGGGGTAAACCTTCCTTTAAACAAACAAGTTTTTATTGCTCTTCAATATATATATGGGATCGGTGATCATTATGCAGAAAAAATTTGCAAAGAACTTAACATTGATAAATCTAAGAGAGTCAACAACCTTACTGAAGATGAAGTTTTAAAAGTTCGTGAATTAATTGACAAAAGTTATAGTGTTGAAGGAGATTTAAGAAGAGAGATTTCTTTGAATATTAAAAGATTAAGAGATCTTGGAACTTATAGAGGAACAAGACATAGAAAAAAATTACCTGTTAGAGGGCAAAGAACACACTCCAACGCAAGAACTAGAAAAGGTAAGGCTATAGCTATTGCCGGTAAAAAATTAACTGTAATGAAAAAATAAAATAATGAGCGCTGAAGATATTAAAAAAAAACAGGATACAACAAAAACTGCTGAAGTTAAAAAAAACGATACAAAAAAGAAAAGCAAGTTTAGAGCTAAAAAAAAAGAAAAAAAGATTGTTATTAATGGAAAAGCGTATGTAAATGCTACTTTTAATAATACAATCGTTTCTATTACCGACAGAGATGGAAATGTTTTGTCATGGTCATCTGCTGGTTCAAAAGGTTTTAAAGGTTCAAGGAAATCTACACCCTATGCTGCCCAAGTAGCTGCTGATGATGCTGCTATTAAAGCAGCTGAATATGGATTGAAAAATATTGATGTAGAGGTAAAAGGACCAGGTTCTGGAAGAGAAACAGCACTAAGAGCATTGCAAGCAAGAGGTTTTAAAATTTTATCCATTAAGGATACCAGTCCGATTGCGCATAACGGATGCAGACCACCAAAACGAAGAAGAGTTTAATACTAAACAAATAGGAGCTAACATTGATAGATAAAAATTGGAAAGAATTAATTAAACCTTCAAAGCTTGATATTCAGGCAAGTGAAGATAAAAAGTTTGCTAAAATTATTGTAGAACCTTTGGAAAGAGGTTTTGCTCTTACTTTGGGAAATGCCTTGAGAAGAGTTTTGTTATCCTCAATTCAGGGAACAGCAGTTACTGCCATTCAAATAGATGGAGTCTTGCATGAGTTTTCATCAATTAATGGTGTTAGAGAAGATGTTACTGATATAGTTTTGAATGTTAAATCTTTATCTTTAAAATTAAATTCGAATGGACCAAAAAAATTAATTCTTGATGCCAAAGGGCCAGGAGAAATTACTGCTAAAATGATCAATTCTAATCCTGATATTGAGATTTTGAATCCTGACCAAGTTATTTGTAATTTAGATGAAAATACCAAGATATATATGGAACTAATAGTTAACACTGGAAAAGGATACGTTTCAGCTGAAAAAAATAGAGACAAAGATTCTCCATTAGGATTAATACCTATTGATTCAGTTTATAGCCCAGTGAAGCGTGTCTCTTATAATGTATCTAGTACCAGGGAAGGTTTGTCCATTGATTATGATAAGTTGACGATGGAGATCGAAACAAATGGATCAGTTGAAGCTGATGATTGTTTAGCTTTTGCTGCTAGAATTTTACAAGATCAATTATCAATGTTTATAAATTTTGATGAACCAAAAGAAGTCATTGCCCAACCATCAAAAAGCGAGCCAGAATTTAATAAAAATCTTCTAAGAAGAGTTGATGAACTTGAGCTTTCAGTAAGATCGATGAACTGTCTGAAAAATGATAATATCATTTATATTGGAGACTTGGTTCAAAAAACTGAAGGAGAGATGCTAAGAACTCCTAATTTTGGTAGAAAATCGCTAAACGAAATAAAAGAAGTACTATCAGGTATGTCGCTTTATTTAGGTATCGAAATACCAAATTGGCCACCAGAAAATATAGCGGAACTATCTAAAAAGCTTGAGGAAGAGTATAAATAAAAATGAGACACGGTCATGGACATAGAAAATTAAATAGAACTTCAGAACATAGAAAAGCTATGTTTCAAAACATGCTGAATTCACTAATTAAGCATGAGCAAATTCAAACTACAGTTCCTAAGGCCAAAGAATTAAAGTCTATAATTGATAAGGTAATAACTATTGGCAAGAAAAATACTCTAGCAGCCAAGAAAACTTTATTTTCAAAATTGCAGGATAAAAAATCTGTTGCAAAATTAACTACCGTTCTTTCAAAAAGATATGAAAATAGAAAAGGTGGATATTGCAGAGTAGTAAAATCAGGATTTAGGTTTGGCGACAATGCACCAACAGCTTTCATCGAATTGGTTGATAAGGACTTTAATGCTAAAGGTCAAGATTCAGGTCCAGTACAAAAAAAATCTGACAATAATGAAGACGCACAAATAAAAGACAATCAAGAAGAAACTAAAGATACAAAAAAAACTAAAAAATAATGAAACTCTATCTGCTGATTGCCATATTTGGTGCGATCGGAAGCGTCACGAGATACTTTTTTTTTATTATTACTCCAAAATATTTTGTTTCTTTTTTTCCATTAAGCACCTTAATAGTAAATATCATTGGATCTTTTTTAATAGGAATTGTCATTTCTTTGTTTGACAAAAATATCATAAACGAAACATTAAGAGCAACTTTGGCAATTGGATTATTAGGAGGGTTTACAACTTTTTCCACATTCTCCATGGATATGTTTAACTTAATAAATAAGTCCTTATATTTTTATGCATTCGTTTATATAATTGCATCAGTGTTTTTAGGTTTATTTTTTTATATCTTGGGTCTGAAAATTTCCTCATTTTTTTAAAATGATTATTAAGGAAATGTTCGTAATTAATAATGAATTTTTAAATACAAGAATTGATAAATGGCTTAAGCATAAAATGGGAAAAATACCCCAATCATTTCTTGAAAAGTCATTAAGATCTGGAAAAATTAAAGTAAATAATAAAAAAATAAAAAGTTCATACAAACTGCAACAAAATGATGAAATTATTATAAATATTAATTATGAAAAAACACCAGAGAGAAAAAAATTTTTATATAGCCCAAGCATCGAAGAGCACCAAGAGATTAAAAAAAATATAATTTTTGAGAATCATGATTATATGATTTTTAATAAACCTTCTGGAATTTCTGTACAATCGGGAACAAAATCACCAAAAAATATTATAGATATTTTAAATAAATTCTCTGAAGAAAAAAAATATTTTTTAGTTCATAGAATAGATAAAGAAACATCAGGACTTATTCTTTTTGCTTGCAACAAAACCTTTGCTCAAGATTTCTCTAGTCAATTTAGAGAAAAAATTATTAAGAAAAACTATCTTGCAATTCTTCATGGCTCCCTTTCTATTAATGAAGGTATGCTTGAGCATGATTTGTTAATCAAAGATAAAAATAAAATTAAAAATTTCAAAGCTGAAACTACTTTTTTTGTTCTATCTAAAAATAAAAATTTTTCATATGTACAAGCTTCCCCAATAACTGGAAGAAAACACCAAATTAGACAACAATTTTTTAAAATTAATAACCCAATCGTTGGAGATGATAAGTTTTATATTCCTCATTATAAAAATCACAACCATCCACTTATGCTTCATAGCCATGAAATTAATTTTACATATAAAGGAAAAAACAAAAGTTATAAAATTGATCCACCTTTAGAATTTAAAAAATTTTTAATCGAAGCTAATTTGTAAATATTTCAATAAATTTTTTTATTATAATATCGTTTAGTTTTTCGTCTTCCGGTAGCATGGCAACATCTGTTATATTGAGAATTCCTTTGTCAGTTATTCCACAAGGTATTATTCCTTGGTATAAGTCTTTATTAACGTTAATATTTAATGAAAATCCATGATATGCAATCCATTTTTTTACTTTAATCCCAATTGCAGCAATTTTATAATCTGAATTATTTTTTTTAACCCATATGCCCACATTGTTTGGGTCATTATAAGAATTGATTTCTAATGCCTTCAACACTTGGATTATCCATTTTTCAATATTGCGGACTAATTTCTTAATTTCTTTTCCTCTAGAGTTCAAATTCAAAACAAAATAAACTACTTTTTGACCCTTTCCATGATAAGTCCATTTTCCACCTCTATTAGTTTTTATAGAGGGTATTAATTTGGGGTTTAATAATTCATTATCCTTCCCACTTGTGCCACAGGTGTAAATATCTTCGTGTTCTAAAATCCAAATTAATTCTTTAGCATTATTTATTTGTATGTCTTGAACTCTTTTTTCAAGAAAACTCATTGCATACTTATATTCAACTGGTTTTTTACTGATTTTTATTTCAATATTCATTATATAAAGAAAAATACTTTTATTATGACAGAAAACAATAACGAAATTAAATCAAAAAAAATTGATTTTTCAATTAGTAAAGATTTTTTAGAAAATTTAATAAATAAAATTGACGATAAGAATCT
>Ga0222713_10006714_pt1 | contig 10885 bp, 9 predicted proteins | sample C33_649DmetaG_FD_165061 | JGI IMG/M metagenome (GOLD analysis project Ga0222713, IMG submission 165061) | Estuarine water microbial communities from San Francisco Bay, California, United States - C33_649D | ecosystem: Environmental > Aquatic > Marine > Unclassified | place: USA: California... | reverse complement strand
TCAAGTGCGGCTGCCTCTGGTTCTTGCCAAGGTCATGCCCAGGCTTCTGCTGAAGCGGCAGCTCCTGCTGCACCTGCTTCTTGCCAAGGTCATGCTCAAGCTGCCTCTGGTTCTTGCCAAGGTCATGCCCAGGCTTCTGCTGAAGCGGCAGCTCCTGCTGCACCTGCTTCTTGCCAAGGTCATGCTCAAGCTGCCTCTGGTTCTTGCCAGGGTCATGCCCAGGCTGAAGCCTCAACTACAGAGGCTCCTGCCACTGAAGCTGCAGCGACTCCTGCTTGCCAAGGTTCTTCTGAAACCAAGCCTTGCTGCAAGAAGAAACCCAACTAAAAGATTGAAGATTCTAGGAAAAAGGGCCGCCGTTTGGTGGCCCTTTTGTTTTTTTGCATCGTGAGCAATCCTGCAGACGGTTTTCGGCGCATCGCCATTCGATTGATCCTAATATCCTTGATTACCGCGGCGGCGGTAGGAGTGTATTTGTGGTACAACTTCAATGCGCGCAGCCGCTTGCTGCTGATCATGCCTGAGCCAACCCAATGGTTTGCCCATTTGCAGACTCGACAAGCTCGGCACCACTTGGAATCTTTGCCCGGTATGAAAAAGGCTCCGGCCTTTTTGGATAGTTTGTCTCGTGAACTCAGCAGTTCGGCGGCCTTCAAGGGTTTAGCCGATGCTGGAGAGCCAGGAATCGCCCTGATGTCTGATGCCTTGGTGTTTGCGACTCCCTCGGGTTGGTTTTGGGGTCTGTCTTTGAGTTCTGAAGCTCGTTTTGCTGAATTTTTGGCCAAGCAATACCAAGCCGGTCGCACAGGAGCGGTAATTGATAAGTCTCAGTACTCGTATGTTCGATTGGCGCAGCGTGAAGTCTTCTTGGCCTATAAATACAAAGCGATGGTGCTCTATGTACCCCGTGACACAGCCGCCTCGATAAGCGAGGTCGAAAAGGGCTTGGCGGCCGTTTTCAGCGGCGAGCCATCTGAATTTTTGCAACGAAAAGAAGTGCAGGCGCTTTACCAGGGAGAGCCTGATTTTGTGTTTTACGATGCAGCCTCTACCCAGCACTGTTTTTCTGTCTTTTTTGATCAGCCAAAGGCCCGCGTGCAATCGGCGGCTAAAAACCCTGTTTCTCCCTTGCGATTTTTTGCCAATGCTGAGAAAGGTTTCCCATCTTCCAAGTTGGATTTGCGTCCTGAGCGTTGGTTGAATGAACAGAACCAAATCAGCAGCGGTGATTATGCCAATTTGCTGCTGGGTTGGGTCTGGGAACGTTTATCTTTGTGGAATGAGCAAGCTGGAACAAGCCGCGAGTGAGCGCATCTTGGTGATCGATGGTGCCATGGGCACCATGATTCAGCGCCACAAATTGAGCGAGAGTGATTTTCGCGGGGTTGAATTCGCCCATTGTTCCATGCCTCAAAAGGGGAACAACGATTTGTTGGTATTGACCAAGCCCGATGTCATCAAGGGGATTCACCGCGCGTTTTTGGATGCGGGTGCCGATATCTTGGAGACCAATACCTTCAATGCCAATCGCATTTCCATGGCCGATTATGGAATGGAAGACCAGGTCGTTGCCATCAATCAAGCGGCGGTCAAAGTGGCGCGCGAGGCCATTGCCGAAAGCGGTAAGTTGGCTTTTGTAGCGGGCGCGGTAGGGCCAACCAACAAAACCCTGAGCTTGAGTCCCGATGTAAACAATCCTGGGTATCGAGCCGTAACCTTTGATCAGATGGTTGAGGTGTATGGAGAGCAGGCAGAAGCCTTGTTGGATGCAGGAGTAGACGCTCTTTTGGTGGAGACTGTTTTTGATACCTTGAATTGCAAAGCGGCTTTATTTGCCATTGATGCCCTTTTCGAACGCAAACAAAAAAGAGTGCCCTTGATGGTCAGCGGCACAATCACCGATGCCTCTGGCAGGACCTTGTCGGGCCAAACCACCGAAGCCTTTTGGAATAGCATAGCCCATGCCGATTTGTTTTCGGTGGGCTTGAACTGCGCTTTGGGAGCTTCCCAGATGCGCCCCTTTATCGAAGAGCTGAATCGAGTGGCTTGGACCCGCATCAGTTGCTACCCCAATGCTGGCCTTCCCAACGAGTTTGGCGAGTACGACGAAACCCCTCACAGCATGGCTTTCGTTTTGGAAGATTGGTTGCGCGAAGGTTGGATCAATGTCATAGGGGGGTGCTGTGGGACCACGCCCGAACACATCGCATCCATTGCTCAAGTAGCGGCAAAATTCCCGCCTCGAAAGGTTCCCCAAATAGCGTAGCGTGAGAGCCTGCAAGGGCTTGGCGGCAAGTGTCTGATTGACACTTGTAAAGGCTTATTTTTCCTAGTGCTTTGGCGTATCTTTGCACCCTCAAAATGGCCGATATTCAAATTCAGAATGCGCCTGCAACCCAGTTTGACTTGTTTGCAGGACTGGAATCCACCCAGCACGAACAAATTGTATTTTGCCAGGACCACGCTACGGGTCTTAAAGCCATCATTGCCGTTCACAATACGGTATTGGGGCCTGGACTAGGCGGTACCCGCATGTGGCACTATGCCAGCGAAAAAGACGCTGTGCGCGATGCCTTGCGATTGTCCCGCGGCATGACCTACAAAGCTTCGGTTGCCGGTTTGAACTTGGGCGGTGCGAAAGCCGTCATCATCGGGGATCCCAAAACCATGAAAAGCGAAGCGCTCATGCGCAAATTTGGACGCTTCGTTGAAAACCTCAACGGTAAGTACATCACCGCTGAAGACGTTGGAACCACCACCAAAGACATGGAATATGTCAACATGGAGACCGATCACGTTGTTGGCTTGCCTGAAAGCATGGGCGGTGGAGGAGATCCCTCGCCTGTAACGGCATACGGCACATACATGGGTATGAAGGCCAGCGCCAAAAAAGCTTGGGGTCACGACGACCTTTCAGGCAAGAGCGTAGCCGTCATGGGCATTGGCAAGGTGGGTTGGCATTTGTGCGAATACCTGCACAAAGAAGGCGCCAAGTTGTACGTGAGCGACATCAACGATGCTGTTTTGCAAAAAGCAGCAGCTGAGTTCGGTGCGATTGTCGTGAACAGCGAAGACATGATTGACCTCGATGTCGATATTTTCGCCCCTTGCGCCTTGGGTGGTATCTTGAATGATAACACCGTGAGCCGCCTGAAATGTCAGATTGTGGCGGGTGCTGCCAACAACCAGTTGGAAGATGAAACCATTCACGGCGATGCTTTGCGTGCCAAGGGAATCGTATATGCTCCAGATTTTGTCATCAACGCCGGTGGTTTGATCAATGTATACAGCGAGTACACAGGTTATGTGCGCGAGCGTGCTTTGGCTCAGACTGAGCACATCTACACCACCATTTTGGACATCATGAACATGAGCGATGCGATGAACATCAATAACCAGCAGGCGGCGATTCGCCACGCTGAGAAGCGCATTCAAGACATGATGTTGGTGCACAGCACCTTCTAATTTCGACTCGATTATTTTTGAAAAGGGGGAGCAAATCAAGCTTCCCCTTTTTATTTTGCAGCCTTGGAAGCCAAATCCATCATACGCAGAAATGCCTATGCGGCCTGGGCCTCAATGGCGCTGCTGTTTGGGGTCTACGCTTGGCTGTGGTATAGGGCAGAAGGACCGGCCGGCGGTCAAGATTCTTGGAATCACTTTTTGTACGCCCGTTGGGCTCCCTTTCACAGCGAGTTGCTGCTCGATCAATGGGGGAAGCCCCTGTTTACCTTGCTGGCTCTGCCTTTTGCCCCTATGGGCATCGATGGCTTGTATGCATTGAATATGCTGGCAACCTTGTGCACTGCTTGGTTGGGCTATATGACGGCGAGGCGGTTGGGGCTTCGCAATCCGTGGATGTTCATACCCCTATTTGGATTGCAGCCCTTGGTCTTAGCCAACGTGCATTCGGCCTTGACTGAACCCAGCAATGCCTTGATGCTGGTCGCTATTGTTTATTTGCTGGCATCGAGGCGATTAGCCGCAGCAGCGGTATTGGGTTCCTTTTTGCCCTTTATGCGCACGGAAGGTTTCATCTTGTTGGGGGCGATGTTCTTGTTTTTATGGGTGCGCAGCCGTGCGCGATACGCCTGGCACGCGGGCATTGGGACCCTTGTTTTTGCGGTCTTGGGTGCTTTGGTTTCAGGCGATTGGGCTTGGATAGTTCGGCAGAACCCTTACGTCAAGCAGGAAGTGGAAAAACGTTTTGACCCAGGGCATGGCGGGTTTTGGCATTATGCCGAGGCCCAACGGGAAATTTGGGGCCCTTTGGTGAGCGTGTTGGTAATGGCGTCTTTGGTTTGGGTGCTGGTGTATGTGTTTTCGCGCATGAAAAAGAAAACACCCCGCGAACTTTCGCAAATGGCCTTGTGGCTCTGGTGGCCGCTTTTCTTATCGTTTTTCTTGGCACACAGTTGGGTTTGGTATTCGGGCACCTATGGTTCTCACGGCCTGCTGCGCGTATTTGTCGTGGTGGCCCCATTGGCCGCCTTTCTGGCCCATTATTCCCTGCATCGATTGATGATCATGGACGTGGCCATTTTGAATCGCATCTTGAAAGTAGGAGTGCTGCTTGCCTTGTTGTTAACAGCTTATCCTGGGGCTCATTTTCCCTATCCCTGGGAATCAAAATCGCCCATTTCAGGCTATGCAGGAGCGTCTACCGTGCAGCAGGGACTGGATTTCATTCAGCGCGAAGGCCTGCTGGATTCGCAGGCAGGTTCAACTCCTCTGCTGGTGCATCAATTGCCCGAATTGAACGCTGAACTGGATTTCGACCCTTGGGCTTCTCCTGATCAAGCGAAATCGTATTACATGTGGAGCATTGACAAGCGCCCGGGGCAAGATTGGATGCCAAAGGGTACTGTACTTTTGTGGGATAATTTTCATGCCCGCAGAGACGCTCCAATGGGTCTGCATGAATTGAGGGCCTTGGGTAAGTACCAGGAGCTGGCCTATTTCCCTTCAGACATAGATAGTGTCTACGATGTTCGCATTTTTCTCAAAACCCAGCCTTAGGCAGGTTTGATGTCGCGCAGCTTCAATTGAAGGCTGCTGCGTCCATTGAAATGGTTTTCTTCCAGCGATACACAGGCGTCGAACGCATGGCCGGGTTTTACCGAAGCAGCGTGTTCAGCCATGCCAAAACCAATGGCATCAAAGAAAAGGGGAGCTTTTCCTAAGTTTAATTTCAGATGCTTTTCTTTGAGAATGCGCGGTTGGCCTTGGCTTTTCATGCCATTGAGTCTGAAGACGGGCATGTGATTGCCTGGGCCAAAGGGCGCCATCTGGTTGAGAATGTTGACCGTTTTTAGGCTAATGCGCGACAGGTCGAGTTCCAGGTCGTATTCAATGGTGGGTACCAAGCTCTCCTGTTCAATGGATGCATTGACCAAGGCTTCGAAAGACTGTTTGAAGGCATCAAAGTGCTCCAAGGGAACACTCAAGCCGGCCGCGTATTTATGTCCTCCAAATTGAGCCACGTATTCGCTGCATTTGCCAATGGCCTCATGAATGTCAAACCCCCGTACGCTTCGTGCCGATCCAGTGAGCATGCCTTCGTTTTCTGAAAACACGATGGTGGGTTTGTAATATTGTTCCACCATGCGACTGGCTACAATGCCAATAACCCCTTTGTGCCAATCGTTGCCGCGCAACACGATGCTTTTCTGCTGGTGAAAATGAGGGTCGTTTTCGACCTGCTCAACGGCTTCTTTGGTGATATCGGTGTCAAGGCCCTTTCGTTCGTGGTTGCGCTCGTTGAGCACAACAGCCAATTTTTTAGCGGTGTTGTAGTCGCGCTCAATCAAAACCTTAACGGCCGATTTGGCATCAGCGATGCGGCCAGCAGCGTTGATTTTCGGGCCAATGCCAAACACAATGTCCATCATGCTGAACGACTTGCCGGGCTGAGAGTCTTGCAACAAGGCCTGTATGCCAATGCTGGGATTTTCGTTGAGTTTTTTCAATCCATAATAGGCCAGTACCCGGTTTTCGCCGCGCACATCCACCATGTCACTTGCAATGGAAACAGCCACCAGGTCGAGATAATCCAAAATGGTCTCGTATGGCAAGCCTTCTTTCTCGGTGTAGGCCTGAATCAGCTTGAACCCTATTCCAGCTCCCGATAACTCTTTGTAGGGATAAGGACAGTCGGCTTGTTTGGGATTCAACACCGCCGTGGCAGGAGGAATGCTCTCGCCGGGCAAGTGGTGGTCGCAGATGATGAATTCTACCCCCATTTCAGCGGCCTTGGCGACCAAATCATTCGAGCGAATGCCACAGTCCAGGGCAATGATCAGGCTTACTCCCTGGTCGCGCGCATACTCAATCCCGGCTTGGCTGATGCCATAACCTTCTTTGTAGCGATCGGGAATGTAGTATTCAATGTTTTGATTGAAATTCTTGAAATACGAATACACCAAGCTAACGGCGGTAGTGCCATCTACATCATAATCCCCGTAAACCAAGATGTTCTCTTTTTCTTGAACGGCTTTGCGAATGCGTTTGACAGCCGTATCCATTCCTTTCATCAAAAACGGATCGTGCAAGTGGGTCAATTGCGGTCTGAAAAAAGCTTGGGCGCGTTCGTAGGTGTCTATGCCTCTCTGCACCAGGATGGAACCCAATTCAGTTGAAAGATTCAACTCTTTGGAAAGGCGGGCTACCATTTCTGCATCAGGGGTGAGTTTGGCGCGCCATTGGGTTTTCATCGGAGTGCAAAAATCGCGTTTTTTTCTGGCATTGGAAACTCCGTGCCTCGAACTTATTGTATGACTTTGTGTAACTTTGATTTATGCAGGGTTTTAGGCAGTATTCGTTCGTTGTTTTTCTCACGGTTGTGGCAAGTTCCTTGCCCGCACAAATCAGCATTGGAAGGACCCATATGCCCAAGGCGGGTGATAGTATGCGCTATTCAACCGATTTGCCTGCCAATTTGCCTGCTGGTTGGGCTACCAAAACAGGTGCCAATCAATCTTGGGATTTTTCAGGATTGCAAAGCCAGAGTCAAAGCCTGACCGAATTCAAGTCGTCGCTCCAAACGCCTTATGCGTTTTACTTTTTTGGCCAAATAGGCACCAAGACAGCCGATTCTTTAGGCGCGGGACCCATCAAATTTCAGAATATTTACAGTTTTTACTCGGTATCCAACTCGGCCTTCCGCGCAGAGGGCATTGGCTACAGTTTCTCGGGTTTCCCCTTGGCGGCGAATTACGAAGACGAAGATGAAATTTATCAGTTCCCGTTGGAGTATGGAGACAAGGATACCTCTACGTTTCGATTCGTATTCGAAGTGCCAGGGAATGCCTTTCGCTTGGTTCAGCAAGGTGTTCGCATCAACGAGGTTTTGGGGTACGGTTCTTTGGTATTGCCGAAATACAGCACTGCCAATGCCTTGATGGTGAAAACCACGATTTTGGAGGTCGATACCCTTACGACCCAATTGGGGCAGATACCCATTCCCAGAAACCAGACCAGTTACAAATGGTTGGTGACCGATGTGCGTTTGCCCGTCTTGGAAATTGGGGCAGCCGCAGGCCAGGGTGGCCCGCCGCAGGCGGGGCAAGTGCGCTTTTATAACCCCGTGAATGCCGGTTCTGAAAACTTCAACAGCACCGCGAAATTTAAGGTTTACCCCAATCCGACTGAAGGAATTGTGCAGGTTAGCCTGGGCCAACTTCCCATAACCCTCTGGGACCTAAACGGGCGCCAATTGGCCGAATGGCCTGCCGGTACCCAAACCCTTGATTTGTCTGTCTTTTTGCCCGGCGTTTACCGCCTGCAAATGGGCATCCATACCGAACTCATCAACCGATTTTAGGCAAGTCTGAGAACCGAATTTTGCTTAAATTCGGGTTCTCAATTTTTTAGCGAACACGAATCCTGTGAAAATATCTGTATTGAAAGAAATTCGCTCGGGCGAAAACCGAGTATCCATTACACCGAATGTAGCAGCCCAGTTGATTAAAATGGGATACGCGGTGCAGGTGGAAACCCAAGCCGGCCAAGGTGCCCACTTTACTGACGAGATGTATCGCGAGGCCGGGGCCCAAGTGGCATCTGGACAAGAGGCTTTTGAGGCTGATTGCTGCGTGCAAATTCATCCTCCAACCTTGGAGCAGTGCGGTCGGTTGAAACAAGGGTCCGTATGGATTTCGCAATTGTACCATTTGTCCAATGCCGAGACCGTCGAAGCTTTGGCCAAACAAGGAGTCAGCGCCGTTTCTCTCGATGCCATTCCCCGCATTTCTCGTGCTCAAAGCATGGACGTGTTGAGTTCCCAAGCCAACTTGGCTGGGTACCGGGCGGTAATAGAAGGTGCAGGTCATTTGGATCGCATTTTCCCCTTGCTTATGACCGCTGCCGGTACCGTTACCCCAGCCAAGGTCTTGATTTTTGGGGCTGGCGTTGCCGGTTTGCAAGCGATTGCAACCGCGAAGCGATTGGGAGCAGTAGTTGAGGCTACCGATGTGCGCCCCGAGACCAAGGAACAAGTCGAGAGTTTGGGCGGTAAATTCATCGAAGTAAAAGGGGCCGAAGTGGGATCTGAAGGCGGCTATGCCAAAGAAGCCAGCGAAGAATACCGTAAGGCTCAGCGAGAGGCCGTGAACAAGTCTCTGGCGCAAGCTGATTTGGTCATTACTACGGCCTTGGTTCCCGGTAAAAAAGCGCCCTTGCTCATCGATGAAGAGCAATTGGGTCTGATGAAGGTGGGTTCTGTTGTGCTCGATATGGCCGCTGAACAAGGCGGGAATACCGCCAAAACCGCAGCCAACGAGGTGGTCAATACGGGGACGGTGCGCATCGTGGGTGCCGTGAATTTGCCCTCAACCATGTCAACCAATGCTTCTGAGCTGTTTGCTCGCAACATTTGGGAATTGCTGAAATTGTTGGGCCCTAAAGGTGAATTGGATTTCAATACCGAAGATGAAATTGTCGACGGTTGTTTGATTGTGCAAAATGGCAACAAGCGCAAGTAAGGATTAAAAGCATGATTTTGAATTTTATATACGAGAACATCGAGTTTATCTACTTGATTTTCCTCATGGTGATTGTGGGCATTGAATTGATATCGCACGTGCCCTCGGTGTTGCATACCCCCTTGATGAGCGGCGCTAATGCCATTCACGGGGTGGTCTTGATCGGTGCCATTTTGGTGCTGGGCAAGGCCCATTCAGATGATTATTTCAGCCTAGTACTGGGATTCATAGGCGTCGTATTGGGTACACTCAACGTGGTGGGTGGTTTTGTGGTGACCGACCGCATGCTCGAGATGTTCAAGAAGAAAGACAAGGGAGGCAAGGCATGAAAAAGTTGATCTCCTTGGAAACCATAGCCTTGGTCATGTTGGTGGGCTTGGGTGCCTCCTACATGATGGACCCTACTCCCGAGCGGGGGCTTCCCATTCAAGAATTCTTTTACCTGCTGGGATCCATTGGGTTCGTAGTGGGCTTGAAGATGATGGGCAAACCCGATACAGCTCGCCGCGGCAATATGCTGGCAGCCATCGGTATGGTTTTCGCCGTTGTAGCGGCTCTGGTCTTCGGTAAAGATGGTCAAGCTTTGCACAATGTGCCGTTGATCATTGGCGCCATTGCATTGGGAACGGTAGTAGGAACCATGATGGCCAAGAGAGTCCAAATGACGGCTATGCCCCAAATGGTTTCTTTGTTCAACGGTATGGGTGGTGCTTGCGCCGCCTTGATCGGGTTGATGGAGTTTCATGAAATGTCGGCCGCTTTTGCCGGCATTGAATCTGAGATTGGTCAAGCGGTGGTTGCCGCGGCTTTGGCGTTAACCGGGGCTTCCTCGGCTTTGCAAACCCAATTGGGCATCATTTATGCCGGTCTGATCATCGGTACCGTGTCTTTTGCCGGTTCCATGATTGCCTTTGGTAAATTGGAGGGAAAAATCAAGGACTTTGCCCTGCCCGGTCAGCAATATGTCAATTTGGCTTTGTTAGGAACGGTATTGGGCTTGGCCGCAGGTCATACCTTGGGTTATTTGGAGGGGAGCCTGTGGTTCTATTTGGTGCTGGTGGTAGCCGCTTTGTACGGCATTCTGTTCGTACTTCCCATTGGGGGTGCTGACATGCCCGTGGTCATTAGCTTGTTGAACTCCTTCACGGGCGTGGCTGCTGCTTGCGGCGGATTTTTATACGACAACAACGTCATGCTCATGGGCGGTGTACTTGTCGGTTCAGCAGGAACCATCTTGACGGTGGTGATGTGCAACGCCATGAACCGTTCCTTGACCAACGTTTTGTTGGGTAAGGTGGGGGGTGCTTCAGCGGCCGCTTCTGCGTCGAATTCTGCCGGTGGAAGCATTCGCGAATTGCAAGCTACTGACGTGGCCATCATGATGAAATACGCCTCCAAAGTGGTCGTGGTGCCCGGTTATGGTTTGGCGGTGGCTCAAGCTCAACACGTGTGCCATGAATTGGAGTTGTTGTTGGAAAGCGAAGGGGTAGAGGTGAAGTATGCCATACATCCGGTGGCAGGACGCATGCCCGGTCACATGAACGTATTGTTGGCAGAGAGCAATGTAGAGTACGATAAGTTGGTGGAGATGGAAGATATCAACCCCGAGTTCGCCACCACCGACGTGGTATTGGTAGTGGGGGCGAATGATGTTGTCAATCCAGCGGCCAAGACTGATCCGAGCAGTCCCATTTATGGCATGCCCATTCTCGATGTTGAGAATGCCAAACAAGTGGTAGTGATGAAGCGCAGCATGAAGGCCGGTTATGCCGGTATCGATAATGACTTGTTCTATAATTCCAAGTGTGGAATGTTGTTTGGCGATGCCAAAGACAGTTTGCAAAAGTTGGTGTCGGAGGTAAAGTCACTGTGAAAAAAGGAACATTTGCCTGGCTAGCCGCTGT
>Ga0222713_10006712_pt1 | contig 10887 bp, 12 predicted proteins | sample C33_649DmetaG_FD_165061 | JGI IMG/M metagenome (GOLD analysis project Ga0222713, IMG submission 165061) | Estuarine water microbial communities from San Francisco Bay, California, United States - C33_649D | ecosystem: Environmental > Aquatic > Marine > Unclassified | place: USA: California... | reverse complement strand
CTTCCAATTGACCAAGGCCCTGGCGAAACTCTCGACCATCGAGAACATGAAACTCGGTGCACTCGATCAACTGGGGGAGAAGTTCTGGGCGGCGTTGATTCCAGGTGCCTGGGCCAAACAAGAACGCGAAATCGAGGCACGGGCCGACGCGATTCTCAAGCGGTTCAATCTCACCCACATGCGCGACGAATTCGCCGGAACGATGTCCGGTGGGCAACGCAAGCTGCTCGAGATGGCAAGGGCCCTCATGACCGATCCTCGCGTCGTCATGCTCGACGAGCCCATGGCCGGAGTGAATCCTGCCCTCGCACAGAGTCTGTTGGAACTCATCAAGATGCTTCCCGCGGAGGGTCGCACCGTCATCTTCGTCGAACACAACATGGACGTCGTACAGGAGATCTCCGATTGGGTCATCGTGATGGCCGAGGGTCGAATCATCGCCGAGGGCACTCCAGCCGAAATAAAGAGCAACAAAGCCGTGGTGGATGCCTATCTCGGCGCCCACCACGGCGAAGACCTGTCGAAGGTGCAGCTCTCATGACCAACATCGGTGCGACGGGTACGGAAGTCCGCGATGTCTTGCTCGAGGCCAAGGACGTAACGGCGGGGTACACGCCTGGGGTCAACATCCTCACCAATTGTTCCCTCACGCTCAACAGGGGCGAGATCGTCGGCATCATCGGTCCGAATGGTGCGGGGAAGAGCACGCTGTTGAAGGCTCTCTTCGGGCTTCTCTCGGTGCAGTCGGGGAGCATCACGCATCGCGGCGAATCGATCGTCGGTATGCACGCACACGAACTCGTCGAACGCGGCATCGGCTACGTGCCACAGCGCGACAACGTGTTTCCCTCACTGACGGTGTTGGAGAATCTGGAGATGGGCATCTATCTGAAGCCGAAGGAGTTCCACGAACGAGCCGATTTCGTACAAACGATGTTTCCGCGTCTGGCCGAGCGGAAGAACCAACGTGCAGGTTCACTCTCGGGTGGAGAGCGACAGATGTTGGCGATGGGTCGGGCATTGATGATGAACCCGGAAGTGGTGCTGCTTGACGAACCCTCTGCCGGACTTTCACCGGTCTTGCAGGATCAGGTGTTCGTGCGCACCCGTGAGATCAACAAGGCGGGAGTTTCCGTGGTGATGGTCGAGCAGAATGCGCGGCGCTGTTTGCAGATTTGTGATCGAGGTTACGTACTCGACCAGGGTACGAACGCCTACACCGACACCGGTGAGAAGCTGCTCCACGACCCCAAGGTCATCGAGCTGTACCTCGGCACCCTCGCGTCATAACCGTTCGACGAGCGATCGCCGATCGGGGTGATCCAGCGCCACGTTTCCGAACCTTACGGGACAAAAGAAAACCCCGCCCGGTTTCCCGGGCGGGGCCTTCCTGTTCTGAGATGGGCTCAGCTCGCGAAGACGTACTGGTCTAGCGAGATGTCTGCACCGGCCGCACCGTAAGTGATGATGCGGAACGAAGCAGCGGCGGGTTCACCGGCATCGACGAACTCGTACGGTCCACCAAGACCGTCATAGTCGATGTCGGTTCCGGCCTGGACGAGCGCGAGGCACGACGCGTAGTCTGTGCACTTCTCGCCATCCTTGGTGACGTCGTTGATCTGGGCTCCGATCGAGGCACCATCGGCACAACCGGCGATTTCAGCAGCAAGTGCCGAGATCACGATTGCATCGTAGGTTTCTGCGCCGTAGTCGTAGACACCGTCGACACCTGCGGCATCGAGACGTGCCGTGAACTCCGAGATCGACGCGAGGTCGACGGAGGGCACGGTGCCCTTGATGCCTTCGAGGATCGATGCGTCATCGACGAGCTTGTCGAGACCCGAGATGTTGCCGTCAACGCCGTACACCATCTTTGCGGTCGGTCCGACGCCACGCTCGTGCATGGTCGAAAGGATCGTGCCCGACTCCTCGAAGCCGATAACGACAACGGCATCTGGGTTGGCTGCAACGACCTTGTCGACTTCGGCGTCGAACGTGTCGGTTTCCGGTGCGTAGGCGAGGAACTCGGCTACGGTGCCACCGGACGACTCAAAGTTGGCCTTGAACGCGTCGGCAAGTCCCTGACCGTAGGACTCCTGACGGAACAGCACCGCGGCGGTGGTGTTGCCTTCCTCGATGACGAGGTTGGCGAGCACTCGGCCCTGGAGCAGGTCCGACGGAGCAGTACGGAAGTACAGACCCTTGTCGTCGTAGTTCGTGAAGTCAGGCGAGGTGTTGGCTGGTGAGAATTGCACCACACCAGCGGACGTGATCTTGTCGATCACGGTCTTCGACACGGCCGACGAGGCCGCACCGACGATCACCTGCGCACCGGCTGCGAGCAGACGGTCGACTTCGGTGTTTGCGAGGTCCGTCGACGTATCGCCCGAGTCACCTTGATTGATGACCACGGAATTGCCGAGGACGCCACCGGCTGCATTGATGTCTTCCACCGCGAAGTCGGAGGCCGCGATTTCCGGCGGTCCGAGGAACGCGAGTGAACCAGTCACCGGAAGGATCGTTCCGATGTTGAGGGTGGTGACTGCGCAGTCCGAAGCGTCTTGCGATGCCTCGGTCTCCTCAGTAACCTCCTCGGCCGCTTCGTCGTCGCCGCCGCAAGCCGCGAGCACGAGTGCTCCGGCTGCAACCAGCGCGCCGAAACGACGCATGTTGGTTTTCTTCATTGTTCTCCCCCTAGGAGGTGGGACGGCATCTGACCGTCCCGATTGGGTGAGGAAAGGCTACAAGCCAGCCGCGGCTTTGGTGAGCCGATCTCGAAGGGCGTAACCGAGACCGCGCGCCGGTGGAAGTACGACGTGAGCCAGAGGGATGTGACGCTCGTCCAACTCGCGCAATCGTTGGTACAGGACCCGGGCGGCTTCGACCACATCGCCATCGAAGCGCAGCACGGGTGCCCCGTCTCCGGGCACGGTGCCGATGTCGTCGTGGAGCACGAGCGTGGCATGCGGGGCGTAGTGACGGTCCATCATTCCCGGAGCCCGCGATGGCCCCGTTGTTTGAAGCGAAACCCGTGAATCGCCTGAGCCTGCAGGAGACGCCGATTCCACGATGCGGCGGACGTCCTCGGGAGTGATAGCGCCGTGTCGCAGGATCTGCAAGGGAGACGTGGTGCAATCGACGATGGTGGATTCCACGCCAATGTCGCAAGGGCCACCGTCGAGAATCAGGTCGATCTCTTCGCCGATATCGGCGTCGACGTGTTGTGCACTGGTGGGGGAGACGTGTCCGAATCGGTTGGCCGACGGCGCAACCACCGGTGTTCCCAGCGCGGTGATGACGCGTTGGGCCACCTCGTGCGCCGGCATTCGGACCGCGACGGTGTCGCGACCCCCCGTGCATACCCGACTCACTCCGGGTGCGGCCCGAACGATCACGGTGAGTGGCCCGGGCCAGCACACCGACACGAGGAGGCGACACGTTTTGCTGAGATCTTGCGAGAGCTCCTCGAGCTGGTCGAAACGAGCGATGTGCGCAATCAGGGGATGAGAGGCAGGGCGCCCCTTCACGGTGAAGATACGACGCACGGCATCGTCGTTGCGCATGTCGGCGGCCAGGCCGTAGACGGTTTCCGTAGGCAGACCCACGATGTCGCCGTGGCGCAGCGCGTGAACAGTCTCGAGTTCACCTGCGGTTCCCGAGACGATTCGCGCCATAGTTAGTCGATCATCGCCAATCGAGTCGTTTCATACCGTTTGGATCGTAGGCATCATGCTGTCTGGAACGTACGCACCACGAGATCGATGAAGTCGAACGACTCCGGTGTGCGGAAATGGTCGAGGTTCTTCAGCGACACGCTCGTGGCGTTGGGCAGCGTTTCGGCCAATCGCGTGGCGGGAGCAGAAAAATCCTTCTCGCCCAATGCGATGACGACCGGATTCGAAATCGCAGCAAGGGCCACGGGCGATAATGGTTCCTCGCGAGGCCGGCGGAGAACGGCAGCGAGCGCCTTCGGATCGTTGTGGGGTTCGTTGCCGATCTTTCCGAATACGCGGGCCACCACGTCACCGGCTTCAGATCGCCCTTCCAGTCCGGAGAGAATACGCTCGGCACGTGCCGGATCGTGCGGATGGAACACACCGTCCCCGATCCCCGCTAGTACCACCGTGCCGAACGTACTCGGTGACATGGCGAGCGCATGCAGCAACACAATCGCGCCCAGGGAGAATCCCACCGCGTCGAGAGAGCCGTCTACGGAGGAGGCCGCGTGACCAGCGACGTCACGCAGAAACCGCTGCGGAAGATTGCGATAGTCGTCGGGGTCGTGGGATTTCGTCGCTGTACCGTGCCCCGGAAGGTCGTAGGGAATCACATGACGGCCATTTTCGGCCAGGAGTTCCACCACTCCCGAGCGGCCCCACGTATGTTCGAACGATCCCGCCCAACCATGGACCATTAGTAACGGCCGAACACCACCCACGGCGGCCAAGAGTAGCCTTGGGTGGTCGCGTGTGAGCCGGTTCGGAGGTTCGTTGTGCAGTTCTTGAACGGTCAACCGAACTACGACCTTACCTACAGCGACGTCTTCCTCGTTCCGGGTTTGTCGGCGGTTCCCTCGCGAATGGACGTGAGTTTGCTGACACCCGACGGCATCGGCACCTCGATTCCGATCGTGGTGTCGAACATGACCGCAATCGCAGGTCGAAGAATGGCCGAGACGGTTGCCCGCCGGGGTGGCGTGGTGGTGTTGCCGCAGGACATCCCGCTCGACGCAGTGGAACGCGTGGTGGCATTCGTGAAGTCCCGCCACGTCATGTACGACACACCCATCACGTTGTCCGCACACGACACGGTGGGGGAGGCATTGAGCCTCATCCACAAACGTTCGCACGGTGCACTGGTCGTGGTGGATCGGGACGAGTCACCGATCGGCATTTTCACGGAGACCGATGCGAACGGATTCGACCGCTTCGCCCAACTCGAGAACGTGATGAGTCGTGAGGTGCTCACGTTGCCGGACGGTTTGGATGCCCAATCGATCTTCGAGCGCTTGTCCGAGGCTCGTTTGAATTTCGCACCGGTGGTCGATTCCGATGGTCGTCTCATGGGGTGCATCACACGCAAGGGTGCACTACGAAGCACCATCTACCAACCAGCCGTCGATGACCAAGGGCGTCTCCTCATCTCCGTGGCCGTCGGTGTCAATGCGGATCCGGCCACACGTGCCAAGGCACTCGCGCGGTTGGGGGTGGATGTCATCGTGGTGGACACCGCCCATGGACATCAGGATCGCATGCTCGAGGCGGTCTCCGAGGTTCGACGGCATGTGAAGTCGATTCCCCTCGTCGCAGGCAACGTCGTGACCGCATCGGGCACCCGGGACCTGATACACGCAGGTGCCGATATCGTAAAAGTGGGTGTCGGACCAGGTGCCATGTGCACGACACGAATGATGACCGGCGTAGGCCGTCCCCAGTTTTCTGCCGTGCTCGAGTGTTCCGCCGCCGCCCGAAGCCTCGGCAAACACGTTTGGGCGGACGGCGGCGTTCGCTACCCACGTGACGTGGCGCTCGGTCTCGCTGCCGGGGCAGGCAACGTGATGTTCGGTTCGTTGTTGGCGGGAACGTACGAATCTGCCGCCGATACTGTGCGCGACGCACAGGGGCGTTTGTACAAGGAGAGCTTCGGTATGGCGTCGAACCGGGCGGTGCGAAATCGCACCAGAACCGAGTCCGCGGTGGAACGGGCACGCAAGGAACTGTTCGAGGAAGGAATCAGTACCTCCCGAATGTATTTGGAGGAGGAACGACCCGGCGTGGAGGACATCATCGATCAAATCGTTGCCGGTGTGCGTTCGTCGTGCACGTACGCCGGCGCGCGCAGTATCGACGAGTTGCATGACAGGGCCACGGTGGGCGTGCAGAGCGCATCGGGATACGACGAAGGTCGTCCTCTCGACACGAGTTGGTGAGATGACGCCTCTCGTCATTGCAATCGATGGACCTGCGGGAGCGGGTAAGTCGACCATCGCGAAGGCCTTGGCCAGGAGCATGGGAATCGGGTATCTGGACACGGGTGCGATGTACAGGGGGGTCACCTTCGAGGTTCTACGGCGTGGGCTCGAGGCCACCGATGTCGAGGCCGTTGCACGGGTCGCACGCGAAGTGGTGCTCGAACAAGGGATGGATTCCCTCCGCGTGAATGGTGAGGACGCCACCGCAGCCATTCGAACGCCGGCGGTCGACGCCGCGGTCAGCCACGTTGCGGCGAACTCGGCGGTACGAGAGGAACTGCGAGAGCGTCAACGCAAGTGGATTGCCGAACACGGCGGCGGTGTGGTGGAGGGCAGGGACATCGGATCGGTCGTGTTCCCGGATGCAACGCTGAAGGTGTATCTGGTGGCCTCGCCCTTGGTTCGTGCAAAACGTCGAGTAGCACAGCACGGAGGCAACGTGGAGGAGATCGCCCGGGCAATCACCGAACGCGATCAACGCGATTCATCCCGCGATGACAGCCCGCTTCGGCAGATGCCCGATGCGGTGGTGGTGGATACCAGTGATCGCACCATCGAGGATGTGGTGAAGCACATCTCCTCGCTGGTACGCGCTACGCGGGATTCGTCATGACGAAATATTCGACGAAGTTCTCAGGGCAAAATACCGTGCACAAGTTGGCGTACGTCATCGTGCGAGACATCCTGGCGTTGCTGTGCAAGGTGTGGTTTCGCTACAGCATCAGTGGACGCGAACACCTTCCGGCGCAGGGACCATACATCATCGCTCCAGTGCATCGATCGAACATCGATACGCCGCTGTCGGCATTCCTCACTCGTCGGCGTGTGAGGTTCATGGGCAAGGACTCCCTGTGGAAGAACGCTGTCGTCGGCAGGATGTTCACGTTGTTGGGTGGTTTTCCGGTGAGCCGTGGTACCGCGGACGTGGAGGCGCTCAAGCGTTGCGTGAAGGTGCTCGATCAAGGAGAGCCGTTGGTCATGTTTCCGGAGGGCACCCGTCAATTCGGACCGACGGTTCACCAATTGTTCGACGGCCCCGCGTACGTGGCGCTGAAGCGCGGTGTCCCGATCGTCCCCGTGGGAATTGGCGGGTCCGAACGCGTGATGCGTAAGGGCTCCAAGGTGATCCGGCCGAGCAAGTGTCATCTCACGATCGGCGCACCGATCTCCGTCCAACACGGCGGCGACGGTCGGGTCGACCGGGAGCGAATGCGCGAGATAACCGCGGAGCTTGCCGCTCGACTGCAAGTCGTTTTCGATGACGCACGCTTCCGTGCGGGCGAGTGAATGTCGGCGCTAGCCGCCCAGGAACGCCGAAATCAGTTTCGGGAGATCGAGAGCATCCGAAACTCCGCACACCTCGCGTGCGGAATGCATGGATAGTTGCGGCACTCCGACGTCTACGGTGTCGATACCGAGACGGGTGGCGGTGATCGGGCCGATGGTCGAACCACAGGGCATGTTGTTGCGTGAAGCGAATACCTGATGCTCGATGCGCGCCCTCTCGCAAGCATTGAGGAACGCGACGGTCGACGCCGTTGAACTGGCATACCGTTGGTTGGAGTTCACCTTCAAGGCGAGACCCCGGTTGATGAGAGGTGCATGCCGTGCATCGTGCCGGTCCGGATAATTCGGGTGCACCGCATGTGCATTGTCGCATGACAGGCATGCCGATGCGGGAAGCATCATCAGGTACTCCGACCGTGTCTTTCCCAGCGCGTGGGCGATGCGTTCGAGAACTTGTTCCAGAAGCGGGCCGGCGGCGCCGGTCGTGCTGGAACTGCCAACCTCTTCGTGGTCGAACAGGGCGCAGACTGCGACGCCCGAGTGGCCCCGGATGTGGAGCAGCGAGGTGATGGCGGCCCAACACGACAACTGGTTGTCCAACCTTCCGGATGCCAGCAGCGATCCGTCGGCCCCGAGCAGCGACGCGGGAGTGCTGTCGACGAGTTGCGCGTGGACGGTTGCGATCTCGCCGTTCGGAACTGCGGTTGCCCGTGCCACCCATTGTCGAAGTGTGAGGTCGTCGTTGCCGGTGGTCCACACCGGTCGAAGATGGGCATGCTTGTCGAGAACCAGACCGCTTTCGTTCACCGTTCGGTCGAGATGGATCGCCAGTTGCGGAAGGCGTGCGACCGGAGCGTTGGATCGGAAGAGTCGGCGAGCACCGTTCTTCAGAACGACGTGACCGGCCAGATCCAGGTCGCGATCGAGCCAGGAGTTCAGAAGGGGCGAGCCGTAGACCTCGACGTCGAGCGTTCCGAAATTGGATGCCGTTCCCTCGGGTCGTGGCTTGAGATGCAGTCCCGGTGAGTCGGTATGCGCTCCGACCACGTTGAACCTGTCGTTCGCGCGGCCGGAGGTTGCAAAGGCGATGATGGCACCGTCACGTGCGACGAAGCCCCTGACGACGGCTCCGGAAAAATCGGGGAATTCGCTGCGTTCGTCGAACCACGTGAAGCCTGCGTCGAGTAGGAGGCGTGCAGCGGACGCCACGACGTGGTGCGGTGTTGGTGAGTCGTCGAGGAAGCGTTGTAGCGAAGCAATGTCGAACACCGGCGTCACCCGGGACGGTGTGGCACGACGAGAGGTTCGTTTATTGCTGGAACGGGATTTCGACCGTGACTTCACGACCCAAGAAACTACAGGTGATGTCGCTCAGGTCACCTTGTTCGACCCGCGCTTGGATTTCCCCGATGCATGCGGTGAGATCGTCGCGTTGGGTGAATCCCAACCAAATCACGCCGGCGAAGAGCGCCGACAACAACAATTTGGTCACGAGGGACGACACGAATTTGAGGACAAGCAGCACCCCGAGCACTCCGACGACCATCGCGATGAACGATGCATCACGCGCGGATTGGGCATCGAAGGACGAAAGATCCATGACGCTCCGATTCTGCCATCATCAACTTCGTAGACTGCGCATATGAGCGACCAACCGATCAGCATGTCGCGTAGCGGTCCTCCCGAAACGGTGCTTGCGCCCGATGACGCGTCGATCCGCCACGAACTCGCACAAGTGGAAGCTGGCGATCCGACGCTTCGTCATGACCGACTCTTGGCCTTGGCTGCGCGGCATCCGAACAGCCTTCATGTTTGGGCTGCGCTTGGGCGTGCGAGTACGCCGGGAATCGAGGCGTACATGCCATTCCGTATCGGGTATCACCGGGGTTTGGATCATCTGCGCGCCAGCGGTTGGCGCGGTTCCGGTTTCGTGCGTTGGCGACACGAATCCAACAGGGGATTCCTGGCGTGTCTCGAGGGGCTGGCAGTCAACGCACGAATCATCGGCGAAGAGTCGGAAGCGATTCGTTGTGGGCAATTCCTGATTCAACTCGACCCGCAGGGACGGCACCAGGCTTGAATCCGTGCGGTGCCGTCTTGGTTGGCGGACGTAGTACGCGTTTTGGTTCCGACAAGTCCCGCGCCGAGGTGGGTGGGGTGTCGTTGTTGGCGCGAATTTTTACCGTACTGCGATCGGCGGACGTGGAATCATTGGCGTACGTGGGCGGGCTCCCGCGCTCCGACATTCCGCCCGACATCGTGCACGTTGCCGACGAAGTGGCTGGACATCCCGGGGACGATCGAAGCTCATTGTTGGGTGTCCTCGCCGCGATGACGCATGCCCGGGCGAACGGACATGACTCGATCGTCGTACTTGGGTGCGACGTGCCGATGGTGGAGACGGGTACGATTCGAGCACTCACATCGACCCTCGAATCGGTGGATGCGTCCGTTGCGCACCACGACGGTGACCACTGGTCGATAATGGCCGTTCGCACGATCGCATACGAGGCAATCGAATCCCACTACGCACGTGGTGAGCGCGCCATCCATCGTGCGGTTTCGCAATTGAGTGTTGCACGTGTTCCCGTGTCCGCATCCGAATGTGTGAACGTGAACGATGTCGCGACACTGCACGCGGTGTCGGTTCTGCTCGGGACCGCTGACTAAGGTGGCAAGCCGTGTCCATGAGGGAAATATCTGCGGCGGATTTGGTTCAGGTAATCGATCGGGGTGGAGTCGTCGTTGACGTCCGTGAGTTCGACGAATATCTCGAGGGACACGTGCCCGGTGCCATCTCCGTTCCACTCAGCCGGGTGCCCGAGAATATCGAGACGTTCCGGAGGCCGGTGCCGGTGTACGTGGTATGTCAGAGCGGTGGGAGAAGTAGCCGGGCATGCGAACTTCTCTTGGACGCCGACGTCACCAACGTGGTGAACGTCGCAGGTGGCACCATGGGATACGCCGCCTTGGGAAATCCGCTGAATGTCGGCGAAACGCCGTAGTTTCGTCGTGTGAACATCTCGGAGCATTTCGTCGCTGACGACGCATCCCTTCGCGATGTCGTAAGCGACGCGAAGAACGCTCAGGCATACGCGTTGGATACGGAGTTCCATCGCGAGCGCACGTACTTTCCTCGTCTTGCACTCGTGCAGTTGCAGTGGGGCCGGACGAACGTTCTCATCGACCCGCTCGCCGTCGATCCCCGGGGGTTGGCCGACCTACTTCGCGGCCCGGGACTTGCGATCCTGCACGCGTCGCAACAGGATCTCGAGGTGTTGCGCTATGCGGTTGGAGACGTTCCATCGCGATTGTTCGACACCCAGCTCGCCGCTGGTTTCGTCGGTTACTCCACGCCGTCGTTGGCGGCGCTAGTGCAGTCGCAGTTGAAGGTCACGTTGTCCAAGGGCGATCGAATGACCGACTGGCTACGGCGCCCACTCACGTCGAGTCAATGCTCGTATGCGCGCAGCGATGTTGCCCATCTCGAGCAACTCTTCGAAAGAATTCGTGCCAGATTGGAGGAACTCGGTCGAACGACGTGGGTCGAAGAGGCCTGCGAGGAGTTGCGACAACGTCCATGGGGGGAGAGCAACCCGGACGATGCGTGGTTGCGAATCAAGGACGCG
>Ga0222713_10006711_pt1 | contig 10888 bp, 19 predicted proteins | sample C33_649DmetaG_FD_165061 | JGI IMG/M metagenome (GOLD analysis project Ga0222713, IMG submission 165061) | Estuarine water microbial communities from San Francisco Bay, California, United States - C33_649D | ecosystem: Environmental > Aquatic > Marine > Unclassified | place: USA: California... | reverse complement strand
GCACCATGGTCATGAGAACTGGAAGAAGTGCTCATACAACACTTCTGGTGGAGTTCACAGAGAAGGTGGTACACCTTTCCGTGCTAACTATCCTGGTATTGGATGGTATTATAACTCCGAGCATGATATCTTCCACCCAGCAAAACCAGAGGGTAGAGACTCCTGGACGCTGAACACCACAACAGGTATGTGGGATGCTCCTATTGCTCAACCAGAACTGACGGAAGAGCAGATCGAAGCACGTTCCTATTATGAATGGGACGAAGCAGCATATCAGGCAGACAATACGACTGGTTGGGTATTAACAACCCCAGAAGCACCTGCTGAATAAGACTCCACCCCCGCAAGGGGGTTTTTTTATTGACTATCTTTCAGTTCTCATATATAATGGGACTGAAGAATATTATCGTTTTATGGCTTTTTTAACATGTTGGCACATGACTGAGTTGCCGACTGAAATCGTAGAAATCGTTGAGAAAGATCTACAGAGGCATGATGCTGGAGCACAAGACTCTCAAATCATGGGTGCTCAAGTAGATAAGGTTATTCGCAATAGCAAGAACGTTTGGATTCCAACTTCTAACTGGATCGGTGGTTGGTTGTGGTATTATATTGATAGGGTAAACCGCGAGAACTTCTGTTATGATCTCACGGACATTGATGGTTGTAGTATTCAATATACGCAGTATGGTCCAGGGCAGTTCTATAACTGGCACCAAGACGCAGACATTGATACCTTCTACAAACCTCAACTGACTCCTAGTTCTGGAACAAACATGAGTCAAGACCAAGTGACTTTACAGGGTGAGTGTGTGAGGAAACTGTCGTTTGCTCTACAACTCTCTGACGCCACAGACTACACTGGTGGTGAGGTTCAGTTCCTTGATAATGGTGGTAAGACCTACTTTGCTCCTAAGCAGCGTGGAACTCTGATGGTCTTTGACTCACGCACCAAGCACCGTGTCCGTAAGGTCAAGTCTGGTTTGCGTAAGAGTCTTGTTGGTTGGTGTGTTGGTCCGAGGTGGAAGTGATGAAACAGAAGGAGTATGTATCAACTGGTGGTGTTTATGAGGATGGGTATCAGAAGTGTGCTACCCAAACCACCACTAACATGTCGCAGAACGAGTCATTCGAAAAGAATGGATACTTGTTCCTTCCAGCACTAGTTGCTGACCCAGACAATATGTACTGTGCTCCTCCTCTGGATGAGAACGGTAAGCGTCTGACTGGTCAAATGAACTATGTTCGTAAGGACAAAGTTAATTACGTTCCAGATGAAAAGCAAGTTCAAGGTTCTCTTGCTCGATATAATGTTCCTTTTTACAAGCAACTTCACTTTCTTGTTCGTAAGGAAGTAGAGAAGCGTCTTGGGATGGACTTGCTCCCCACTTACTTCTATGACCGTTTCTATTATGTCGGTCAGCAACTGAAGCGTCACAGTGACCGACCTGCTTGTGAAGTGAGTGTAACACTTCAGATCAGCACGAACTCTAATAAACCTTGGCCTATTTGGTTTGAACGACCTGATGGTTCTGAGTCATATGTTCTGATGAAGAACGGTGATGCTGCCGTCTACAAGGGTTGTGAACGTGAGCATTGGCGTGACCCACTAGAGTCCAAGTACAATAAGGTACAGAACCTCTGGAGGACCTTCAGGAAGCAGGAGGATGATACTTATCATCACCAAATCTTCTTACACTATGTAAACGCACAAGGACCATTTGTACATCATGCCAACGACCGATAAAGAAGATAAAAAACTTGAATGGTCTAACTTTCTTCTACCTAATATCCCAATATATCAGACGAAACTTCCACAAGACATCATGGATCGTCTTTGGGGATATGTAGATAAAGCAAAGGAAAACTATAATGAAGGTCTTGCTGGTAACATTGATACAAGTCTTCTTCTAGTTGATGAAGATGACTACTTCATGAGGTATGTTGTTGGTCCTATTGCCGACTTGTATGTGAACCATGCTCACAGTGTGACTTGGGTTCAACGTCACAACACAATAAACTCTAAGTCACTTGTAATGAACCGTTTCTGGGTCAACTTCCAGAACAAGCATGAGTTCAACCCTATTCACAACCACAGTGGTCTTGTTTCTTTTGTGGTTTGGATGAAGATTCCAACTCACCATGAGCAACAACATGCTCTACCCATTTGTGCTAACTCCAACGCACCTTCGGCATCAGACTTTCAGTTTACATATTCTGATATGTTAGGTAACCACCAAGACTATCGTATCCAGATGGGTGACTTTCAGGAAGGTTGGATACTTGTTTTCCCAGCACAGTTGCGTCACCAAGTTTATCCTTTCTATGAATGTGATGAGCAGAGGGTTTCTATCTCTGGTAACATCTCTTGGAACTCTATGGATTTAATGTCATGATGAGTTTATTGTTTTATGTCCCTCTGTTTTATTATGAGGTGAATGAGTGGGACAGAAAGAAGCAAGCACTTCTTTCCAGAATCAATAGGAATAAGTTTGACTATTATGGGTTGAATGACTTTCAGACTGATAGGCATTCTGAAAAGAATAGGTATTCTCTTGACTTTGAGAGTATCTTCTCAGAGGAACTAGACCAGTTCAAGAAAGATGCTCAACTTCAGTATCTGAAAGTTAAGGATATCTGGACTCTTAAGTATACAAAGAAGAGTGAAAACCATTGTCCTCACAACCATAGCTCAACTGGTTACACTGGTATTATGTACCTTGAGTATGACCCAAAGGTTCATGAACCAACTAAGTTTATTGGACCTTGGAATGACCCAGTTGATGATAAGACCATGTTGGGGGTTCTCCCAGACCCCAAACCAGGAGTGATATATATTTGGCCAAGTGCTATGCTACATTATGCTGATGGTATGAAGACCAATAAACTCCGAATGATTACATCCTGGGATATGGAGGTACGATGATAAAGATAGTTCCATCAACTATTAACAGACAACCAAATAAAACCGTGTGGGTCGTGGATAACTTCTATTCCGACCCATATGCCGTCAGGGAGTATGCTCTCAAGCAAGAATTCAAACCTGAGATTGAGTATTTCAAAGGCAGTCGTAGTCTTGACCAATACTTTGTTCCTGGTACAAAGGAAGCATTTGAGAGAATCATGGGTATCAAAATCCGTGAATGGGAATCACATGGTATGTGTGGTCGTTTCCAATATTGTACTGCTCAGGACTCTCTTGTTTATCATAATGATGGGCAAACTTGGGCGGCTATGATATACCTCAACCCAGATGCTCCTTATTGTACTGGAACTTCTCTTTTCGCTAGTAAGAATGGTGCTAGGAGAACAAGTGACCCCAACTTTACAGATGATGTGTTTGCTGGCGGTTTTTATGATGAAACCAAGTTTGAACTAGTTGACTCTATTGGTAATGTGTTCAACAGACTATTCATCTTTGATGCTCAAAACATTCACGCAGCATCAAAATACTTTGGTCAGACCAAAGAAGACTCAAGACTTTTCCACATTTTCTTTTTCGACTAATGAATTTTACAGTTTATTCGAAGGACAACTGTCCTTATTGTGTTAAGGTAAAACAAGTTTTAGAGTTGACAGGTTCACAGTTTGTCGTGTATACTCTAGGTCAAGACTTTACTAAAGAGGGGTTTTACTCTGAATTTGGTCAAGGTTCAACCTTCCCACAGGTTGTTTGTGATGGTAAAAAGTTAGGAGGTTCAGTTGACACAATCAGATTCCTCAGGGAGCAACAAGTCATCAAGTCCTAACATAAATAAACACAAGAGCCACGTAAACCGTGGTGTTGATTTACTGCTTAATGGAGGTAAGAGAAAGCAAACGCAACCATTCCACATCATCTTTGAGAAGATGGTTTGCTTTCTTAACAGGGAAGTTACCATCTATTTTGAATTTTCCTTTAAGTCAAGGAAAAGAATAGTAGTTTCCCGAGGCAAAAGAAATGTTAGCAGTTAGTCTAGTTTTTGGTTCATTCATGACCGTATTGTTTCTTATTGTGGGACTTATAGGAGGTTGGGTTGCACGAGAATACATGATGAACTATCGGGAGATTCCAAGACCTCACCCCGAAATGTTTGATAATCAGGGTAACCTGATTCCAGATGAGGTGATCGCATTTAACTTTGAAAACTATCATGACTACGAAAGCAACGACGAAGAAGACATCGACGAGTGATACAACCAAAAAGCCAAGGACGGTAAAGGTTTCCACTTCATTGGAACTTCCTAAGAACCCCTTGACTTTTGAAGTTCTTGACCTTGTTTCAAAACAGCGCAGCAAAGCAAAGAAGGTCGAAGTTCTGAAAAAGTATGAGGATATGTCTCTTAAGATCCTCTTCGTTTGGAACTTTGATGAGAGTGTTGTGAGCGTTCTCCCAGAAGGAGATGTTCCATACTCTTCTTATGACGAACAAACTGTAAACTCTGGTACACTTTCTACCCGAATCACGGAAGAAACACGTAGAATGTATGAGACTGGTTCGTTCTCCATGGGAGTAACTGACCAGCAGGGTAGAACTACTATTCGTAAAGAGGCAAAGAACTTCTACTTCTTTGTTAAGGGTGGTAATGATGGTATGAACAAGATGCGTAAAGAAAGCATGTTCATCAACCTTCTCCAAGGTTTGCATCCACTTGAAGCAGAGATTGTTTGTCTTGTTAAGGATAAGAAACTATCCGACAAATACAATCTTACTCAGGATGTTGTCGCTGAGGCATATCCTGATATTCAATGGGGTAACCGTTCGTAATGGGAAAAGGCATTAACATCATTTATGTAAACTGTCAACCAGAAGCTGCTAATGATAGGAGTCTCCCACGGGACTCTTATCTAGTAACCTATGGTGATAACAACGAACAAAAGCACGACATTGTTCAGGGTCTTCAATCAGATATCTTTGATCAATATTGGGACAAGTATCGTGACTTTAGAGGAATGGAATGGACTGAGGGAACAGTCAACCCTAAGATGTGGGGTTACAAACCATCCGAATCCAAAAAGCGGAAGTAGTTTCCATAATCGTCGGAAAAAAACCCGGCAAAATTTTTAGTCTGTAAGGTTTTGTATCACATTTTACAAAACTCACTTGATAAATACTTGCATCGGGGGTATAATACCCTTACGTTCATCTTATGATTTTACCTTTACTGCTAGCACTGTCTCAACCAGAACCAAAACTACTTCTCACTTGTGAGCAATATGAATGGTTGGCGGGAAGGACCATGAGTTCTAAGATTCTCACTGTATGGGAGAAAATAGAATTCATCGCTAGATATGCAGAAGGAACCGATCCTGCCTGCTTTCCAGAGGTAAAAGAATAGGACGCAAGTAGGACGACGCGGAACGGATCGTTCATCCCATAAGGGACGCAAACGCCGCCCGAAGGAACGGGATTTAACAATCTCATTTCTTTGGAGTATTCTCATGTCTCAAGTTACTTATCGTGGTGTTGTCTACAATACCGAGAGCCGCCCTAATCAAGCAGATCAACCTCCCGCTCATGTAGAAGTTTACCGTGGTGTAAAGTTCTACGTTAATGAGCAAGGACACAAGTCCGCTATGGTAGGAGGTAAGTGATGCAAAAACTTAACGTTCTACAACTTATCAAACTGCAAAAGCAGAAAGAAGAGAGACAGCATAAAGCTGCTCTCTGCTCAATAGGTCACTGTGGAGTAAAGAAATGATTCCTCTAATCAGTGGAATCGTTTTCGGTTCAACAGCATTTATCCTTTTGATATATGCGGAAGTGATACTATTAGATAAGTGATGAGAGAGGGTTGACGCCCTCTCTTTTTTTATGTAAAATAGTAGGAGTGGATACTACCCCAATGGACAAAGAGAAACTCAAACTGCTTGTTCGCAACCTGGAACTCCTAGTAGACTCACTCAAGGCAGAAGTGTACTCTGATGCTCAAAGTTACCTCAATTATGAAGAGGTAAAGACAGGTTTGCACGATTACGACGAAATTTTTGATGATGATGATGGATACCCCGACTAGTAGAGCACGTAGGATGATGAAACTACTAAAACGTCTCATCAAACAAGAACATCTCTATACTGATGATCAGTTGGTAGAGATGAAAGGACAACTGAGGATCCTGGAACAAGAACTCTCAGACTTGGATAAGAAACTTTCAAAAGGATTTGGTAAATGAGTGTAAAACTGGTCAGTGTAACTCCTGATGCGGAGAAGAACATGGCGTATGTCGCCCGTGTTTCTAACCCCAACAACCAGGAAAACCCCAACTATGCTAAGTTGTTGGGGTATTGTATTAAGCACAACCACTGGTCTGTGTTTGAGCAGAGTTTCATGACTCTGGAGATTGAGACTACTCGTGGTCTCGCAGCTCAAATTTTGCGTCACCGTAGTTTCACATATCAAGAATTTTCGCAACGCTATGCTGATTCTTCCCTACTCGCGGAGACGATCCCAGTCCCAGAACTTCGTCGTCAAGATACCAAGAATCGCCAGAATTCTATTGACGACTTGGATCCAGAGTTCGTGGAACTGACTAACAAGCAGATTGAGACTTACTTTGCTCAAGGTATGAGTTTGTATCAGCACCTGCTTGATAATGGAGTCGCAAAAGAGTGTGCTCGTTTTGTGCTTCCTCTGGCAACTCCTACCCGACTCTATATGTCCGGTTCCTGCCGTTCGTGGATTCACTATATCCAACTGCGTTCTGCTAATGGCACCCAGAAGGAGCATATGGAGATCGCAGAGGCATGTAAGCAAATCTTTGCCGAACAGTTTCCCACAGTGGCAGAAGCACTGGAGTGGGTCTAAATATCATTACTTGAAAACATAATTCTATGGCGACTTATCCTGTTGTAAATACATCCACTGGTGAACAAAAAGAAGTGACGATGAGCGTCAACGAATGGGACCAGTGGAAAGCGGAAAACCCAGAATGGATTCGAGACTGGTCTGATCCTTCTACCTGCCCACAACCTGGTGAAGTGGGTGAGTGGAAGGACAAACTCAGAAAGAAGAATCCTGGATGGAACGATGTGCTTCATCGAGCACAGAAAATGCCTGGTTCACGAGTTAAGAAAATCTAAATGGCAAGAAGAAAGAGAGCATCTGCAGAGCAACCAATCGGGGTTGGACTCACGGCAAAGCAGATGAAGCGGAAGAAACCGCTCAGTTCAGAGTACATGGTGGATATTGATCCACTTACAGACAACCAGACCCGTTTATTTGACTCATACAAAGAAGGTAAGCACATTGTTGCTTATGGATGTGCTGGTACAGGTAAGACCTTTATCACACTCTACAACGCCCTCCAAGACGTTCTTGATGAGAGAACTCCCTATGAGCGTATCTACCTTGTACGCTCCCTTGTAGCAACCAGAGAGATTGGTTTCCTCCCTGGTTCACATGAAGATAAGGCAGACATCTACCAAATTCCATATAAGAATATGGTGAAGTATATGTTCCAAATGCCTTCTGATGCTGACTTTGAGATGCTCTATGGTAACCTTAAGTCACAAGAAACTATCAAGTTCTGGTCTACTTCATTCCTTCGTGGAACCACTCTTGATAACTCTATTATCATTGTGGATGAATATCAGAACCTTAACTTCCACGAACTGGACTCTATTATCACCCGTGTTGGTGAAAATACTAGGATCTGTTTCTGTGGTGATGCTGTCCAGTCTGACTTACAGAAGTCAAATGAGCGTAATGGTATTCATGACTTTATGAGTGTGTTGCGTAAAATGCCTTCTTTTGATATAATTGAATTTGGGGTCGATGATATCGTCCGCTCTGGACTTGTTAAAGAGTACATTCTCGCAAAAATGGAAGCAGGTTTTTAATGTTTGATCATGTTGATATTAGTCTCCCTTCTCTTGAAAGGGAGACTATTGATGGTGTAAGGTATTACAAAGTACCCGATGACGAAGAACTCCTCCGACTGGTCTCCATCACTTCGGTGACCAGTCATTTTAATAAGGAGATCTTTATCAACTGGCGAAAGAAAGTTGGTAATGAAGAGGCAGATCGTATTACGAAGGCTGCAACAAGTCGTGGTACGGACATGCATACTTTGGTAGAACATCATCTGAAGAATGAAGACCTACCAAAGGTGCAACCTATCTCAGATTTTCTTTTTAAGATTGCTAAACAGAACCTAAATCGTATAAATAATATTTACACCCTTGAAGGGTCCCTATATAGTAAGCAACTAGGTATTGCTGGGACAGTTGACTGCATCGCTGAATATGACGGTGAGTTGGCTATAATCGACTTTAAAACTTCTAAAAAACCCAAACCACGTGAGTGGATTGAACACTATTTTGTACAGTGCATGGCATATGGTTGTATGCTGTACGAACTGACTGGTATTTCAGTCAAAAAACTTGTAATCATCATGGCTTGTGAAAATGGAGAATGCGTCGTCTATGAAGAACGAGACAAATCAAAGTACATCAAACTACTCAGCGAATACATTAGAAAGTTTGTTAGAGATAAACTGGAACTCTATGGAAAATAACAAAGAACTAGAACAAGCAATAGAAAGTAAGTTTCTGACTCCTTCTAAATTCGCCCTTGAAATTGAGAAAATTGTAATTGAAGAAAACTTCAACTACATTGATGCGATTTGTCACTATTGCGAAATCAATAATCTTGAGGTAGAATCGGTAACGAAGCTCATTTCAAAACCATTGAAAGAGCGTCTTAAGTGGGACGCAACTCGTCTCAACTTCATGAAACGCACTTCAAGAGCAAAACTTCCTCTATGACCGTGACACCCTTTGAAACTTATCAACATTATCTGTCACTAAAAAATCATTTCACAAATCCCAAATACGACTTCTTTAAATACGGTGCGAAGACCCGTGCTAGTGTAACGTCCTTCAACAAACGAAAGGACAAGTACTGGTTCGAAAAGACTTCCCGCAAGTATTCTGATAAAGAAGTCGTAGATTTTTTAGTATCCAATTTCACCGCCACCGACAACCCGCAAAACTTATGGATTGGAGAAATTATCAATTCTGGCGAAAGAAACTATTCCGAGTGGATGAGACGCCAACAGAGTTTGACGTACTTGTTCAAAGAGCAAAGCAGCGAATTGTTATCGGAGAACGAGTTAGAGAGTTTGTTCAACTGTACCAAAGGTCACCCGCTGATACTCAAAAGGTTTCTAAGCGGGAACGTATCGCTAGAAACATTAACAATCTTCGACAAAGTATTCCATTTTTCAAAAAACTTCGATAAGAAGTTGACTGATCCAGTGTGGGAATCCGTAAGTTTGAAATTGAAGAAGTATTCTCCCTTTCTAAATATTGATATGTTTCATTATAAAAAAATCTTAAGGGACATTGTAAATGAGTGAATTTTTTAAATCTGATATTATTCAAGATGAACTTGAAGAAATCAATATTCTTCAAGAAGAAATCTACGGAAGTATTCTCACTTTCGGCACGATGTCCAATGAGACCAAAATGGAACATGTTGAGAAGTTACAGACCTTGCTAGAAAAGCAAAGGATCATGTATACTAGGTTATCTCTTTCAGACGACCCTCAAGCGGTTGAGATGAAAGAGAACCTTCGCAAGTCGGTTGCCCTGATGGGATTCCCACCAGACACAGACATGCAAACTTTATTCGACAGTATGAATGAAACAATCGAATCCCTCAAGAACTATCTTGACGACTGAGGGCATCCTTGCTATACTATCCGAGTAAATCCCCCGAATCCAAATTAATCCGAGGTAATCCAAATGTCTTTCGCAGACCTTAAGAAGCAATCCAAGCTTGGCTCCCTGACCGCGAAACTGGTCAAGGAAGTCGAAAAGATGAATAACAATGGCGGTTCCAGTGGCGATGAGCGCCTGTGGAAACTTGAATGTGATAAGAGCGGCAACGGTTATGCCGTTATTCGTTTCCTCCCCGCCCCTAATGGTGAAGACCTTCCCTTCGTGAAACTCTACAGTCACGCATTCCAAGGTCCTGGTGGTTGGTATATTGAGAACTCTCTGACTACTCTTGGTCAGAAGGATCCTGTGTCCGAGTACAACACGATGCTGTGGAACAACGGCACCGACGCAGGTAAGGAAGCAGCACGCAAACAGAAGCGTAAACTGACCTACATTGCTAACATCTATGTGGTCAAGGACCCTGCTAACCCTTCTAACGAAGGTAAGGTGTTCCTGTACAAGTTCGGTAAGAAGATCTTCGACAAACTCACTGCTGCTATGCAACCTGAGTTTGAAGACGAGGAAGCAATCGATCCGTTCGATTTCTGGCAGGGTGCTAACTTCAAACTGAAGGCAAAGAACGTTGCTGGTTATCGTAACTATGACTCCAGTGAGTTTGCTCGCCCTGACGCTCTCCTGGATGACGATGACGCCATGGAAGCAGTGTGGAAGAAAGAGTATTCTCTTGCTGAACTCGTTGCTGCCGATCAGTTCAAGACTTATGATGAACTGAAGACTCGTCTGGACTATGTTCTGGGTAACAAGGGCACTCCTCGCTTCCAAGATCCTGACGAAGGTGAAGAGGAAGAGTACACTCGTGGTTCTTCCCGCGAACTCACTGAAGATCTTCGCGGAGAACTGAACTCTCTCCAACCCACCCGTACTGTGTCTTCTACTGACGAAGATGAAGACGACGATACCCTTTCCTACTTCGCACGTCTTGCTGAAGAGTGAACTACAACCAAATCTGCCTAACACTTTTAGTGGTGGCAGCATATATTAACTTACTGTTCAAGTGAAAACCGATTATTACATTGATAGAGTAAGTAAGACCGAAGCCGCAGAGTTACTTCTGCGGTTTCATTATCTTAAGGACTTCTCAAAAGGTTTTAAATCAGGTTACAACTACGGACTCTATAAGTCCAATGATTTCAGTCCGCTGAACATTGGCGGCATTCAGGGAG
>Ga0222713_10006708_pt1 | contig 10889 bp, 31 predicted proteins | sample C33_649DmetaG_FD_165061 | JGI IMG/M metagenome (GOLD analysis project Ga0222713, IMG submission 165061) | Estuarine water microbial communities from San Francisco Bay, California, United States - C33_649D | ecosystem: Environmental > Aquatic > Marine > Unclassified | place: USA: California... | reverse complement strand
TTAGATGGAAAGATGCTCCAGAAAGCACTCATCATTCTCTTATTAGTTTGTGTAATAAGACTGGTGATAAAGTAAGAGCCATTGGATATTGCAAGATGACACTTGCAAGATTCCCCAATGACCCTTGGACAAAAAGTAAATTACAGGAATTGACCAAGAATTAATCTTGGTCTCTTTCTTTAATAATGGCCAGTTTGATTGCACAATAAAATGCAAATAATGTAAAAGATATACTGATAAAAGGTAACATAAGATCCTCCATTATGAAAGCAATTGTTTCAGCTATATATTCAGGCGAGTTTGAGGAAAATAAAATTCTCAAGCCTCATTTGACAGATAGAATTGGAATTAGAATGAAATTTCCAGAAGGTGCAAGATGTATAATTTGGACTAATGGAAAGAAATACTACGCAGTTTGTGAAGCATTTGGAACAATCTTCACTTTAGATATTCCACAAAACTTAGGTGATGACATTTGGAAAAGATTCAAAACCGAATTTGAAGGAAATTATTCTTACAGTTATATTTGAGGAATGGTAAACACCATTCCTAATTTTTTTTGTCAAATATTTTTATTTTCTTGACAAACCATATAACATTTGATATATTAGTGTTATGAAAATCAACACTACACAATACGGCGTTTGCAATGTTGTTCTTGACACTTACAAGAGCAATGATAACCTTGCTGTCAAGCTGGTTGATTCTGATGGAATGCCAGTGGTATTCATCTCAACCAATATCATCCCTTTGATGTATGGTCAGTTTTGTGCCAACTCCAATAATATCGGTGTCACTCTTTGGAATGATATAATGCAGTCTGGATTATTCAAGGATACTGGTGAGACTGTAGGCTCTGGATATTGTGAATATCCTATTATGGAAATGGTGACAAGTGATGTTGTTTGATTATCCTATTGTAATTTGGACAATTGTCAAGAAGAATGGAAACTACATTCTTCTTGACTCCTGCGGTGTTGAAGTGTTCAGGCGTAAAGAAAATCGAAAGAAAGAAATCTACCAGTATTGTGAAGATAATGGTATAGATGTTCAGGAAGAGTTTTAATTATGAATAAGCATCTCGAAATCACTCGCCATCTTTCAGTAGATGGCACAACCACTTACTATGTTGTTGAGAAGAGCAAGAATTCTTCTATTATTGTTTGGACTGGAAACAACAAACAAGCTGCTTATCAAGTAGCATATCGTAATGCTAGAAAGTCCAATACTCCACTATATGACACCCTTTATCGTGCAGAAATAGATAAGAACGGTGTAAAGCATATAATTCCTAATGGTAATGAACTGCTCGAAGTAAATTAATAAACAAGCCCGAAAGGGCTTGTTTTTATATACAATGTGGTATAATTAGGTAACGACAATGAAGTGGATATATCTAATGCTTACAATTTTAATTTTGCCTTTTGCTTTTGTGGCTTGTGTTTTCTTTACCATAGCGTTTACAATTGATAATTATGTAAACAAAAATCATTCTATCTAACTTAATAAATCCCAAGAATTTTCTTGGGATTTATTTTTAGGTATGGTAAACACCATACCTAATTTTTTTTGTCAAATATATTTATTTTCTTGCACTATATATATAAAGTGATATACTAGTCTTGTAAGGAGTTAGACGATAGATGATGGAATATTTGTACCTTGGTCCTGTGCCATATGAAGAAGATGCTATTCAGCTCACCCCAACCTGTGATAATATTGCAATGCGTAAGCAAGTTCGTGATTATATTACAATGTTGGAAGAAAGATTTCCAGATGCACCTGAAGAAGCATATTTTTCAATCAAATCAGAATATCACGATGCTGGAACTTATTATGAAGCAATTGTGAAATACAATGAGGATAATGAAGACGCTGTAAAGTATGCATTCTGTGTAGAATCAAATTTGCCAGCTCGATGGAATGACAAAGAAAAAATTGATTGGAAAGAACAAGTACTAGAAGAGGTATAATATTCTGGGCTTGCACTACTTCCAAATAAATCCCAAGAATTTTTCTTGGGATTTATTCTTAGGTGTGGTAATTACCACACCTTTATTTTTTCCTCAACTTTTTTTCTTTCACTGGCTTGACACAATTCATTGCCAAAGCTTCACCACTTGCTTTTATTTCATTAGGTAGTGGTTTTTCTTTTACCATACAAGTCATCTTACAATCAGCACATTCCAAGGCATAACAATCATTGCCTAGAACGAGCCAATTCTTAACATTATGACCACGAGCAAGAACAGCCTCTTTGGTATCTTGCATTAATTCAAGCACACTGAATATTCCCATAGCGTTAGTATACCAGAAAAATAATACTTGCACACATATATATAATTTGGTATATTAGTGCTATGAGAACTGTACTTTGGAATAACACAGAGCGATGGTTTAATCATCATCATTATGAACTTTTGATTGAGGATATCACAGGACTTGACCTTAAGAAAAGTCTATGCCCTGAAATGGTTAAGTATATGGCAAAACGCTTAAAAGATACACCTTACAATAGGACATTTAGAAGCAAATATAGCATCTATCAAGACGAATACAAAACACTGGTAGAAAAATTCAATTATCAAGCGGAAAATAATGGAAAGATTGAGGTGGCGTAATGAAAGCAATGCGAATCGGTAAAAATATGAAGGCTGTTAAGCATGGCTCAGTAATCAGAGAAAATGCTCATAGATATAAACAAGATATTGAAAAAGATTATATCTATCAACAATTTATAAATAACGAGCAAAAGGCAAAACAAAATGAAAAAATTCAAGAAGTTTGTTGAAGAATTGGCTATCGCATCAGGTACAGAAATGATGCGAGCTAGTCAGATGCGTCCCACTAGTTTCAAGGACAAATCAAAGTACACAAGAAAGACTAAGCACAAGAAAGGTTCCGAAAATGAATAGTATTGAAGTGAAAGTTAATGAAGATGAACTTGATGTTGTAAGACGAAAGTTATCTTATCAATTAAACAAAGATTTAACATCTGAAGAAACAATACAATTTTTAATTGAGAGAGAATTTAGCACCGCCAAAAAAATTCCTCTTACTAAAAAACCACATCATGAAGTTGGAAAATCTGATATTAGAGAAGCCATCTATAATGGTTCTACCTCTACTGAAGCAATGAAAAAATTAGGGGTATCAAGGTCTACATTCTTCAGACACAAAGCAAAAGAAAGAAAGTTACTTGAAGAATCCGAGTAATTGACATCTTCTGTAAAGTATGGTATATTACTAGTGAACATTGGTTAATCCTACTCATCCTCCATCTACTGGTCGCAGATGGAGGATTTTTTTGCATAAAAATTTAAGGTATGGTAATCACCATACCTTAAAAAATTTGTCAAATAAAAAAGCAGAGTTTTCACTCTGCTCCAATGAAATAACCTTGTAAATTGTATCTTTTTACTGCGTGTTTTATTCCAGCTATTGTACTGGTAGAAACAACACAAACATCATTTACATACAAGTTCATCAAGCCGAACTCAATCTTCACTATTCCAATCATATGGTCATTATATCACAAAAATAATACTTGACAGGTCATATGATATTTGATATATTAATGGTGTAAGGAGTAGGAAATGAAAACTACAAGAAATTCGGATAGGCTTCGTGAAATTTTGGTTACAACTCGACATCAGATTGTATCATTAAAGGACATTCAAATCGACCTTTTGAGAACTGATATGAAATTAGCAAATCAAGTTGCAAATCAAATTTCTGCACTTGAAGAAGTGTACAAGCATCAATTATCTTTAGTTAAGATTGCAGAAAATCTTGAACCTAAAAGAGAAGGCTGGTTCTCTGGTCATTTTAAAAACAAAGAAGACCGACTAGCCAACATAATGGACTAAAACAAATCCCCTGAAATATGGGGATTTTTTTTCTTGACATTATATATATAACCTGATATATTTACTGTGGAGGAAATAATGAGAAACAAGTATGGTAAACAGTGTTGCTATTGTGGATGTTATGTTAGTGCAGGTGAAGGCAGATGCTGGTGGTGGGAAGAAGCAAAAAGATGGTTTGTAGCCTGTGAAGATTGCTTCCAAGAGAAAAAGGCAGAAAGAAGAAAGCAAAATTAATAAATGGGGACTAGCTCCCCAATTTTTTTTGCATCTTTAGGTGAGGAATGGTAATTACCATTCCTAAAAAAATTGTCAATAAAAAACCATCAAAAACTATCTTTTAATGGTTGTGATTCAATATACAATTCTACTTCATCATCTTTGGTAACTTTGAATCTCATTCTGCAATAATTTTTCCCACATTGACAAAATGGAGCCCAAGCATTCCAACCGAGACAATCAGAGAGACAAGCATCACTCTGAAAATTATGCCATTTCTCTTCAGCTAGCATTTGAGAATATGTTTGCAAGAATTTTATAACATGAGAACTCTTCATTTTACTACCCTTGTTTGCGTGTAGTAATTAGTACCATCACACAAGACCCAATCTGCATTATATTTCTGGGAATATTCTTCGCCTAACTCTTGGGCATTTGTTCCACTGCCCAAGAGCAGACCATTATAATGAGCGACAAATTTCAACCTTGGATAATTTGTCTTGTATGTAACTACTACCTTGTTCTTGATATCCATACCAATATATTATCAGTGATATAATACATTGTCAAGCATATTCCATCAATGCTAGTTCAATTTCTTTATGAGGATATTTAGATGGTTTTATCATTCTTGGCTTTAACCTTATCTTGTTATTGAGATTGACTTTCATATAGTATGTGGTTATAACTGCACCACTGTCTGAAATGGCAATATAAACCTTACTTACTTGGTTGCGATATGAAAAACAATAAGCATCTTCCCTCATTCCTTCAAATTTAGCATTCAATGGTAAAAAATGAATAAGTGGAATGTATCTTTCAAAACTCCTAAATATTGCATGGTCTGTGTATCTTAATGGCTTGTCAAACCAATATAATGGTGATGATTTATCATTCATTTCCTTCCCCCAAAATTGGATATACTATTATAACACTTAATGCATAAATTCCCCACATCTCTGCGGGGAATTCTTTTATGCTTGATTAATCTTTTGTGCTTCTTCTAGTTGCATCAATAATTCTTCAGGATATAATTGAAGAATATCTGCTAGTCGAATTAAATTGGAAGATGTAGGCAATCGTTTACCAGTCAACCAATTTGAAACTTGTGGTTGCTGTACACCCATAGCCTTGGCAATTTCCAACTGAGTAAGATTTGTCTGAATCGAAAATTTTCTCATAATAATTTCTCCGTAGTGTTTTCACATCCTCTAGTATAACACATAACCTATATCAATGCAAAAAGGATAAAAATTTTCTGCAAAATAAGATGAGGAATGGTAATTACCATTCCTTTTAAATTTTGTCAAATAAATTTATTTTCTTGACAGGTATATCTACTATGATATAATGTAACCAAGAGGATACAGCAATGTCAACTAGAAGTCGTATTGGTGTGATGTTGGATGATGGTAGTATCAAGCAAGTTTACTGTCATTGGGATGGGTATGTTGAAGGTGTAGGTCTCACATTAATTGAGAATTATGATTCTTTAGATAAAGCTAAAGAATTGATTAATCTTGGTGATATATCTTCATTAGGATATAAAATTTCCACAGATTTACCTCACACATTTGATTATTCAGTTAATGGTGTTACTGTATTTTATGGCAGAGACCGTGGAGATGCTGGAACACAACCCTTAATCTTATCAATGGATGAATGGATGAGTGTAGCATTCTCGTCATACATTGATTTTTATTATCTCTTTACTGGTGGTCAATGGTGGGTTTATGACTTTTCTGAGCAAAATGGATGGCAAAATGTTAAATCATTTTTCCCACAATATAACTTGACAAGAGAAGAATTAACCTGTAATATATAGATGTGGGTCAGAATCCGCATTCCAGTAAAAGACCAGAACGGCTAGAATCTATTGCGAGATTCAAATAAGGGTAGCAACCTTGGAGTGGTTAAATCCATAATCTTTTACTGAAACCTTGGAGACTATTGACGCAAACAATATATCCAAGTATAATGATTTGTGGTTGGGTGCTATGCTCTCTTTATGAGACACGGGCAACATCGGAGGCAGAGACCATCGAAAGAACTGCCTATAGGTTCCGTACTGGTTGAATTCCAGCTAACCACAAATCCACATAAATCCCTAAGAATTTTCTTGGGGATTTATTTTTAGGTATGGTAAAAACCATACCTATATTTTTTTGTCAAATTTATTTATTTACTTGACAAGTATATACAAGATGATATACTATTCTTGTAAGGGGATAGGACGATGACAATAGAATGTTGGAAACTGACAGATATCTTTTATGACTGTGGTATTGATACAAAGTTCGCAGAGTCTTTTGTTACTTGGGCTGATTGGGAATTTACTGAAGGTGAACACGTATTGTTGTATGCACGTAAAGTAATTCCACAGTTGATTTCTTATGTAGTGTATAATTTTACAGTAATCGAAGGCACTAATGGCGAACAAATTGATGATACCGTAGTTCGCAAAGAAATTGAAAACTATTATGCTCAACATTTGTATGAAGGTTCACTAATCGACATCGCTAACTAAAAAGAACTTCAGGTGAAAATCTGGGGATTTTTTTTTGCATTTTATCTTTAGGAATGGTATTTACCATTCCTTTTAAATTTTGTCAAATTTATTTATTTTCTTGACAAGTATATACAAGATGATATACTATTGATGTAAGGGAGATAGGACGATGGATTACGCAAGATACACTGGTTTGAAAGATAACGCAAAAACAATCTTTGTTGCAGGTATTGTTTCTGCTCTTTCAGTTGATACAGCAAGCAATGAACTTAAACTAGAATGGATTGAAAAAGAACTTAAGCAACTTGAAGAAGAGTTGAATAAGATTGAAACAGACTATGATATGTGGTGTGAAGCAGAAGATATCAAAGACCCGTTTGTAGACTTGGGGGTAAAGTAATGGCAGAAACAGTATATTTCGTAAACGCTAGTGATGTGTTCAATGCGATAGAACTTGGTTATTTTGAACAGGGACAGTTCCTTGACCAGTTCACATTTGGTGATAGTCTCACAGACTTGACCTTGATTACAAAACAAACATTTATCAATCGACTTGTCAAGTTCATCGCAAACTGTGAAGACGTGTATGAGAAAGATGAGATGATGCAAAACTTGAAAGAGTATAACTTTGGACTTCTTGATTGTATAAAGCACGTAAACCTTGAAGAATAATCAGCTATCACATCCCTTGACGAAAGTCAAGGGATATTTATTTAAATATTTTTTTGCAAGTTATCTTAAGGTACGGTAAATACCGTACCTATAAATTTTTGTCAAATAAATTTATTTTCTTGCACAGTATGTAACTAATGATATACTATTCTTGTAAGTGAGGTAAGAGAATGATTGGACTTCCATTGTTGGCTTTGAGTGTTATGAACGACCAGTTACGTGCAGGTAAGTCATTTGTCATCAACCCAAATAATGACGTTTATGAATACAAGGGTGAATTTACACTTGATGCACTTTATGAAACATTAGACTGCGAAATGATTGAAGTGGTAAACCTCAAGGATAATTTGATTCTTATTTGTGATGAAGAAGCTCTGTACAAGGTTTATCCTGTAGTGAATATGATTGCCACAAATATGTATCGTGAAGCATCTGGTTCTAATGAGGTAGGAATTATTGGTAGATGCATCATTTGCCAATCATCTAAACTTTCCTAATCAATCAAAGATAAATCTCAGGAAAAATTCTTGAGATTTATCTTTAGGTCTGGTAAATACCAGACCTTTAAAATTTTGTCAAATTAATTTATTTTCTTGCATATTATATAAGATATGATATACTAACCCTATGAGCAAAGTATACAGAATGATTCTCGGTCAAGACCCTTTTAGCACTAGACCTATTGGCATTGAAAAATCCCTCAAGGAAGCCAAAGCCTATATCTTAGCCAAGGCTTACAATAATGATTATTGTGCCATTTATGTAGCAGATAATGAGAATCCAGTAGGTGAACTGGTAGGACGTTGGATTATCAAAAATAAGAAATTTACATCTTATGAGAAAAAACCAAAGGCAGTAGACTACAAAAAATCAATTTTTTGACAAGTATATAAAAGGCGATATAATAACTCTATGAACGCTGTTGTACATTCTATTATCGTAGTTTCTGGTTGCTTGGCTCTTGCTTTTGGCTTGCTATCAACCCTTACACTGAATAAACCAAAGGAGTAGTTTAATGAATCACAGTAAAGATACAAAATTTGTCTATGACACTGAAACATTTGTAAAGGAATCACTAGATTCCTTTACATCTGGAACTTTAGTTTTAGCAGCTACTCATGATTTTGGACAAATCCAAATTGAATATAACAGGAACAATATGCTGATTTCAGGCACAGTGTATACATTTCTTGATAATGGAACTGAACAATGCTATAATTTACCTCCAAAAGACCTAGCATATGACCAAACTAATTTCCTGATTCTTTCAAGTGCTGTGTATGCCTATCTTTCAGATGCATACAAAATTGCAAATATGTTCAAGCAAACAACATTTCAAAGCACTGACTATGCAAACTAAAAAGGTTCCCCTGAAATATGGGGAATTTTTTATTGTAAATTATCTTAAGGAATGGTATTTACCATTCCTTGAAAATTTTGTCAAATTTTTAAATAGATCAGATCCTACCACACTTTTGCTGCTTTGTCAAGAAAAAAAATATTTATTTTTGGTATTGCAAAGTGTTATATTATGATGTAATATACAGGTATGGAAAACACTACTATTCAACGTATGGAAATGACAGTCAAGATTCAAGATGTCAGCCATAAATCGTCCTGTGTCGGCTATATTGGATTTGGTACTTGGTTTGATGGCAAGTCCTTTATGGTAGCCCAATATCAAACAAACCCTACCAAGTGGTACTTCTTTGTATATGATGTCATCACGGTTGATGAAAGATGGTTTGAAAATCCTGCTGAAACTTTCTCATATGGCAGACAGATTTCAGAATTGAATCCTGCCAATGGACTTGTGTATGGTAGCACATTCACCTATAATTCTGCCAATGATACAATGCAACAAAGGCTAGGAACAAGCGAATGGCAAGTGGCTTGCAACCCACCTAGTTTCATCTTTGAGATTATCTAACTACCACATCCCTTGATGAAAGTCAAGGGATATTTTTATTTATTTTTTTTGCATCTTATCTTAAGGAATGGTAAATACCATTCCTTTAAAATTTTGTCAAATTTATTTATCACTACCACAGATCTGATCCGATGTCAAGAAAATAAATAATTATTTAAATATATTGCAATGTGATATATCCTGATGTATTATATTGATATGGAAAACACTACAGACACCTTTATCGCCAATAACATCGACTCTTCCACTGACCCACGCTTTGCTGGGTTTGTGTCAAGTGCATTGCAGGAACTGTCACGACAACATCCTGATGCTACACTAGAATCTCTTTTGCAGGATGCTACCGAGATGGCATATGATGCTTGGGATGCATATCTGGAATCTCAATATTTTCAAGGGGACTGGTAGTCCCCTTGACTAGTATATAATAGGTGATATAATTAATGTGTAAGGAGATAGGATGATGGATTATACAGAAGCAGAATTGGAAGCAAGAATTTTTCCAAGTGTTGACATAGACCCAATGGACTTGATGTATGATGATTGGATTATTGATACAGAATCTGATTGTGAAACAGAACCATATGAAGATGAATCTTGGATGGATGGTGATGCATTGGCTTCAGCTGGTTTTGGAACTGACGAAGACTATGGTGGTGGTGGAGAAGACTGGTAAACTCCACTACCATATCCCTTGACATTTGTCAAGGGATATTTTTATTTAAGATTTATCTTAAGGTTTGGTATTCACCAAACCTTTTAAAATTTGTCAAATAAATTTATTAATTTGACAAGTATATACTATATGATATAATATTCTTGTAAGGATAAAGATATGGCACATTATTACTTGAATCAGGGTGGAACTCGTTGGGTTACTGATAGCAAGATTCTTGTTATTGGATTCTATAATGGCAAGAGATATCGTAAGATGCGCAAACCTATGTACTGGGAACAATTAGGAAACTTTGCAAGATGCTGTGTTAAAGTTGGAGATAGTGTCTTTTTAGGTACCACTTATGATAACAATGGTGTAACCGAATTCGACATTATGAAGAGTAGAAAAATAAAGTAGTAATTAACTTGCACAGTATATGCAAGATGATATAATAAGACATCAAACCAAGGAGTTAGGATATGACAAAGCAAGAAGTAATCACGATGTTTATGAAGGCAGTAGGACAGTATACCACTGCAATCGACAAAACAGCTGAATCCAACATCAATTATAAGAAGAGTGTTTATGCCCTTGAAGATGCTGTAAACCTTATCTATCGTGAAGTAGACCCAAAGGAACTTGGTAGCAATGCAGAGGCTCGTTCTGCAAAGATTTCTGAAAAGACTCAATCCCTCATTATTGCAAAGCGTGAAGCAGAGTTTCAATTAGAATCTGCTCGTGCTAATGAGAATCGAATCAAAGCAGAAGTAGACCAGATTAAATATATCATTCGTGCTTTGGAAGTAAAAGAAGAAGCATAATAGTTGAAAAAGAAACAATGCAAGAAAAAACCTTGCATTGTTTCTTTAGGTTTGGTAAATACCAAACCTAAGAATAAATTACAAAAAAATTTAAATAAAAATATCCCTTGACTTTTGTCAAGGGATATGGTAGTTAGAGCAAAGGTGCTAAATATTTTGATTGTTCACATCTATCGCATATTCCATCTTTATTGTGGTCATATCCATAGCACCA
>Ga0222713_10006706_pt1 | contig 10891 bp, 6 predicted proteins | sample C33_649DmetaG_FD_165061 | JGI IMG/M metagenome (GOLD analysis project Ga0222713, IMG submission 165061) | Estuarine water microbial communities from San Francisco Bay, California, United States - C33_649D | ecosystem: Environmental > Aquatic > Marine > Unclassified | place: USA: California... | reverse complement strand
GGTCTTCTACACCGCGCTCTACCATGCGCTGCTTGAGCCCAACCTCTATAGCGATGTCGACGGGCGCTACCTGGGCTTCGACGGCAAGGCGCATCGCCTTGCGCGTCATCAGCGGGCGCAGTACGCCAACTTCTCCGGCTGGGATGTCTATCGCTCGCAGCTGCAGTTGGTGACGCTGCTGGACCCGCAGCGTGGATCGGACATCGCCCAGTCGCTGCTCAATCAGGCCGAGCAGAATGGCGGGGTCTGGGACCGCTGGACGCATCTGACCGGCGCGACCGGCGTCATGAACGGCGATCCCTCGCCGCCGTCGCTGGCGGCGATCCACGCGTTCGGCGGGCGCGGGTTCGACCTCGAACGCGCCTACGCCTCGCTCAAGCGGGCCGCCACGGTGCCAACCGAGAAGGATCTGAGCCGCAGGGGATGCCCGATCCTGTGCGTGGGCCAGCGCCCTGGCCTGGATGCCTGGCTCCAGCTGCATTACATGCCGGTCGACGCGCCGGGCTGGGGCACTGCCTCGGACACGCTGGAGCTGGTCGCCGCCGATTTCGGCCTGTCCGAGCTGGCGCTGGCGGCCGGTGACAAGGCGGGCGCGAAGCTGTTCCGCGAACGCTCGGGCTGGTGGCGCAATCTGTTCAATCCGCAGGCGACCCCGGAGGGCGGCTACCTCCAGCCGCGCAACGCCGATGGCAGCTGGCCCGCATTCGATCCGGCCTCCGACGAGGGCTTCGTCGAAGGCAGCGGCGCCCAGTACCTGTGGATGGTGCCGTTCGATCCAGCCGGATTGATCGAGAAGCTCGGTGGTGCGCAGGTCGCCGCGCAACGGCTGGATGCGTTCTTCCGCACGCCTGACGGCGGCTGGGCGGTGACCAAGTCCGGACCGCTGCATGCCGAACTGGACAACGAACCCTCGATCGCCGCGCCGTGGCTGTACAACTTCGTCGGCCAGCCGTGGAAGACGCAGGACACCGTGCGCGCGGCGATGCGCCAGATCTGGACCAACACGCCGCAGGGCATCTCAGGCAACGACGACCTGGGCCAGATGTCCTCCTGGTACGTCTGGTCGGCGCTGGGCCTGTATCCGGTGTATCCGGGGCGAGCCGAGCTGGCGATCGGCAGTCCGCTGTTTCCGCAGGTGGTGATCGAGCGCCCCGGCGCGCGCATCGAGATCCGCGCGCGCAATGCCGCGCCCGATGCGCCCTACGTGCAGTCCCTGCAGGTGGACGGCAAGGCCAGCGATCAGGCCTGGCTGACGGCGGACTTCGTCAAGCGTGGTGGCACGCTGGAGTTCGACCTGGGCAAAGCCCCCGACCAACACTGGGGCACGCAGGCCCTGCCGCCTTCGTTCGGCCCTGCGCTGTAAAACGCGACATCGCGCTGCGAGCGCGATTCGCACGGACAGGGATGCGGCAGGAAGCCGCGCATGGTCGAGTGCCTCGCCTTTCCACGTCGACGGCGTTGGTCAACGCCGATCGAAACCGAGCGGACGCGACCGGCGGTCTCGGGCGGCGCGGCCAGCCAGAGACGCCCGTGCGATGCCCGGCTCGGCGCGCATCGCATTGAGCGCGTACGTCACACGGGGTGCTTGACCCTCACCTTCGATCCGACTCATTCGAAGTGCAGTTCGAGGCCCGCATAGAGGCCAAGGCCCTCGCCGGGTGTGGCCCGCGCCGCGTCGGTCCCGGCATCGTCGTAGCCGGGGGTGATTGTGGCGGCGTAACGCTGCCCGGTGAGGTTGCGCGCCTCCAGCCAGGTCTGCCAGCGCCCACCCGGTGCAGCGAAGCCCACGCGTGCGCCAAACACGGTGTGGCCATGCGCCCAGGCGCTGTTGGCGTAGTCCACCGCCAGGCGCGAGGCCGACTCGGTATCCAGCGCCGCATAGACGCCGCTGTGATGGTCGTAGCGCAGCATGGCCTGGTAGTAGTGGCGGGGCAGGCCAGGCAGCACGTTGTTCCCGAACCGCGCATCGTGGCGGTAGCGGAAATCGCTGTAGGTATAGGCCTGGCGCAGTGACAGCCGGTCGCCCTGAACCTGCCACAGGGTCGACTCCAGTCCCGCTTCGATGCCGCGATGCACGGTCGGGCTGGCATTGGATTCGGCCACGTAGGCGTCAGGCGCGGTGCCGACCTCGACGCTGAGCAACTCGTGGTGGACGTTGGACTGATAGGCCGCAAGCTGCCAGCGGCCCAGCGTGCCGTCACCGCGCGCGCCCAGTTCCAGTGTCGCGGCGGTCTGGTTGCCCAGTTGGACCGGCGTGCTCTGCCGGCCGGTGGCCGCGCCGCTGCCGGCCGGGAACACCGTGCCCGACCCCCAGATCATCGACCACGGGTGTGGCGGCTCGACCGAGCGGCTCAAGTTGCCGAACACCTGCACCTGCGGCGTGGCCTGGAAGGTCAGGCCCACGCGCGGCGCGTAGTCCCAGCCATGCTCGGACAGGCGGCCACCGCTGGCCGGCCAGGTCACTGCGACCTCGCTGGCGGTATGGACCAGGGCCAGGCCGGTGACCAGATGCAGGGACGGGGTGAGCGCCGTCGTGTTGCCGACATGCACGACGGCATCGGTGCCCAGGTGTTCGAAGTCGCGCGTGCGCGTCCCGGCCGGATACCCGTTGGTGTCCAGGCGCAGAGTCTCGCGCACCTGGGCATGCAGATCATGGGTCACGCGCAGGCCGACGGTGGTGGTGCTGTCGCGGCCAAACCATCTGTGCTGATGCGTGTAGTCCAGCGTGGCACCCAGGTCGGCGTAGTCCAACTGCTGGCGGTAGCGGCTTTCGTTGAGGTCCATCGGAAAGCGGTGGTAGACCAGGCCCGCCTTCAGCGTGGAGGCCGCGTCCAGCTGCAGGGTGGTGATGCTGCCGATCCAGGTGCTGCCAGGCTGCGGCCGGCGCGCATCGATGGCCACATAGGCCGGGTTGGCCTGGCGCGGGTCATCGGCGATCTGGGCGCGGGTCAGGCGGCCCGGCGTTTCGTGTTCGGTTTCGCGGTATCTCAGGACCAGCCGGGTGCTCAGGTCGGGACTGAGCTGCCAGCCCAGGTTGGCCATCACGCCCTTGCCGCTGCCGGCCGCGTGCGCCTGGTAGCCATCAGTACGGCTGTCGGTCAGGGCGAGGTAGTAGTCGAAGGCGCCGTGCGCGCCGCCATCGGCTAGGCCGCGCTTGCGGTAGCCGAAACGGCCGCCCTCGTAGCGCAGCGCAAACCCGGGAGAATCCAGGCCGCTGCGGCTGACGTAGTCGATCGCGCCGCCCAGAGCCAGGGCGCCGCGATCGAATCCGTTGGCGCCACGCAGCACGTCCACGCGGCTCATCCACAGCGGTTCGAGCAGTTCGTAGGGCGTGCCGCCGGAGAAGGTCAGCGGCAAGCCATCGAGCGACACCGACACCCCCGAGGCGTGCGCGCCCGGCGCGCGGTTGATGCCCGAGCCGCGGATCGACACCTTGACCCCCTCGTTGCCGGGGGACTGGGCGTAGATGCCGGGCTGATAGGCCAGCACGTCGGCCGTGCCCGCCACGCGTCCGTTATCCACCCGGGTTAGATCGATCACGTTGCCTGCGCCGGGCACGTTGGACAGCGCCTTGCGCGCGGCGTCCAGGCCATCGGCTCCGGTGCCCGTGACCTTGATCGCATCGAGGGTGACCGCCTGTTCCGGCGTCGCGGCGAGGATGGCGCGGGGGGACATGCAACACAGCAGGGTGCTGGCCATCAGGACATGGCGTGTGGAGAGCGGGGCGAATCGTGGGCACATTGCGCTGGACATCGGAGCGAGCAACCAACCTGGTCTAGGGAGATGGGACGGCGCGCCGGCGCTGACCCGGATCGCGGTAGCGATGCCAAGCCAAGGCGCAGACGCGTTGCGGAAGACCGAGGGAAGGATGATGAGTGGCGCCCGCGCCACATCCTGTCTACCTCAATACTTGTTTTAAAGTTTACAGGGTCGTCAGGACGCTGGCGAGCGCGATAGCCCCGCAGAAGGATTGGAGGCTGTTCCATCGGGCTTTGCGGATTACGCCGTCGCTTGATGCGCTCTGGCGCGTGTCAGAGGAAGGCCGCCGACGCTGGGAGGTGCGGAGGCCACGTGGGCCTGGCCGATGGGTACTCGGGAACAAAGTCCATCATCGGGATGCCGTGGGGACGTCAGGCCAAGGCGGTACTGAGCCGGCGATGGGCGCGCGATGCTGGCGCGCGCTCATGATCGAGCGTGCCGCTTGCGAGGGCTTGCGCTATCGAGCGGCCAGACCCAAGCGAAGACGCGAAGCCGGCCGTCAGGCCGCGGTCGCCGAAGCCGCACGCGGCACCTTGCCGCAGGGGCATTGCCGTTGGTGTCTGAAGTGCGCGGTCGAGGCAGCGGAAGCGCTGTTGCGATCCACGATCGCCGCGACGCAGATGCCGCTAGTGCGGCAGCTTGTCCAATCCGGCGCGCACTTCCTGGAGAAAGCCCTTGGTTTCATCGGGCGAGGACAGATTGCTGGCCAGTTGCTCCAGCTGCGACGCCAACGGGGCAGGGGTTTCGAAGGCTTCATCGCACAGCATGCCGGCGATCGGGCCGAAGTACTGCAGCGCGATGTTCTCGATCAACTTGCGCTGGGCTTCACTCGGGGCGCCGCTGGTGGGCATGCCGGCAGGCGCTGCCACCGCTGCGGCGACCGGCGCGGCCTGCGTGCGTGAAAGGGCCTGTTCGAAGCCGCCCAGCAGCCACTGCAAGGAATCCTCGCTGAGGGCGGCTTTGCCGCTGCTCTTGCTGGCGGGATCGACCTGGAAGCGTCCGCGCGCGGCGTTGACCATCGACAGCCGTTGCACGGCCTCGTCACCGCGCAGCATCCTGAAAACCACTTCGTCGATCTGTCCGCCGTGCAGGCGGATGATGCAGGAATGGTTTTCCTCGGTGACCACGAAGAAGAAGCCGGACGCCTTCTTCGCCGTCAAAGATCGCAGCTCGCGCAGGACTTGGATCAGTGGAATGAAATCATTGGCCATGCGTCCTGGCTCCCTCGCATCGTCGATCTGGCGTCAGAGGCTTGGCGCCTCACCGTTTGGCCAAACGCTCCATGGCCAAGCGTACGCTGTTGGAGAGCCGCGAGATGGCCCGCGCCAGGGTGCCAATCTCGTCCTTGAGCTTGACCTCGTCGATGGTGTGGTTCCATTTGCCCAGGCTCAGTTCTTCGGCCACGGCGGTGAGGTGCTGGATCGGGCGCAGCACGCGGCTGAGGATCAGCATCGACTGCAGGCCCAGCAGCAGCACGCATACCAGCAGGCCGATGCCACCAATCCACAGCGACTGGCGCAGGATCACGCTGTTGATGTCTTGCTTGGGGTAGGCCGAGACCAGGGTGAAACCCCAGCCGGGGACCTCCTGGCGCGTCACCACCCAGTCATCCGGGCGCTCACGGGCGACCTGTTCCATCTTGGCCGGGTCGGTGGTGTTGCCGGTCTTGGAGTGGAAGCGCAGTTTCCCATTGCCGTCGAAGACCGCGATGAAGCCTGATTCCAGCACATGCGCCTCGCTGATCTCGCCTTCCAGCGAGGCCAGATCGGTCTTGTAACCGACGTACCAGATGCCGATGGGTTCCTCGTCGTAGATCGACATGATCGGCTCGTAGCCGGTCACGTAAGGCGTCCCCAGGATGTCGACCACGCCATAGAAGCCCTGCGCCTTGCGAATCTGCTGGATCACCTGTCCCTTGGGATCCAGGAGGGTACCGACCGCCCGGTTGCCATCGTCGGTCTTGACGTTGGTGGCCACGCGCACGTAGTCCTGACCGGTGCGCGAGAACACCGTGGCGGTGCCATCCACCGTGGCGGTCACGCTGTCGACCAAGGTCATGTTGCCGGCCTGGGACTTCTGTCCGAACAGCAGGTCCGGGACCTCGCGGCCGCTGATCTGGACCTTGGTTCCGGCGGACGGGGCTCCCAGCGCGGCACTTTCACGGCGCAGCAGATTCATCGAGCCCCTGACCCGATCGAGCATGATCGAGCGGGTGATGGCGAACAGTCCCTGGAGGGACGAGGACTGGCGCCGGATCGCCTCATCGGCCTGGCTGTGCACGCGCCGGGCCTCGGTGCTGGCAAGGACCAGGGTCAACACCACCACCACGACCAGGACCAGGCCCAGCACGGGCAACAGCAGGCGCACACGTAATGAATTTCGGAGCATTGCCCCCTCCCGACTTGCTTCACTTGAGCAGGAGGCGCCACGGCGCTCCCGGTATAGGCGCACTTCTGGCCCCAAACGCAATAGCGGCCGCGGGCGCGCGGGCTTGAGCGGTCTGGGCGAGCGGGCGGATCATGGGGCGGCCCGTCCCCGGGCCGGGTGCGCCCCCCCTTCAAGGCCCGCCAGCGAGCGAGCGGGCGTTCGTGACGGTGGTGTTTCAGGCTGCGCGTCGCGCGGGTTTCAACCGAGGATCGCCGGCAGGTCCAGACCTTGCTCCTTTGCGCAGTTGAGCGCGATCTCGTAGCCCGCATCGGCATGGCGCATGACGCCGGTGGCCGGGTCGTTCCACAGCACGCGGGCGATGCGCTTTGCCGCGGCGTCGGTGCCGTCGCAGACGATGACCATGCCGGCGTGCTGGGAGAAGCCCATGCCCACGCCGCCGCCGTGGTGCAGCGACACCCAGGTCGCCCCGCTGGCCGTGTTGAGCAGGGCGTTGAGCAACGGCCAGTCGGAGACCGCGTCCGAGCCATCGGCCATCGCCTCGGTCTCGCGGTTGGGCGAGGCCACGCTGCCGCTGTCCAGATGGTCGCGGCCGATCACCACCGGCGCCTTGAGCTCGCCCGTGGCGACCATCTCGTTGAAAGCCAGGCCCAGGCGGTCGCGATCGCCCAGGCCGACCCAGCAGATGCGCGCCGGCAAGCCCTGGAACTTGATCTTCTCGGCGGCCATGTCCAGCCAGCGGTGCAGGTGCGGGTTGTCCGGGATCAGTTCCTTGACCTTGGCATCGGTTTTGGCGATGTCTTCCGGATCGCCGCTCAGCGCCGCCCAGCGGAACGGGCCGATGCCACGGCAGAACAGCGGGCGGATATAGGCGGGCACGAAGCCGGGGAAGTCGAACGCATTGGCGATGCCTTCCTCCAGCGCCATCTGCCTCAGGTTGTTGCCGTAGTCGACGGTCGGCACGCCGAGCGCGTGGAAGCCGAGCATGGCCTTGATGTGGTTGGCCATCGAGACGCGCGCGGCCTGCTCGACCTCCTTCGGGGCCGAGGCACGCTTGTCGTCCCATTGCTCGACGCTCCAGCCCTGCGGCAGGTAGCCGTTGACCGGGTCGTGGGCGGAGGTCTGGTCGGTCAACAGGTCCGGCTTGACCCCGCGCGCCAACAGTTCGGCGAGCACGTCGGCGACGTTGCCGAGCAGGCCCACGGACAGCGGCTTCTTGGCCTTGCAGGATGCATCGATCAGGCGCAGCGCCTCGTCCAGCGAATCGGTCCAGGTGTCCAGGTAGCCCGTGCGCAGACGCATGTCGATGCTGCTCTTGCGGCATTCCACCGCCAGGCACGAGGCGCCTGCCATCACCGCGGCCAGCGGCTGCGCGCCGCCCATGCCGCCCAGCCCACCGGTGAACAACCAGCGCCCGGCCAGGTCGCCGTCGTAGTGCTGGCGGCCCATCTCGACAAAGGTCTCGTAGGTGCCCTGGACGATGCCCTGGGCGCCGATGTAGATCCAGCTGCCGGCGGTCATCTGGCCGTACATCGCCAGGCCCTTCTTATCCAGCGCATTGAAGTGGTCCCAGGTGGCCCAGCGCGGCACCAGGTTGGAGTTGGCGATCAGCACCCGCGGCGCATCGGCGTGGGTGCGGAACACGCCGACCGGCTTGCCGGACTGCACCAGCAGGGTCTGGTCGTCGTCCAGGCGCTTGAGGGTCTCGACGATCTTGTCGAAGCTTTCCCAGTCGCGCGCGGCGCGGCCGATGCCGCCATACACCACCAGCTCTTCCGGGCGTTCGGCCACATCCGGGTGCAGGTTGTTCATCAGCATGCGCAGCGGTGCTTCGGTCAGCCAGCTCTTGGCATTGAGCGTGGTGCCGGTGGGCGCGTGGATGACACGGGACGGATCACGACGGGTCATGGGAAATCCTTGTGGGTTGGACAGGCCGCACCGCGATGGGCGGGCCTTCAGCGAAGGGAAGCGGACGTGCGGGCGAAGTCGAGGGCGGCACTGAGCACGTCACGCAGCGTGTCCTGCAGGCGCTGGGCGCGGGCCGGCGACCACGGCGTGGGCCAGGTGTCGGGCGTGACCTGACTGGGTTCGTCCATGTAGCCGCGGCAGGCCAGTTCCATCTGGATCGAATGCACGCCCTGGGCAGGCCGAGCGTGGTGGCGGGTGATCCAGCCACCCTTGAAGCGGCCATTGCGCACGTGGCTCAGGCCACTTTCGGCGCAGCGCTGTTCGACCGCATCGGTCAGGCGTGCGTCGCAGGACGTGTCCGTGTTGGTCCCGATGTTGAACTGCGGCAGCTCGCCTTCGAACAGGTGCGGGATATGCGAGCGGATCGAGTGGGCGTCGTAGACCACGACGCGGCCGTGTTGCGTGCGCAGGCGTTCGATCTCGCTCGCCAGGGCCTCGTGGTAGGGCGTGAACCAGCGCTCGCGGCGGCGCGCGATCTCTGCATCATCCGGCTCGAATCCCTCGCGATACAGCGGCTGATTGTCGAAGGTGGTCAGCGGGCACAGCCCGGTGGTGTTCTGCCCCGGATACAGCGAGACGCCGGATGGATCGCGGTTGACGTCGATCACCGAGCGCGAGATCGCGGTGCGGATCGTGGTGGCGCCCAGTTCACGCGCGAACGCATAGAGCCGGTGCACGTACCAGTCGGCATCGCGCCGGGCCAGCCACGGCGAGACGAAGCGGTCTTCCAGCCCGGCCGGCAGCTCGGTACCGGTATGCGGGAAGCTCACGATCAGCGGCGCATCGCCACGATGGATCTCAAGCCAGGTGTCAGGCGACATGTTCGATTTCCCCGAAACGATGGGATGCCGTGGGAGCTGCCATGGCGGCGACGGGCATGAACTGGAAAGCCCCTGCGTCACCATGGAGTTCACCACGCTGCGGCGTCATGCCGCCGCGTCCACGCCTGGCAGGGCGACGGTGACATGGGCGGTCAGCGCGCCGCTGCGCACCAGGCCGGTCGCGGTGACCATGTCCGGGTGGAAGTAGCGGTCGTCCTGCAGCGTGGGCACCTGGCCGCGCAGCAGGCCGCGCGCGGCCTCCAGGACGCCGCTGGAGGCGAGCGGGGCATGGAAGTCGCAGCCCTGCGCGGCGGCCAGCAGCTCGATGCCGACCACGTTGGCGGCGTTGTCGGCCATGGCCATCAGCCGGCGCGCGCCGTGCGCAGCCATCGACACGTGGTCTTCCTGGTTGGCCGAGGTCGGGATGGAATCGACGCTGGCCGGGTAGGCGCGCTGCTTGTTCTCCGACACCAGCGCCGCGGCGGTGACCTGCGGGATCATGAAGCCGGAGTTCAGGCCCGGCTTCGGCGTCAGGAACGCCGGCAGGCCCGACAGCGCCGGATCGACAAGCATCGCGATGCGGCGCTCGCTGATCGAGCCGATCTCGCATACCGCCATGGCCAGCATGTCGGCGGCGAAGGCCACCGGCTCGGCGTGGAAGTTGCCGCCGCTCAGCGCCTCGCCGGTGTCGGTGAACACCAGTGGATTGTCGGACACGCCATTGGCTTCGATCTCCAGCGTGCGCGCGGCCTGGCGCATCACGTCCAATGCCGCGCCCATGACCTGCGGCTGGCAGCGCAGGCAGTAGGGGTCCTGCACGCGCACATCGTCTTCGCGGTGCGATTCGCGGATCGCGCTGCCAGCCATCAAGCTACGCAGCGCATCGGCCACGACGATCTGGCCGGGCTGGCCGCGCAGCGCGTGAATGCGCGGATCGAAGGGGGTGTCCGAGCCCTTGGCCGCTTCGGTGGACAGCGCACCGGTGACCAGCGCGGACTGGAACACGGTCTCGATTTCGAACAGGCCGGCCAGTGCGTAAGCGGTCGAATACTGGGTGCCGTTGAGCAGCGCCAGGCCTTCCTTCGCGCCCAGCACGATCGGGGCCAGCCCGGCCTGGGCCAGGGCGTCGGCGGCGGACATGCGCGCACCGCCGAAGAAGGCGTCGCCCGCGCCGATCATCGCCGCGGCCATGTGCGAGAGCGGAGCCAGGTCGCCCGAGGCACCGACCGAGCCCTGGCAGGGCACCACCGGCATCACCTCCTGCTGCAGCATCGCTTCGAGCAGGGCGAGCGTGGCCGGTTTGATCCCCGAGGCGCCCTGGGCCAGGCTGGCCAGCTTCAGCGCCAGCATCAGCCGCACCACCGGCAGCGGCATCGGTTCGCCCACGCCGGCGGCGTGCGAGAGCACGATGTTCCGCTGCAAGGTTTCCAGATCGTCGCGCTCGATGCGCACCGTGGCCAGCTTGCCGAAGCCGGTGTTGATGCCATACACCGGCGCGCCCTTGTCGACGATGGCCTCGACGGTCTGCGCGCTGCGCGCAACCGCCGCGGCCGATGCCTTATCCAGCTGGACGCGGGCGCCGCGATAGATGGCGCGCCATTGCGCAAGGCTGACCGCGCCGGGGCGCAGGAGGATGGACTGGCTCATGAAGATGCTCCGTGGATCGAATGGGAGACAAGCGGGGAGTGGGTTCGCGGCCTCATCGCCGGCACCTGGACCGGCCCCTGTAGCGCCGAGCTTGCTCGGCGGGGGCAGTACCGGGAGAGCCCCAGCGGAGCAAGCTCCGCTCTACAGAAGCGCTCACGGGAAGGGCCCAGCGGAGCGAGCTCCGCTCTACGAAAGTTCATGCATGGGGATACCCCTTGGGTCCAATCGGAGACCAGGCGTGAGTGGGTCCCCGATCGCACCGCCGTTGCTTTGACCGGCCTCTGTAGCGCCGAGCTTGCTCGGCGGGGGCT
>Ga0222713_10006702_pt1 | contig 10896 bp, 5 predicted proteins | sample C33_649DmetaG_FD_165061 | JGI IMG/M metagenome (GOLD analysis project Ga0222713, IMG submission 165061) | Estuarine water microbial communities from San Francisco Bay, California, United States - C33_649D | ecosystem: Environmental > Aquatic > Marine > Unclassified | place: USA: California... | reverse complement strand
AAGCTTACGGTCAGTTATTGCGTCTTCAGGTGCAAAATCAGTTATTGAAAGAGCAACATCATTGGTTAATTCGTCCTGAACAATCTCCATTTCAAAATAGCAATGAGGCTCATCGTCCAGCCATTTAAATTTAACCAGTTTATTTTCTTTGATTGATAGTAATTTTGCTTTTTGCTGATCACCATCCCAGGTAAATGTATAAACCTGATCTCTGTAGGTTACATCATCAGCAAACCATTGAGCCAAACCGTTGGGCTCATTTAAAAAGCCAAACAATATTTTAGGAGATGATTTTACCTCGTACTCTACATTGAACTTTATCTTTTCTGCCATTCCTTTATTTATTTTCATCGCTTGGCGACTTTTTTTTCTGATTAGTTTCTAAAGAAAAGTAATTTCCTCTATATTTGCAACTCTGTTTTGAAAGGCAGTGTTGTTTGAATTATTTAAGGGTAAAAAGATCCAAATTAATTTTCAGATCTGTCCTAAGATAAATCATTAACCAACAATAAACAAGATAAATTCGGCGGGGTAGCTCAGATGGTTAGAGCGCAGGATTCATAACCCTGAGGTCGGCAGTTCGATCCTGCTCCCCGCTACATCATAGCTCACAGAAATGTGGGCTTTTTTTATGAAATGAATTATAATTCTGAGGTCGGCTCCCGATTATTGTCGGTACAGTTCTGCTGATAGCTATCGGGACTGCTCCTCGCTACAAAAAGCGATTGATACTACAGCGAATTATAAAACACAAAAACCCGTACTAAGTCATCATGTTTCTTAAAATCAATTTTTTCATTTTTAATAAAATCGGCAATTTCAGCAGATTTTGATTTAAACATTTCCAAAAAATCCTTCTTAGAAGGCTTAAATTTCGTCATAACATTAGCCTGAAATACATAATAAATGGCATTATCAACGAATTTTTTTTCTGTTGTTGGCGAATTATAAGGCTTAACTTCTAGCAATGTTCTGTGGTTCTTAAACAATAGTTTACTTCCTCCATCAAATAAAACTTGGTAATAGGATTTCTTGTTGAAATTATCAATCTCCGGAAAGCCATTTCTGTAAATCTCAATTTTATCCTTTATCACTAATGAAAATCCGGCAACTGGTAAAGCAAAGCCTAGCATCGATCCATCTTTGGGGTTTTTAAAAAAAAGCTCATCCTTATAAAGGTTATACTTCAAATCTGCATCCTTATAAGAAACCTTATTCACCAGCTCAACAGTTCCCTTTAACCAATCATCTAATAAATACGGTGATCCTGAAATATCAGAACTTAAATTTTCAACTAAAGGCTTACCCTTCAAATCAGATATATTTTGAATAAACTGAGCTTTTAAACTGAAAGTAAACAAGAAAAAAATAAGAATTGTAGTGTAAATTTTTAACATGACTGAGCTTTTATAAATTAGAACGTATACTTTTTCAGAAAATTATTCAGAACAAATAAATTTAAACACATATTTTCAGAAAACTACTATGCAATGTATTGGAATACCATACTATTTTAAAAAATCATAAATTCTATAACGAATAGAAGTCGCGAATCATTCCTGTTGTTTGATACTACCCTAATAAAAACAAATCCTGATCAATTCCTAAAATGCTTCAACTAGAGATATGCATTTACATTTCTAAAAAACTGACCAATTAAATGGCTTTTTCTGTGTGCTAATTGATTCCACAATCAGTATCAGATATTATTCACAATTCAACATTTAGGTTTGAATACCTAGCCCAGCAATTTTTTCAAATCAAATTTTTTCTACTCATTAATATTCCGTCTCTTAAAATATAGTAAATAAGCATCCCATGCTTTTGAGGAACAAATCTGTTCAAACTATTTGCCGATAATTTTTAATTATTATTTGGAATAAGTCTAAATAAATTTTAGATTTGACCTTAATTAGAATCATTCCAATTTGACTTTGAAGAATACATACATTATATGCCTGAGCATCTGGATAGGAATTGCGGGCCAGGCATTTGGACAAAAAGCAAGTATAAAAGGTCAGGTTAACACTATAAAAAATGAGCCTGCTATTGGGGCAAATGTCATTTTAAAGGGTACTGTACGCGGAGTTCAAACCAACTCTAAAGGTGAGTATCTCCTAAAAGGGCTTGCATCGGGAAATTATACGATTGAAGTAAGCTACCTCGGTTTCAAAACTAAATCGTTTACTATTGAATTAGCTGAAAATGAAAATTCTACTAATAACTTTCAGTTAGAAGAGGAGGGCTTAACTCTAGGTGAAGTCACTTTTTTAACCTCAAGAGGAATTAGGGGTAATGAAACTCTTACCGAAACAAAAGACTTCAGTATTTATGCTGGAAAAAAAAACGAAGTAATTAAACTGGATAATATCAATGCCAATCTGGCAATGAATAACAGTAGGCAGATCTTTGGAAGAACACCCGGCATTTCCGTTTGGGAAAACGACGGATCAGGTATCCAACTCGGTGTAGCATCTAGAGGATTAAGTCCTAATCGTTCTTGGGAGTTCAATGTTCGAATGAATGGCTATGATATTACACCTGATCCAATGGGTTATCCGGAAGCATATTATACTCCACCTATGGAGGTTGTTGACCGGATTGAAATTGTACGCGGCGCTTCTTCCCTCCAATATGGTCCGCAATTTGGAGGGCTCATGAATTTCATTCTCCGTAAGCCAGATATTTCAACCCGCCTCACTTTCGAATCCCAAAATACGGTAGGTAGTAACGGACTTTTCAGCACATTTAACTATATCGGCGGCACAGAAGGCAGATTAAGCTATACCGCATACTATCAAAAACGTTTGGGCAATGGTTGGAGAGACAATGGTTATTTCAATACCGATCATGCTCATCTTGAATGGAGCTATGCGCTTACTAAAAAATTCAAGTTGAGTACTGAAATTACCTATATGACAACTAAAAGTCAACAAGCAGGCGGTTTAGGAGATGCTCAGTTTCATCAAAATCCCAGACAAAGCTTACGAAGCCGAAACTGGTTCAATACTCCCTGGCTGATTCCATCCATCAGCGCAGAATACATTCTTAATGATAAAACTAAACTGAGCTGGAAAACCTTTGGCACCTTTGCCGAAAGAAATAGCGTTGGTTTCGTTAAAGCAATCAACATTCCCGACGACTCAAGTAATAGGCAGGTAGACAGAGATTATTACAAAACCTATGGTACAGAATTAAGAATTCTTACAGATTATAAATTATTCGGAATAAACAACACTTTGGCAACTGGCTTAAGATATTTTAAAGGTCAAATTGATCGTAAACAGTTAGGGAAAGGTGATACAGGAAGTGAGATGAATTACGACCTAGCAGAGGGATTGTATCCTCGCGATTTAGATTATAGAAATATTAACAGAGCGGCATTTGCGGAAAATATTTTTCGCATCAATAAAAAATTATTATTTACGACGGGATTAAGGGTCGAAAACATCAATTCACAAATGGAGGGGCGGTTCAATATAGTTAATGGGCAGAGCATCAACCTAAGTCCTGCCACACGGCAGCGTAATTTCTTGCTCTTGGGTGCCGGTGCAGAATACCATATCATACCACGCTCGGAAATTTATTCGAATTTTTCAGAGGCATACCGTCCTGTTTTGATCTCTGATTTAACTCCACCCGCAACCACCGATGTTATTGACCAAACATTAAAAGATGCAAAAGGCTATAACTTCGATATTGGATACCGCGGAAAAATGAGCAATTTCCTGAATTTCGATATTAATTATTTTAACCTCCAATATAATAATCGAATAGGAACTATAACCCAAATAAGTAATGGTCAAAGTTATCAGTTTCGAACTAATTTAGGCAGATCGGTGAGTAAAGGGTTGGAGGCCTATATTGAATTTGATCCGGTTTCAGCTTTCATGACCAGTCCAAAAGCAGGAAATCTAAGTATTTTTGCATCATTGGCATTTATAGATGCCACATACAAAGATTTTAAAACCACCACCATTAACAACGGGCAAATTATAACAGGTAACCTTGCCGGAAACCGTGTAGAAAATGCATCTGCCCAAATAAATCGTTTTGGAGCAACCTTTGCTAAAAAAGGATTTTCTATCACCTGGCAACTAAGTTCTGTGGGTGAGACTTTCGCCGATGCTGCAAATAATCGAATTTCAAATACAGCTGCTACCACAGGGCTAATCCCTGCATATCAAGTACAGGATTTATCAGCTAGCCTAAAGTTTCTTAAAAACTATAATCTGAAAGCCGGCGTAAACAACCTCATGAATGAGCACTATTTTACCCGCCGCTCAGGAGGATATCCCGGTCCAGGGATTTTACCTTCTGATGGCCGCATTGTTAATATTTCAGGCGGAGTAAAATTCTAAAAAATAACTTAACTGTTAATATTAGACCGCTATAGTTACAAACAGCGGTTTTTTATTTTGAGATAAAATTCTAATTAAGCTATTGACATAGAGAAACGCATAATATCCCTAATCATCGCCAGAACTCCTGATCCTGCTTAAGGCCACGCACTCCATAGATTATTACCGGACTTCCAACTTCAAGAGCACCCAAATCAGGCGCTTTTTGACGGAAATAATCATTTACGTTTGGAATAATAACACCGGCATCCACTGCCTTTCCTTTAGGATTAAGTTTAAAATTAAGATCTACTCCGAAATAAACAGGACTAGGCTTATCTGATTTAGCTGCCTGAATCGGCTTCTGAAGATTTTCAAAAACATCATAATCTACTGTTATACCATGTGCTTCAAGACCACTAGCATTAGTTAAACTCTGTAAGGTTTTAAATCCTTCTCGCTGCCCTTTTGGAGACAACCATACATATTGATTTTCGGGGCTTTCAGTACCAAGATTTGGCCTATACCCGTTATAATCAGCTATTGAGTAAGGAGTTGTATAAGGGAAAGCAGCAACGATTGTTGGCCCATCCGCACCAAGAAATAAATTATTTCGGTAGTTAGAATTTGGATGTCCACCTCCAGAATTATTCTCTGTAATAAAGGTGTTATGGTAGACCATAAGCCCCGGAACTCCTCCATGAATTTTAAGGGCACCTCCCTGCCCAATATTATACATTACATTTCTAATGTAATAGGCAGGGCCTCCAAACACAGGTTGTGCACTAATTCCACTTTCTGCAGCATTAATTCCGCGATTTCGCATGATACGAATATTGTGCACACCGCCATCTGCTTCAATAAAATCATCGACCATCAGGTGTAAATCATTGTTATAAATATCGATCGACACTGCTTTTAAGTCCTGCTCCTTTTCAGGGGTGCCATAAGTTGATATCCCAATTGCATCGTGAAAAAAGGCAATTGAATTATTAGCAATTACATGCCCGGGGCCATAAATCATGATCCCATAGTAAGAATCCATTAGATGCGTTCCGTAAGGAATCAAACCCTCACGATGAGCGGCCCAACCGTACATCCTGTAACGATCATCGCGGCCAATTATAACATTATCCTGAATTAGAAAATTCTTTGAACCCGCAAATTCTGTCCGAATACCCTCGCCAACATCCTCAAAACGACAATTCCTTATGGTCAGATTGCTGGCACCCGCCAAATGTTTTCGACCTGCGTCAAAAACTCTGCCTACATTCCTAAACGTAAGCCCCTGAAAAATATGATGGTCGGTTGCCATCACATTAAATAAGTTAGCGGCTCCCGCTCCATCAAAGATAACCTCCCCATCTCCCGCTGCCTCAATAACAATAGGGCGCTCCGCAGTACCTTTAGCTGTAAAAAAATATGTTCCATCGAATGGAATATTATTCCAATCAGGATAGTTAAGAAGTACTCCTTGATAAAGTCCGCCATGTATTTTAATAATATCTCCAGGTTGAACTTTATCTTCACTCACCACATACCAATCACCCTTAGTTTCTTTCGAACCGTTATATGCAGAAACTAAACCCGGATAATTAGGTTCTTCTTTCACACCCGTATAATATTGGGAATATACATGCCTTACTCTTCCTCCACTGGCAGCCTTAGGCTCAGCGCGTGTAGAAACATTAACTACCTTAACTAATTCACCTTCAACCCCATCGGGATCTTCTAATGTAAATCGGGCCTCATACTTTGTGTTTGAAGTAAGATCTAAAATACTGCCAGCAAACATATGAGGAGTTGTGTAATTGATTCCCGCTCTTTCGAGATGCTCGCCACCAATCCTAAGCAAAGGCATTCCCTTTTTCCATTCCTTAGCAGATTCTGCTATTCGATATTCAACCTTTACCGTTGCATTGCGGTTTACATCACCATCGATATACCATTCGAATCCTAAATTTTCAAGTGTTGGTGGTTCAATAATGAAATTTTTCCCTTTAACCTTGTCTTGAGCTTGTAAAAAATGTGGGAATAAAAAAAGTATGATAATAATTCCCCCAATTAAGTTTTGAAATAATCGACCATTAAAAAAGATTTTTTTTCTCAAGTCTTCCATTTGAACACAACATTTTTTCATTTTAGATAGATTTAATAGGTTAATTAATCAATTTAGATGATTATTTCCAGTATTTCAAAACCCCTATTACAATTTTAGAGGAATATATAAATATCGGGGTACTATTTTATTTATTTTCTAGATTATTTCATACTTAGACTGCATTCAAGATAATTAATTTGCTTCTATTTCTTATAGCATGCCATTTAACACTTAAAAAATAATCCGACTGAATGATTCATAACACGATAAGATTATTTTCTTAGCTCATTCATATTCTACTTACAAACCTTCAGCACCTAAAGGGTCTAGTTGAATCAGTTTTTTCAATGCTAAGTCCCGATAACAATCCGGAAGATCAAAATGCTTCAAAACTCCAGGAACTAGGGTTGATAATGGCCAGTTAAACTCTGTATTTTCAGCAATGGTGGTAAAACTGCTTAATGCATTTTTCAAAATGACATGTTTAACCTGTTCTGAAAGTACCGCAGCAAATGTTGCAGGAATTGTGCCCCAACCTTTTGCAGCCAGGTAGATTTCTTCATGTCCACAAGAAATAAGCCAATCAATTATTCGAAGCAAATCGAAAGTTTTTTGTCCGGTATACGGATAATTTAGCATGATACTATGTGCTGCATAAAAATAATCATTGCCATAGGCCCCAAAAAAATCATCAGCACAGGTATTAGGCCTTGATTCTCCGATTCCACGTACATCAAAAGCATAAACTGCTGAGTTTGGCTCTGAAAGTATAAGGTCTTTCAAAAATGATTCCCCACGTAATTCATGATCAGCCGAAAGATGAGAAACATACAGAATTGCCCGCCTGATACCTGCAGTTGGCCTAGAAATCAATTCGGTGTCAGATAAGCGATAAACCGGCAAGGCAATCCCCGATTCCGTCTCTACAGCATAAGTAGTAACATGCTTTTTGGGATACAATCGACCTGAATCTGTCCTTAAGATTCGATAATCAGGAGTACCAACACGTGTTGGAAGCTTCAAAGTAGAAACAATAAGCTTTTTCAAAGAATCTCCTTTGGGTGAACCTCTTTTTACTTTTAATTCCTGAGAGGTTTCTTTAGTGAAGGTTGCAAGCGTTCTCGGACCAGCCTCTACAACCTGTCCATGAGGTGTACACCAGAGCAATTCAATATCTTCCAATTTTAGTTCAGGTTCTGATTTCGCATCAGATATTCCAGTAGTTTTATTGAACCAGGAATACATGGCCTCCCGGTTATGCTTTGAAAAACCATGATATTCTGGACCGGCAAAAAATTGAATCTTATCTTCTACACCCAGTAATTTATAGAGCTTTTTGAGCTCATTAAATGAATTTCGTGCGCCGCGAACGTCAAAGAAATCCTTTTCCTGACTTAAAAGTATCACAGGCTTTGGAGCCATAGCGGCGATAAAATCAAGATGATCTAATCCGAGACTTATTGCTCCAGGAGGGCATTGCTCTATGTCGGCCGGCAACTCATTCTTTAGATTGGTTTCAAATCCAACTACAAAACAGCTAGGTGCTGCCATGGTAAGACGCGGCTCAACTCCGCAGAGCCAGGTTGCTTGAGTACCACCACCCGAATTTCCGGTTACCCCGATATGTTTGGGATCAACTTCAGGTCTGCTTAATAAATAATCAACACTTCGAATACAGTCCCAAGTAAACCAAGAGCTTAAATATTCACCGTTAAGCATCATTTGTTTGCCGGTGTAATTATGTTCGGGCACCCCAATTCCATGGAGCGGTTTTAAATCTTTGCTCAGTAGTTGCACCCGCTCCCCCTGACCTATCGGATCAAAAATCAACACTACATACCCTTGACGTGCCAAGCCCTGTGCAAATGATTGATAAATAGGTGTTGCCTTTGCAGGATCACCATGACCACACGTTCCGATCACCCCAGGCAGCGGAAAATTTCTGCCCTTAGGTACATATAAATTAGCTGTTACAGGAAAACCAGGCCGGCTGTCAAAAATAACTTTCTCTATTTTATACGTATCTCTTTCAATAATTCCAGTGATTCGTGCATTTAATGGTGTTTTATCTGGCCAAGGGCCAAAACATTGAGCGATTTTGGATCTCACATCAAGAATATAATTCTCAGCATCCTGTTTTGTATTAAGAGAGGCACGTATTCTAGCAGAATTCCCTTCGAGAGTACCCACCTTTTTTTCAAAGTGGTCTTGCATCATTCTGGGAGAACGATTGAAGGGCCTAAGCACTTCTTCTGGTAAAATATTGCTTTCAATACCAGTAATTTCTGCTTGAGCGGGCAAGACATTCACTCCGGTGAAACCCAAACCTGCCATTCCAGCAAGCTTGATAAAATTTCTGCGATTATTCTTCATTTTGAATTCGAAATCTAAATAAATCATCCCATTTAATTCTTGAAATTAACTCCATTATTAACAAGCTATAACAAAAGCGTTCTGGGTAGCTCAATTTACATAATTGTCAAGTATTTTCAGAGCTAGATTTATTTTACTAAAAGTTAATCACAAAAAATCCGCTGTCCCTCAATGGACAGCGGATTTTTTACTAATAAACCAGCTTAACAGTTATATAATTTAAACTTTAAGAAAAAGCTCTATTTAGATTTAGAACTCGGCGACGAATATGTTTTTTCAGCCAATAATAAAGCATTATAAGCATTAACAATACCTCCTGAAACAGATATTTCACTTAGTAACACTCTTTTATTGTCGCCATCTTCCTTGATCTTAACTTTTTGCTCAACTAGTGTTACAGATTTCATAATGATATCCTTTACTTGAAGAGCAGTCAATTTCGGATAGTGAGACCATATCAATGCAGCCAATCCCGATACTACAGGAGCCGCCATACTGGTTCCATCATTTTCCTTATACTTAGAGCCCGGCATTGTTGAGTTTATTTTCACTCCTGGAGCAAATACATCAACAGTCTTACCGCCAAAATTTGAGAAAGTTGCCACAAGATCTTCATCATTTGTCCAGCCCGTAGCTCCTACTTCAATCCAAGCATCAGCAGTTCCCATCGTAACTCCGGTACTGTCAGTAAACAAACGGGTTGGAAAATTATCTTCCTTCTCGGTATTCTTAGAATCATTTCCTGCGGCATGAACAAGGAGTGCACCTTTAGAAACTGCATATTTAATAGCCTCATCAACAACTTTTTTATCCCATTTATAGGATTTACCGAAACTCATATTCAATATCTTAGCGCCATTATCAACAGAATAACGAATGGCGTTAGCTACATCTTTATCACGCTCATCGCCATCAGGCACAGTACGAACTCCCATGATTCTGACATTGTTTGCAACTCCCATTATCCCAATATCATTAGAGCGTATCGCTGAAACAATTCCAGCAACATGAGTGCCATGTTCGGCATCCGGACCAGTAATATCATTATTACCATAAAATCGCTCATTACTATTAGAATAATCATCACCAACAGAATCCTTTCGAGGGTCAAAATCAACATTCAGATGATATTTAACCTGAGTACTATAATGTTTTATTCCATCTAAAAGCTCTTCATAGAATTTCTTGAAATCAGACTTTTTAATTTCAGGTTTAATAAACTTAATAACCTGACTCTGCATATCATTTGATGGTTTAAAATCATTGAGATCATCTACAGTAGGGTTCTGATTATTCATACTGGATGTAATTTCATCGAGATATTTTTTAATCATCATCGTATTCTGCAATCCCATTTGAGCTGATTGTAACTTAGCCATATAATCAGTAACCAATTTTTGATACAACTGAAATTCTTTACGTTCCTTTTCATTAAAAGGGGTAGAATTCAAAGCAGAGGCATATTTAGGCTGATATTTATTGATTAAACGAATCAGCTCCATGTTATCATGATGTATGTTGACTTTTGCAGATCCTATAAAATTCCAGCCATTAATATCATCTATGTAACCATTCTTATCATCATCAATTCCATTACCTGGGATTTCTTTGGAGTTAACCCACATAATTTTCTTAAGATCTTCATGCTCTTCATCTATACCGCCATCAATAATAGAGACAATTACAGGACTAGAATTTTTTGCTTTAAGTAGTTCTTTGTATGCTTTTTCAGTACTAATTCCGAAAACACCATCAGATTTCAAGTCAAGATTTTGCCAATTATCTTTTGGTTTTTCATCCTTACTGTTTTGGGCAAAAGTTAAAAATGGAAGTGAAAGCAGAGATGCTGTGTATACTAATTTACCAATACGATTCATGTTACTCTAAATAAAATAATTTTAATCTCAATATAACGAATAAATATACGCTGCGGTATTCAATACTCGTAAAAAAATTGTTTTTTCTATCATCAATGGTCAGTAAACAAAAAAGCCTCAACAGTTTCCTGCGAGGCTTTCTATAAAATTGGGCACCGACCTACTCTCCCACCTTTTACGGCAGTACCATTGGCTCTGGCGGGCT
>Ga0222713_10006700_pt1 | contig 10899 bp, 5 predicted proteins | sample C33_649DmetaG_FD_165061 | JGI IMG/M metagenome (GOLD analysis project Ga0222713, IMG submission 165061) | Estuarine water microbial communities from San Francisco Bay, California, United States - C33_649D | ecosystem: Environmental > Aquatic > Marine > Unclassified | place: USA: California... | reverse complement strand
AGAACAAGAGACCGCTGCCCCCACACCGGAAACGGAAGCTGCGGCTGCACCAGCACCAGAGGTAACTCCTACTCCTACACCAGAAGCGGAAGCTGCGGCTGCACCAGCACCAGAGGTAACTCCTACCCCCACACCGGAAACGGAAGCGGCAGCTGCCCCCACTGCCGAACCCACTGCAGAACCCACACCGGAAGCGGTTACGGCAAAGCCTGAACCTACCAAGGAAGAAGAAAAACTTCAGTTCGACGGGGCTACTGAGGTTAGCGGTAAAGAAGTTATAGACACGGTAGGTATAAAAGATAAAACGGTTAAGAAAAGTATAGCTAAAGCGCAGTTCTTCAAGGGTACAGCTATTCCGAATTACCTACCCACCGCAGAACAAATTATGTCCAAGCCTGACCCGTATGGCAGGCAAATTAAGATCGATCCGGAAAAAGTACAGAGTTATGCAGCACGGCTGCGCGCTGGCGAACAAGCTCCTCCTATTGTGGTGGATAATAATGGTGTAATCCTTGACGGTATGCATCGAGCACTTGCGGCAAAACAAGCCAACGTACCGATACAGATATATAAATTAACGCCAAGCGAACGAACTAAAGGATTAAAACTTACTGCAGAGGAAAAGGCTGCGGTTGAAAAAGACAACAAGGCAAAACTGGAAGCAGCCGAGAAGCCACAAAATATCCTCACAAAAGATTTTCTTTCCGGATTCGGGCTGCCAAAACGTGCGCCTATAGTAAACCGGTTAGCGAATAAAGATATCTTTAACCCCGAAGACCGTGCTGTTGTTAAACAAGAACTTGAAACCTTTATACAAAATCCTAAAATTACCCCGGAGGTAAAAGGTAAAGTAGAATCGTTCCTGAACACCCCCTACTTCACCACGCCCGACGCGCAGTTTCAAAAATTAATAACGGAACCGGCGGTAGCAAGAATAAAGGAACAACAAAATGCAGAAACAGCCTCCCAACGAAAAGCTAGAGCCAGAAGATTGGTGGCAAAACAACAGCGAGCTGGAGCAGGCGCTGAAGTTCGTGAGCCAAGTGTTAAACAGCCCGCACAAAAAGAAGCCGCACCAACCGCCAAAGAACTTAAGCCACCTAAGCCCGCTGGAGTGGAACTGGGTGTACCACCTGCTGGACGAGCTGGAGAACGAGCGGGAGAACAGCAGCCTCCATTAAAGACAGAGGAACAGAAGGCTGTAACCCGCGCCCGGAATATTCTTCGCAAGAAAAAATATACGGAAGAAGAAATATCCGATGTAGTAAAATCTTACACCGATGAGGTTACGGGGTTTGACGAAGCTGCCTTTAACAAAGCTAACTTCAACCTTGTCAAAGATTCCATAGAGCTACTATCCCCACTGGATTCGGCCACGCTTGGGAAAATTAAAGCTAATGATCTAGCCGGTGCGCTAGCCGAGATCGGACGTGGTAGCACAGCAACTGCAAAAATTGCTCGTGCTCTTAGTAAAGCGGTCTCCGGGGTTAATGTGCAGGTTGTTGACTTCGGGGGTAAAAACATACCCGCCCCACTGCGCGCCGCACTTGAGCAACTAACCCCTAACCAAGTACATTCGGGGGTGTATATAATTGATAGACGGGGGCCACTAGAAGATCTAAAAACTTCAAAAAGCGCGTTGGACGCGTTTAACCCCAGCGTAATAGAAAAACATAGCGACGTAGGGTATAAGAGTAAAGATAAGTTAATCGAGATGAAGATTGATGATTTCTTGTCTTTAACTGCAAAGGGGGTAATTAAAGAAAAAGAGAAAAAAGTTGCGGGGATTAGAGGGGAAGGTAAACAATTTAATACATTACCCCAATTATTTATTGATAATGGTATTGTCTCCGGTCATGAGGGTAGGCACCGTGCCCGACAATTAAAAAAAGAGGGTTATAAAACAATGCCGGTTTTATTGGGAGCCTATTCCCCCCAAATACGGTGGTCAGAGCAAGATAATCCAGAGAATTCTGATTATGTAAAAAATTGGCCTAAAAAATTAACGGCACAAGAAGGCGCAGAGGACAAAACCTTTTCTATTCCGTTTCCCGTATTACGAGAACAAGCGACCAAACCATATACTTTGGGTAAACCCGCAAGCTATATCTACCTTGACGCTGCCTCCGGCGTAGATGAGTGGACACTTCTGCATGAAGCTACCCATGCTGCCACTGTAGGGGTACTGAAGAACAAGGCGCACCCAGCTACTAAACAGATAACGAGTCTATATGAAACCATAAAAGACTCGATGGACACTATATACGGCGCAAGATCGGTAGAAGAATTCGTCGCTGAAGCGTTTAGTAACCCCGAGTTTCGCAGTAAGTTGGCTAGCATAACCCCCAAAGGGGAGCCCATCACTGCATGGCAACGATTCTCCCGCAGTGTTACAAACCTTGTTCGTTCTTTGATGCGGCTGAATACCAAGCCGATTGGATCAGCACTGGATGCTACCGATACTGTAATCAACGATATTCTTGCCGCTTCGCCGGATCAAGTAGGGGTGGGGGATATAGAGACTGCACTGGCGCTCAATAAAGGTGAAGCTGTTCTTCAAGGTATGGATCGCCAAATACGTAAGGTAACCAAGTTCGATAACGAAGTCGCGCTTAATGTAGTAGAGACTGTAAGAACGCTCCCGGACAAAATACAGAAATTAATATTGGGCAGTCTGCCGCTTAATGCCTATGTGGAGGTAATTAAATCTGACATCCCGATGGCTAGTAAAGTATATGAACTTGAGAAGTTGTGGAATGGCAGTGTGTCAAAAACCATGGGAGAGGTAGAGGCCACATACAAAAATGCTAAAGCTTGGGCCCAAAAAAATCCCGAAAAGAACGCTCTGCTTAGCAAGGTAGTATCCACTAGTACCCTAGAAGAGGTTCATCCGGGTATACGCCGCGACTCATACGGTGATAAAGAGATGACAAAATCAGGTAGGCTCAAACGGGATGTGTGGGATGAGCTGCAGTCTGACTGGAAGGCGATGGGAAGTGATGGTCAGGCTATATATGAGCAGATCCGCAAATCCTATGAGAACTATTTTGAGAAAGCCATCGACCTCATGTATGAACGAGTTAAAAGCTCGGGGGCTGAATTTACCAAAAGCAAATCTGAATTCAAAAAGTATCTGGCGACTAAAGGATATGTCCACCCCTATTTTGCATTGACTCGTAAAGGTAAATACTGGTTGTCCTATAACTATAAGGGCGAAAAATACCAAGAGTTATTTGAAACTTCTACCGAACGCGATAACGCCATGGATGCATTAGTAGACGGCGGGGCTACAGATGTAGAAGCTTATGAGAAGGTAGTCACTAGAGATTATCGTAGCGCGCCGCCCGAATCGTTTATCAATACGATGCTCCGTACCCTGCAGGCTAATAGGGTGGACCCCAAGGTTACAGATGAGCTTATGCGAGCCGTTGTTGAAGTGATGCCGGAAGCCTCATTTGCTAAGGCATTCCAACGAAGGAAAGGTACGTTGGGCTTTAACCCTGACCCCATAGAAGCTTTCTACTCTAAGGGGATGAGTATGGCGCGGCAGATTGCTAGGCTGGAATACGCTCCGAAACTAGCGGCTGTGCAAAACGAAGTAGACCAGCATGTGAAAGTAAACAACAACACCGCCGACGCTAGGCGTATGCAGGGTATCCTCAACGATCACATCCAGACCATAATTAACCCGAATATAGCTACTTGGTCTAAAACGGCAACGAACATAGCGTTTAACTGGACGTTGGGGCTTAACGTATCCGGTGCGATAGTTAATATGTCCCAAATACCTTTGATTGTTATGCCGGTTTTGGGTGGTAAGTACGGCTACTCCGAGACCGTAAAAGCTCTAGGTAAAGCTTCCAAAATATTTTTTGGTAGTGGGTTACAACGCGATGTCAAGATGAGTGAAGTAGGACCTGACGGTAAAACTAAACTCACAGTCCCAGCGATGTATTCGTTGGATAACTACGACTTCGAAGGCGGTAAGGTCCCTCAAGAACTCAAGTATCTTAAAGAGCTGGTAGATGTAGCCAAAGCTAGCGGAACTCTTAGTAGGTCAACGCTTAGTGATGTGCTTGATATGGACAGTGGCTCTACCGTATTGAATAAAGTAAATGCTATAACCGGTGCGGCATTGCATCATGGGGAACGTCTGAATAGACAAGTGACCCTTATGGCTGCATATGACCTCGAACTGCAGGCTATTGCCAAGGGTAGAAGCTTTAATTCCTTGTCTACTGAAGAGCGAGTAGAGGCTGCTAATAAAGCCTACGAAACAATGGAGCTGACTAACGGCTCTACCAGCGCAGGTAGTGCTCCGGCTCTAGCCAAAACAAATGTAGGTCGAATCCTCTACATGTATAAACGGTTCGGGTTATCCATGTATTATCTGATGTACCGCACCGCTAACCAAATGCTCAAGGGAGAGACTGCAGAGGTAAGAAGCGCGGCTAAAAGGCAGCTACTCGGTATCACAGCTTCTGCTGGAATCCTAGCGGGTGTGCAGGGGGTACCGATGGCGGGGATGTTAATGGCTATCTACAACTTGTTTAGGGACGAGGATGAACCTGATGCTGAGCAGCAGCTAAGGGTGTGGCTCGGGGAAGGGTATTACAACGGCGCGATAAACGCACTCACTGGAACCGAGGTAGCCAGTCGTATCGGTCTTAGTGATCTACTGTTCCACAGCACAGGATATAGACAGCAAGATAATGCGCTCTTGAGTTTCCTGCAGCTTATGGGTGGCCCTGTGTATGGCGTATTTGACCGTATGCAGCGCGGCGCGAAGTTAATCAACGAAGGCGAGATTCAAAGAGGTATGGAGCAGATATCCCCCTCGGCGTTTGGTAATCTGTCTAAGGGGGTAAGATTCTATACCGAGGGTGCCACCACACTTCGCGGGGATCCTATAACTTCGGAAATAGGATTGGGTCACGCCATGGCCCAGATGGTAGGGTTTGCCCCCGCCGAATACATACGGCAGCTTGAAGAAAACGCTTCTCTCAAAGGTATAAATAGAACTGTCAATGAGAGACGTTCTGCCCTACTGCGTAAGTACTATATTGCTACAAGGCTTGGGGATAGTGATGCTGCAGCGGATATCATGGAGCAAATGATGGAGCTAAGCCGCAAGCACCCGGGGGCAGCTATTACTGCTAAGACAATAATCAGCTCTATGAAACAGCATATGCGTACTTCAGCCACGATGTATCACGGAGTATCCCTAGACAAGAAACTAATGCCGGAACTCCTCTCATATACCCGGGAAGTGGACGAAGATTAGATCTGACGGTACAGAAAAAGACCCCCGAACGAGTCGGGGGTAAATTAACACATCTGAAGGAGAACGAAGGGCAGAAAGCCCAAGGTTCGCGGATATAGTATCACAGCGTTCTCCAGATGCGTACCCCCCACACGCCACTTTCTATATGTGGTTGATAATGCATACTCCACCCCTTAGCGGATGTTATCTCGTGGACCTGCCGTACCGCCTCCACTGAGTTTATGCAGGGTATAAACACAGAGGTTCCCACGGCCATTTTTTCCCAATTAATCCGTATGGTTACACCATCCGGCGAGATGTCACGAAGCCTCAGCCGCCCCACCGAACAGGTTGGCGTTTGTAACCAATGTTTTTTCAGTCTCATCGTTCATAAACCCTGAACAATCAATAGCTAACGTATCAACAGGGGGCCAGTTCATATGCGTGCCTTTACCGAGTCTGACCTTCTCTTTCCTAGCTTTAGCCCTGCCGTTCTTGAGTTCAGCTATGACACCATTGTAATGTAGTTGTTGCTTAGAACACCATTCTTTAAAAGGTTTCGGCAGCAGATACAACTTTTTAATATCATACTCATAACGCCCGATAAACATAAGTCTAGGGGTGGCGTCCGGAATAATGAGTCTATCGTCGGTATTAGGTATCCCCGCTTCTAGCTTCCTGCCGTCCAGAGTGCTCTTAATACGCAGCATGTTGTTCCAGTTCTCAGCCAGATACCCGACTAGAAGGGACTCAGCATCAACCTTCATCTCTTTAGTAGCGTTGACGGCGCTGTCCACCATGGATAGGCTGAATTTGACTACTGGGGCTATATCCCAACTTATGAGCCCTACATCCTTGGCGATAATCAACCCCGATATACCATGAGATATTAAGACGGAGAAAAATCTATTGACCGCAGTTAACCCCGCTGCAGAGTCTAGCTTGCGTTGTGTAGACGCCGCCAAATCAACACATTTATTTTTGTTCTGTATAACGTGCTGGACATACTTTATTCCGGCGTGTCCGTAGTGTTTCTTTATTTCCGAGCTAAACACATCGGTCTCAGATTTATCACCAAACAATACCGGGGATGCCTGATATTCCAATATCCGTTCCGCCTCGGCCTGAGGCAGGGATTTATACATCGATATACGTTCAATTATTGAGGCATTGCCGGTGGACGCGAAAAGTGTTTTCCAAGGTTTACCACGTATACGTTCCATATTACCGTCTCGTCCCAGCCGTCCGCGCTGAGACCCGCTAGTCAATTGATAAGCGTAATCAGATAACTCCTTCGGAAGCGTATTGGTAAGTTCGTCTATAGGGACGAATATGTTTTTGTATACCTCTACCCGGTTCATCTTCATATTCATAGTATCCCTATCCTTGAGCATTACCTCATCAGGGTCCCCCCATACGGATGCCGCCGCAAGTAGAGCTGTAGTCTTGCCCAGACCTGACTCTTTACTATAGACGTGGAACGCCGCTGCATTAATGGGTTGGAAGTTCATCAATATCGAACCGAATGACAAACCCACCATAAACTGATGCAACTCCATACCGGGGCGGTTATAGAAGTTTATAGTCTCTTTCCAGCCTTCCAGAGTACCGCCGCACTTGAAAGCTGCCATGGCGCTCCGAGTTTTCCTCGATGTTGGGTTTAACTGGATATCATTCTTGTGTATGTGCAGGTTACCTAAAACAAAGGATGAACCTTCATCGTCAGTCCACCCAAATTGACGGTGTGCCTCTGCTGCCTCGCTCTTTATCTGCAATTCATTCACCCATGTCATCGTGTAGTTCATCAGCTCAGTGGAGTTTATTTTAGTAACCCCCTGCTGGTTAAGCATCTTCCGAAACTCGTCTTTGGTACCCACAACGGATAGAGGTATAGTGAATTCTCTTACTCCGTCCTTTGGTAGATGAAGCCGCATGAGCACCGATTCCCCAGCTTCCGGATCGCGCAGACGCCCTACCACATACAAATCGTTGTGGTAGATCAACAAATCCTTGGTCTCATCTCCGTCAGTAACGCGCTTGTATACGCCACCCGTTTTACCCCTGAAGTATGGGGCCGGTAGTTTCGGTATTACATATGCATGGGCGGGTATATACGGTTCATCGGCAACCTTCTGCACTACTACGCTGTCTTCTTCCGACGCTTCCAATATCTCTTTGCCCAATACAATCGGGGATTTTATCTTGCCCCAGTGCGGGCAATCCGTGCATACCCCTTTGTTTAGGTCATTAAAACTACTGCACAAATAGGGGCCCTTAGTGAGAGCAGCCTTCTCTTCCGTCTCATGCGGGTTATATTCAGGGTGTTTACTAGATATCTTGTGGATAGCCTTGTCCCTGTCCTCGCAATGATTAGCGATAGACAACCCCGCCCTCCACAAAGGCTCACTAATTGCCTCTTGATTAACCAGTATGTTACGTATCTGTTCGCAGCCCTTGTCCCTAAGCGTTTTTTCGAGAATGGTTTTGAAGCGGTTGATACTATTGCCAGCAAGAATATCCGTTAGCGGGTCTTTACCGACAGAAGGTAGAGCGGGTTGAAATTTAGATATATCCTCCCCCCTAAGGATTAACTCGGAGAAGTCTCTAAATTCAACGGGCGTGCTAAGTTTACCCAGTAACGTTACTTGAGCAGGGGGGTCAACCTTGTGGTTATGCGTTAACAACACTCGTAATACCCGCGCCGCATCCGCTGACACAGTGGGGTCAGGGTCTAACTTAAATTCGAGACACCGATGCTTAAATGCATAGGATATCGGTAGCCAGACATCTCTATCTACCTCATCAACCAAAGGCCAATAGATGTGCAGTCCTCTACCAGAATTTATTATGGTAGGACGAGGGAGATTAAGCTCCTTGCAAAAACTTTTGATCGCAGCAAGACCTTCTACCTGATTCTTGTGCGGTTTACCCTCCCCGCAATCCAAATCAATAAAGAACGATTTAAGCGTCTGTATGCTGGTTACTTTTCTACTCGTGCCATCCGTAGTACCCAGCGCGAAAAAGGAATCAAAACCTTCCGCATCCAGCTTAAATGCGTAGTCTATGGCCTCATCGAGGCTCTCAAAATGTTTCTGTCGGACAATCTTCTTCTTTTTATCCGTGGCTCCCGGGTCTGGTTTGGTGCAATGAATGCAGTGGTGCCCATTCTTACCAGATACTAGCTCTAGGAATTCTTTTGTATCCATGACAGTCGGCAATTATGAAGTGAAAAAAGGGGGGCCCAGATAACTCTGGGTGTACATCCCCCCAAAACCTGCTAATACTACTTAGTCATCCCATTCGTTAACGATATCGCCTAGACTGGTCTTATCGGTAGCAACGGGCGGTGCGGACTTTTTAACCACCTTTTTGGGTTCTTCCACTTCAACCTTCTCTTCCTGCTTAGGCTTCTCAAGGGACGCCGGGGCACTTGCAGGGATTACCTTGTCCATCTGGGATACGTTAAGTGTTATTGCTTTTATCGTATCCGGGTGTTCCTTCATCTCCAGCGCAAGCTGGAGTTCCTCGTCTTCCAAAGGACGAACCGGGCTGAATACCACCTTAGGCGTAGCACTCTTAGTGTCGAACCGCATCTCGGTAACAACGCTTATAACCGGTGTATTGTGGGCTTTGAGATGCCTGCCGTAAGCCTGCAAGGGCATTTTCTTATCCTCTGGGTCCCCAAACACACTGGTGGACGGGAGAGTTACTTGATACACCTTTTTCTTATCGAGCTCTCCTTCCAGCATTACAGCGATACGCTGCTGGAATCTACACGCACGGCTAGTCCCTGACCCTGAACCCTTGATGTTCTGCGGGCAGTCCATACAACGCGTCGCCTGCCGGGTCTCCTCTGGCACTGCTGCGTCAGGAGCCTGCGTATTCGAAGACCAGCACTGGGGTTTAGCCTTCTGTCCTTTGACGTATGTGCCGGAGAAATACATTCGTGAAGTAGGCGCAGCGTTTACGATAACCACATTGATGGCGCGTTCTTCGCTAACACGGACTTCCTTTCCATCCACATACTCACGGAACACACTACCCTCAATACTAATTCGACGGTAGCCACTACCACTACCCGTACTACCAGCCAGTGTAGATGTAAGTGTATCTTCCACCCCAGCAAGAAGCGGGGACAACGCGGTTGATTTACCAAAAAGCGTAACTGAGTTACCCATAAAAATCTCCTTCAGATGTCTTTATCAGGGTTATTAAAGTTAATTTCCAATTGCTCGGAAACGTCTTCCACCGGTTTGGCGGATTTTTCAAGTGGTCCTCTACCACTAAAGTGATCGAGGATTTGGTCCAAATCATACCGGTAGGTATTACCAATCTTCACATAAGTTTGTCGGGGCAAAGTACCCTGACGCACCCAAGCGCGAACGGTAGATAACGATACCGATAGATGTGTGGCCACATCTTCGATGGGTACTAACGGCGGCATTATTTTCTCCTTACTGTTACAACGTATTCGCTATCCACATTTAGCCCCGGTGGAAGCAATTCGGGGTTTGCTTCAAGAAACTCTTTAAGGTTTGTTTGGTGCAGACGTTCATGCAGTAGCTCAGGAACCTGATGCTCAATGATGAATTGCCGCATAGAATTCCAGTCGCTGGTCCAGTAATTGGTTTTTACTGTCCGATAGAACAGACCCTCCTTAGTCCGAACACTATCTATATCATGCTCTTTACAATAGTCAAGAAGTGCACCCTTGACTTTACCCATCTTATCTTTCAGATCACGTTCCTTATCCTCGTAATCTTTCCTAAGTTCAGATAGATGCGCGTTCATCTTGATGTAAGTCTTGACGAGTTTTTCCAACGAAATATCAGTAGGCACTTTGTTCTCCTTCAGTTAGCATTGTTATGTTTATTTTTATCCCCCCATCAATGCTTTAAATAATTAATGTCCTCCAAAACAAATTCTTTACTCACTTTTCTATATACACCCAAACATCTGTAACTATATTCCTCCATCATCCTCTCAAACCTTTTACCATCGAGTTTCATGACCCTTAATTTCCCATCAATAAGAAAGGCAGCTACTGTTTGTTTGTCCGATTGTTCACAAATATAGCTAGCCATTTGGTCGATTAGCATTGTCGTTCTCCATTCATTAAAGTTAAAAACATATTGTCAACTTTGTTTCTTGTATTTTTTATTATTGTAGTGGCTAATAACTACTTATTCAAGTATTTTTTTGTATAGCGTTACAATTTCTTTGTGTACATCAATTCTATTGTCTAACATGTGATATACATGTCGCTCCACACCAGACCCGGCTAACTGAACAACTGTCGTAGGGTGCCGCTGCCCTGAACGATGCACGCGAGCATTTGCCTGCGCATAGGTTTCCAAACTACTTGTCGGCCCCCACCACACCACAGTATTAGCGGCAGTAAGTGTCACCCCATGGGCGGCTGCTTGCGGCTGAATGATAAGCACATGGGGGTCTTTTGTTTCTTGGAATCGTTTGAATATGCTAGTGCGCTCATTAGCACTGACTTCTCCGTTGATCTTCGCGTTGGTTATGCCTTCATCTGTGAGACGCTGAGACAGGATATTGATGACATGTTTATAAGGAACAAACACCAGAACCTTTTGACTGCTCTCGTCTATAACTTCTTTAAGTACGTT
>Ga0222713_10006694_pt1 | contig 10904 bp, 11 predicted proteins | sample C33_649DmetaG_FD_165061 | JGI IMG/M metagenome (GOLD analysis project Ga0222713, IMG submission 165061) | Estuarine water microbial communities from San Francisco Bay, California, United States - C33_649D | ecosystem: Environmental > Aquatic > Marine > Unclassified | place: USA: California... | reverse complement strand
CGGACCTAGAATATAAAATAAGCCTTTAAATCCATTACCTATTCCTTCTTCTAAGTCCTCCCCATATATTTTAGGACAAACTTTAAATCCTCTAGAATAATCGATAAAAAATCTTTTGTCTTTGCCGAAAAATCGTTGCGTTCCCCAACCAAATGCGGCTAAAAAATAATTGCCTCCAATGGTTTGCCCACTTCCTATGCGAGCAAATTGATACGTTTGCTTAGCAAGTGGCTTAATTTTATATCGACGCATTTCCAGATAGCTTTGATTACCCTCCCACATATTATGATAACTTGAAAAAGAACCCATGATTGATAAATTATTATCAAATCTCATTTCTGCCTTAATTCTCATTTTACTTAGCAAGCCAATAGGGCTATTGATATAAAGTGCAAATCCAGGTTCACCTGCATAATTAGCAGTATAATTTTGCGCAAAAAGAGTAGTTGTCAAAAGACAAATACCTGCAATCAATCCAATTTTTAGTTTCATAACAAATATGCTTTACCCAAATATAAGAATTAAGGCAGTTTAATAAAAAGAAAAAACCAAACCTGACATAAATCATATGTTAAAAAAACGCTTATGGATATCTTTAATTAAATAATAAACCAAGTTATGAAAAACAAGAAGATCAAAAACGTATTAATTGCATTAGATTACAACCCCACTGCCCAAAAAATTGCAGAATTAGGTTATGCATTTGCCAATGCTATGCAAGCAAAAATTACCCTTGCTACTATCTATGAAAACTACATCGATTACACACCAGTGTTATACGATCCAATTATGGGGTTTGCTGGTTATACAGAAAGCGATGTCATTAGTCAGGAGTTAATTGTTACAAACACTAAAAAGTTTTTAGAGAAAACCAAGAAACATTTAGGTGATGAAAATATTTCAATTATCTTAAAGGAAGGCGGCAGTGCTGAAGAGATTTTAAACATTGCAAAAGAAATAAAAGCAGACTTAATTGTAATTGGCAGCCATAGTAAAAAATGGCTAGATAAGCTACTAATAGGCAGCACCACTGAAAAAGTATTAAGACACACCGAAATTCCAATGTTGATTATTCCAACAAAAGGGTAATGTAACTAATGTTACCGTAAATGTAATTTTTCAATAGTAATTTTAACACATGAAAAAATATAAAATCACCTTAGTTCTCATTTTGAGTCTAACAATTTGCAATCAGGTAATTGCTCAAAATTCGGCTATAAACATTAGCTTATCAGCTATCAATATCGAAAATCTAGGTGGTAGACAATCATTTGCAGTGGGACATGCAAATGGAAAGTGGTTAATAATTGGTGGTCGATCAGATGGATTACATAGACGCCAGCCATTTGCAAGTTTTGATACTAATGGACAGCCTAATGAGTTATTGGTTATCGATCCTGTTAGTAAACAAAAATGGACCGCCAATTTAAGCATTTTGCCAATTGCAATTCAAGAGGCACTAAAAGCAACCAATATAGATTTTATACAAAATAATAATCAACTATATTTAATAGGCGGTTACGGATATAGCAATACGCTTGCGGATCATACTACATTTAATACCTTAACTGCAATTGCCGTAAGCGAAACCATAGCGGCAATTGTTTCAAATAATAATTACTCGAATTATATTAGACAAACAAGTAATAGTATTTTTCAAAATACCGGCGGCCAACTAGAAAAAATAAATGATAGCTATTATTTAATAGGTGGTCAAGATTTTCAAGGGAGATACAATCCAATGGGACCAACACACGGACCAGGTTTTACACAAACATATAGTAATCAAATAAGAAAATTTAACATCTTAGATAATGGTAGTGTTTTAGTTGTCAATAACATATCAATCATATCAGATAGCGTTAACTTACACAGAAGAGATTATAATGCGCTTCCTCAGATTTTACCAAACCTTAGCCAAGGTATTACCGCTTATTCTGGCGTATTTCAACAAAATATTGATTTACCCTACTTAAATGCGGTAACGATAGATAGTCTAAGCTATATTGTAAACAACAACTTCAATCAATACTACAATCATTATCACTGTGCAAATATTCCATTATATTCTGCCAGCAAAAATGAAATGCATGCACTTTTTTTTGGAGGCATTGCACAATATTACGACAGCTTAGGCATTCTTGTGCAAGATAACAATGTGCCTTTTGTAAAAACAATTGCCCGTGTGACAAGAAATGCTGATGGCACATTAGCTGAATATAAATTACCTATAGAAATGCCAGCATTTTTAGGTGCTGGTTCAGAATTTATCTATCGAGATAACCTGCCAGTTTATACTAACGGTGTAATAAAAATGGACGAATTAAGTGCAGATTCGACTGTATTAGGATACATTTATGGAGGAATCAATAGTTCTGCTAAAAATATATTTTGGATAAATGATGGAAGCCAAAGTACAGCAAGTGCAAATATTTATAAAGTAACCTTATATAAAAATTCCCTTACAGGAATAGAGCGATTAAACAATCAAAGTGTGGGAACCATAAACTTAATGGTTTATCCAAATCCAAATACGGGAATATTTACTGCCCAATATCATTTAATTAAACCAACAGATGTTAAAATAACTTTAAGCAATGTGAATGGGAAAATAATTGATGAACAAATTTTAATCAATCAACAAATAGGCGCGCAAGTATTTGAAAGAAAAATTAAGCACCTAGAAACCGGTGGAGTATACTTTATAAAGATTGAAACTGTATACGAAAATGCATTTCAAAAAATTGTCATTGAACCTTAATTACTTTTTCGCTCCAACACTACCACATTCAACATAAGCAGCGCTAAAGAATAAAAGGAATCTTCGAACGGAATGGTTCCCCATCGAAAGCCAACGTTCTCTAAGTCGTTGTATAAAACAATCGGAATGCTGGTAAGCAATCCATTGACAATGAAAAATGGAATCAATGAAAATAAATAGGCTAGTATAAAATAGCCATGCCATTTTTTGGGATTGAGGTAAAAATAAGCGGATAATAAAACTAAAAGCGAAAAGGTAACTAAGGTGTAAATTTGCTCATAATAAAAAGCAACCATTCCAGCAGAAAAAATAGCAACAATTAACCAAACAGATTTTGTCCATTTATACTTTTCGGCTTTAGGAAAATAATATTTCATGCAAGCATAAATAAACAAGCATGCATAAGGAACCACTATAAAAAATAAAATCTCTTCTATTGGCAATTCAAATAATTTAATTCCTGAAATATATTTTTCATTAAAACTCCAAACCCCTTTTACCGTAAAATAATGATCCCATATTAAAAAAGGAATTCCTCCAAAAAGCAATGCAGGAAATAGTTTTGGCCACCATTTATAAAAGTATGCTCTTTTATCAAATGAGTATAAAAAGGGGAATAAGATTGTAAAAAAGTCGATTAATAAATAATAATACTTCTCCATTATATTTTTTCAATAATTTTTTTTTCAGCAATACTCAGCGTTTTTGAATTCAATAAAACAGCTTTCAAATCTTTTTTAAAAGTAGCTGGTACATCTACACTATTCGACTGAATTTTTTGCATAATAATTTTCTTATCTACTGCCAACTCCTTACTATAGCCAAGGTAAGTTGGCAATTTATCTTGGATAGAAAAACGCAAAAATCTAATTTCGAAATTATCTGGAGCCAATGCAACCGCCTTTTTAATGGCCTGATCAAAGCTGCGCACATAAGTTATTTTTTCGTAAGGGCTGGTAACATGTCTTGCTTTTAATGCGGTAAAATAGGCTACATAAGCTTGCGTAAGCGGATCTTGCGTTTTACTGCTCACTAATACTTGGTAAACTTCGTTGGTTACCTTATCGTTGAATGCTGCTTTCTTAAATTCTTTTCTAGCAAGCTCAATATTAACATTGGCATGTACAACAAGTGTATAAAATAAGCACACAAATAATAAAAATATTTTTTTCATATAGCGCGCTAATTAATACTATCCAATTTATTTTTAATCAATGACTGCAATAATAAATAAAGCTTTTTGGTATCTGATACCCTGATACGAGCGTTTGCAATTACATTTGCATCTAAGTTTTTTATTTTATCGAATAATTCAGTGTAGTATTGATACGCAATATATACTCCTAACCTGCTATTGCTAGCTAGTTGTTGAATACCGGCCAAACCAGCATTAAAATCAGCCTGTATATCTTGTTCAATTATTCTTTTATCTGCATTAGAAAAATGCAAGAAATTTATTCCTGGAAAGTAAGTTCGGCCTCTTTCTTCAAAGTCTGATTGAATATCTCTTAAAAAATTTATTTTCTGAAATGCAGCGCCTAATTTACTTGCCGATGGCTTTAGCTTTTCATACTCATTTTTATTTCCATCACAAAAAACCATCAAACACATAAGACCTATTACTTCGGCAGAACCATAAATATATTTTTCGTATGCTGCCTGATCGTATACTTGGTCTGTTAAATCCATCTCCATACTATCGAAAAAAGCAGTAATTAAATCTAATGGAATTTGATATTGATTCACTACAGTTTGAAAACAATGTATTACTGGATTCAAGCTAATGCTCTCTTGAATTGCTTTAAAGGTTTGTTGTTTAAAATCTGCTAATAAATTTACTTTGTCGAGTCCATGAAAGGTATCAACAATCTCATCTGCATACCTAACAAATCCATATATTGCATAAATTGGGGCGCGCAATGGTTTAGCAAAAGCTTTAATCCCTATGCTAAAAGAAGTACTATAGCGATGTGTGATTAATTTGCTACACTCAAAACAAGTAGAATTATACAGCTCCATCATATTATTATCATTAAAAAGAAAACATAAAAAAGTAAATTTGGTTTCCTTTATAAGGAATTAAAATTAATATAATTTTGTAAATTATAGTAACGATATCATTTTAAGACATATCTAAATGAAGGATTCAAAAAAAATAGTAGTGATTGGGGCAGGTTTTGCTGGTCTTGCTGCAGCTGCAAAACTAGCACAAGCAGGGCATGACGTGCATTTAATTGAAAAAAACGACCAAACTGGAGGAAGAGCTAGAATTTGGGAAAAAGATGGATTTACATTCGACATGGGTCCAAGTTGGTACTGGATGCCCGAAGTTTTTGATAATTTTTTTAAGGAATTTGGTAAAACAACCGCAGATTTTTACGAATTAAAAAGATTGAGTCCATCTTATAGAGTATATTTTGGAGCGGATGATTACATAGATGTTCCATCAGATTTTCAGGAGCTATTGAATTTATTTGAAAGCATAGAAAAAGGAAGCGGAGAAAAATTAAAAAAGTTTTTGTCGGTTGCCGAATTTAAATACAAAACAGGCATGAACGAATTTGTTTGGAAACCATCCGATTCGATAACGGAGTTTTTTGACATCCGAATTTTAAAATCTATTTTTAAAATTAATATGTTTGGTTCTGTAAGTAACGAGGTTCGTGCACTATTTACCAATAAAAAATTAATTCAATTACTCGAATTTCCTGTTTTGTTTTTAGGGGCAACTCCGCAAAATACACCAGGATTATATAGTTTAATGAATTACGCAGACTTAGTGTTAGGCACTTGGTTTCCTAAAGGTGGCATGCACGAAATTGTCAAAGCAATGACCAAAGTGGCTATTGAACAAGGTGTTCATATTCATTTGAACGAAGAAATTATTCACATTGAAACGCTGAACGGTAAAGCGGTAAAAGTAATTAGTAATCAATCGGAATATGCAGTAGATGCAGTAGTTTCGGGTGCAGATTATGCACATACAGATTTAAAATTATTGGATAAAAACGTAGCAAATTACGACGAAAATTATTGGGATAAAAAAACATTTTCGCCATCGAGCTTACTTTTTTATATTGGTTTAAATAAAAAATTAAAAAATATAATTCATCATAATTTATTTTTCGACGCGCCATTTGATGAGCATGCTTACGAAATTTATACCAAACCCAGTTGGCCAAAAAAACCATTATTCTATGCTAGTGCAGCATCCATTACAGATCCAGCATGTGCAACAGAAAATGGAGAAAATTTATTCTTCTTAATACCTCTTGCGCCAGGATTAAATGATTCGGAAGAAATGAGAGAAAAATATTTTCAGATGATTTGTGAAAGGTTCGAAAAAATAACCGGTGAGAATATTAGCGATTCGATTTTATTTAAAAGAAGTTATGCCATGAATGATTTTATAAAAGATTATCATTCACATAAAGGCAACGCTTATGGGTTAGCCAATACCCTTTTGCAAACCGCATTCCTTAAACCAAAAATGCGTTCCAAAAAACTCAAAAACCTATTTTATACGGGACAATTAACTGTTCCAGGTCCAGGAGTTCCGCCGAGTATCATTTCTGGTCAAGTGGCAGCTAAAGAAACACTGAACTACCTAACAAAATCCTAATTTAACTTCTTTTTAAAAAACCTTCGAATTTGAGCCAAATTCACACTTTTTTACATGTTTAAACATCTTGTAGAAATAAAATGTAAAATAAGTTAAACAAAACTTGGGATTGATAAATGTCCTGCTTACATTTGATTATAAATCAACCGTCATGAATAAGCAAGAATTTGATTCTTTAGTGATTAAACAAAGCAGTTCTCTTAGAACATATGCCTATCATTTTACACATGATGCAGACGATGCAGACGACTTGGTACAAGATACCATGCTCAAAGCCATCACCTACTACAATAAGTTTGCAGAAGGCACCAATCTTAAAGGATGGTTATATACCATCATGAAGAATACCTTCATCAATAACTATCGTAGGATTACTAAAATCAATACTATGGTTACGCAATCTGATGAGATTAGTTCTGCAAACCTATACTTTAGTGCTACAAATAATGATGCAACAGGTAAATTTGTGATGCAAGACATTCAAAGAGCCTTGAATCATTTAAATGATGACTACAAAATTCCTTTCAATATGTACTTCGAAGGTTATAAATACCACGAAATTGCTGATTACTTAAACATCCCGATTGGCACCGTTAAAACCAGAATACATGTGGCAAGAAAGCTATTAAAAGCAAATTTAAAGCCATATGAAAGAAATACCCCGAAGCAAATTGTGGACGAAGATTCAATTTTTGCATAAATAAAGCGGTAAATCAAAAATTTATTAACAGCCCACAATACTATTTAAACCTAGTTTTGTGGGCTTTCTCGTTCAATAAAGAAAATAAAACTGATTTCTAATTTAATTATGGTATCTTTGTGACATTAAATTTTTATTAAAAATATCATGAATAACGGAACAGTAAAATTCTTCAACGACTCAAAAGGGTTCGGATTTATTAAAGAAGAAGGAACAGGAAAAGAGTACTTTGTACACGTTTCTGGTTTGATCGATGAGATCAGAGAAAATGACGAAGTAACTTTCGAACTGAAAGAAGGAAAAAAAGGTTTAAATGCAGTAGACGTTAAGTTAGCTTAATATACTTAAAGACTTTATTCCAGCCCTGCTTAATGCGGGGCTTTTTTTTGCTCAAATTTTAATGAATATTGACTTCGCGTGCCAATACTACCCCAAACTTGGCTTTTACCGATTGTATGATGAGCTCGGAAAAGTCATAGATCTCTTTGCCACTGGCTCCCCCGCAATTAACCAATACCAATGCCTGATTTTTCCAGGTACCTGCATTGCCAATTTGTTTGCCTTTCCAACCGCATTGTTCAATTAACCATCCGGCCGCTAATTTTTCTTGACCATCTGCTAATGGAAAATGTACGACTTCAGGAAATGCTGATACAAGTTGTTGAAAAAGGGCCGCACTCACAACTGGATTTTTAAAGAATGAACCAGCATTACCTATTGTACTTGGATCTGGTAATTTAGCCACGCGAATAGCGGCTACCACATCGCTTACATCTTGAATAGAAGGATGCACAATGCCACGATTTTTTAATTCCTCTTGAATAGCACCATAACTTAATTTTAATACTGCATTTTTTTGCAACTTAAAAACAACTGATGCGATGATGTATTTATTTTTTAATGCTGACTTAAAAACACTTTCGCGATAATCAAATTTACACGCTTCTTTATCGAATACTTTCACTTCGCCAGTTGCAATTTCTACAGCTAATAATGAATGAAAGGTATCTTTAATTTCTACACCATAAGCGCCAATGTTCTGCACAGGCGATGCGCCAACGGTACCAGGAATTAATGTTAAATTTTCTAAACCAGCAAAATTTTGAGCTACACAAAATAATACAAAATCGTTCCAAACCTCTGCTGCGCCTGCTTCTACAAACACATCTTCGTCTTGCTCACATACTGTAATTCCTTTAATACCTAAACGAATTACTAAGCCATCAAAATTTTTAGTCAACAATAAATTACTACCGCCACCTAAAACTAATAATTTATTTTGTTTGCAAATGTCTGAGGCTAAAACGGATTGTAACTCTACAATAGTTTTTACCTCCACAAAATATTTCGCGTTTACCGCAATTCTAAAAGTATTGAAAGGAAGTAAGGAAATATTTTCTTGAATTTGCATATTAAAAAATTAAATATGTAAAGCGCGATTTGCAGTTGCAGCTAAACAGGCTTCTTTGAATACTTCGGTATAAGTTGGATGCGCATGACTCATGCGTGCAATGTCTTCTGCACTAGCCCTAAATTCCATTGCCACAACGGCCTCCGCAATCATATCTGCAACTCGTGGACCAATCATATGTACGCCTAAAATTTCATCCGACTTCGCATCTACTAATACTTTCACAAAACCGTCTGTATCCATACTGGCGCGGGCCCTACCGCTTGCAAGAAATGGGAATGAGCCCATTCTATAATTAACACCTGCAGCTTTTAATTCTTCTTCTGTTTGACCAACTGCCGCTACTTCGGGCCATGTGTAAACTACACCTGGTATTAAATTATAATTGATGTGTGGTTTTTGCCCTGCAATATACTCGGCAACAAATACGCCTTCTTCTTCCGCTTTATGCGCAAGCATGGCACCTTTTACCACATCGCCAATGGCAAATACCCCGGCAACTTTAGTTTCTAAATGTTGATTAACAGGAATTTTTTTGCCACGCTCTTCTAAGGAGATACCAATTTTTTCTAAGCCTAATCCTTCTGTGTATGCTGTTCTTCCAACTGCTACAATGCAATAATCTCCTTTAACAGAAATCATTTTTCCTGAAGCATCGCTTGCCTCTACTATCACTTCTTTAGCAGTGCTCGATACTTTTTTAACTTGGTGACTCAGTAAAAATTCAAAGCCAATTTTCTTTAATGATTTTTGCAATTCTTTACCCAAAGATTTATCCATTGTTGGAATGATTCCATCGGCAAACTCAACAACGGTAACCTTTGCGCCTAGTCTTGCATAAACAGAACCTAACTCTAAACCTATTACGCCACCGCCAATTAAAATTAATTGCTTTGGAATTTCTTTTAAATTTAATGCTTCGGTAGATGTTAAAACTCTTTTTTTATCTACTGCTATAAATGGCAAAGTACTCGGCTTAGAACCTGTTGCAATAATTACTTTATCGGCTTCGATAGTAGTCTTTTTTACGCCATCAATTTGAATTGTATTTTTATTAATGAAACTTGCTAAGCCTTGAAAAGCATCAATCTTATTTTTTTTCATCAAATAATTAATGCCATCAGTATTTTGTTTGACTACTTCGTTCTTACGATTAATCATTTGTGCCAAATTTGGTTTTAAATTTGACAATTCAATTCCATGCGTTTTAAAAGTATGCGCTGCATTATGATAATGCTCCGAAGAATCTAATAATGCCTTAGATGGAATGCAACCAACATTTAAACAGGTACCCCCCAATGTTGCATATTTTTCTATTATTGCGGTTTTTAATCCCAATTGTGCTGCACGAATTGCCGCCACATATCCACCAGGACCAGAACCAATCACCACTACATCGTATTTCATATTCTTAAATTTTAGGCCAAATTAAGAAAGAAATACGTAAAAAAACGAAAAAAGCTAGATTTTAAAAAAATAGGATGAATATCATATTAGATGTATATTATAATTAATGATATTTGTATTGGAGGTTTTTTTATCTCCTTGAAAATCAAAAATGAAAAAAGATATTACCAATATAAAAGATATTGAATACTTGGTAAGCAAGTTCTATGATAAGGTCAATCAGGATGAATTACTTAGCGAGGTCTTTAACGTTCATGCCAAAACAAATTGGGAAACACACCTACCAAAAATGGTTAAATTTTGGTCAGGAATATTATTAGATACTAGCGGTTATAAGGGTAAGCCATTTGATGCACATGCCAAACAATCAGCGCATATAACTAGCAAACATTTTCAAAGATGGATCGCATTATTTAGAGAAACTGTTCTCGAAAATTTTGAAGGCGAAAAAGCCACATTAGCCATACAAAGAGCAGAAAATATTGGCGCAATTTTCGAATATAAGTTAGACTTCATGAGAAATAATAAATAAAGAAATAACAAACTAAGCGACTTGATTACCTTTATCTTAATTGGACACAACAAATTTTAAACTTGACTTTCTGCTGCAATCTATCACCGTTAAGTAATAAATTCCATTGGGAAAATCGCTGGTATTTATTTTGTACAGACTTTTTGTACCCTCCGATTGAAAAACTATTTGCCCAATGATATTGGTGATGGTCAACTTTGGCGCTATTAATTTTGCTTTAGCATTGAAATTTATTTGCAAAAATGCTTGACATGGATTAGGCGAAAGGCTCAGCAATAAAGGATATGCCTCGGTTGAAATTCCTGTTACTAATTGACCCCCTCTTAACACCCATGTGTTTAATTTGAAAGTTTTAGTTTGATAAGTGGTAATGCCAAACTGTGTGTCGAAATACCAAGCACTTGTAGTTCTGTTAGACAAAGTAGTAGCCGACCAAAATTTCTTTCTGCCAAATACATTAAAATAATTAGT
>Ga0222713_10006693_pt1 | contig 10905 bp, 9 predicted proteins | sample C33_649DmetaG_FD_165061 | JGI IMG/M metagenome (GOLD analysis project Ga0222713, IMG submission 165061) | Estuarine water microbial communities from San Francisco Bay, California, United States - C33_649D | ecosystem: Environmental > Aquatic > Marine > Unclassified | place: USA: California... | reverse complement strand
CGCGAAGAGGAGGAGTGCGCCGTTCTCCTTGTCGCGCGGGTTAAGCGATGGGTTGGCGGCAGATGCGCTGCCGCGCAGGCGCACGCTGACGTTGCCGCGATCGGGGATCGGCTCGAAGAACTCTGGCTCAAGACCTTCGCGCTTGAGGAGTTCAATCAGCACCTTGGCGGCGCGCGTCTCATTCCCCGGCGGGTTGACGCTCTCGGCGCGAATCAGCTGCACCAGATCTTGCGCCGCTTCTGCGCCGATCTTCTTGAGGAGTGCTGGATCAACGGAGGCGGAGGGAAGCCCTTTCGGGAATCGCTCGGCGGCGGTTGCGGCGAATTGTGAGCTGCTCAATTTAGCCTCCGATTCTCTGGGCGATGATGTCGAGGATCGTGAAGAGGATGGCGGTTCCCACGAGCCCGCCGACGATCAGTTTCACGCCGAAGAGGCCACGGCGCTCCTGCTCCGCTGCACGCTCAGGATCAGGCGGTTCACTCCCCGGGATGACGGGGGAGTCGAGACCGCGGAGGCCGCGTCGCGGGTCGCGTGGGTCGACTGGCTTTGCTGGGCTCATGCCGCTCTATTTCTCCGCTGCGGTGTCGAGTGCGCGCTTCAGACGCTTTCCGGTGGTGATGGCGCCATCTGAGGCGCTGCTGACGAGTGCGGCGTACTTCGCCCAGACGCCGCCGTTGTAGCGCGGCGCTGGCGCGCGCCAGGCGGCGCGACGCGTAGCGAGCGTGGCCGCATCAACCTCAAGTCGCAGTTCGTGTGCGGCAACATCAATGGTGATCGTGTCGCCCTCTTCAATCAGGCCGATCGGTCCGCCGAGCGCCGCCTCAGGTGCGATGTGCGCCACCATGAAGCCGTGCGTTGCGCCTGAGAAGCGACCATCGGTGATCAGCGCCACTTCGTCGCCGAGTCCCTGCCCAACGAGTGCGGCGGTGACGGCGAGCATCTCGCGCATCCCTGGTCCGCCGACCGGCCCTTCGTAGCGAATCACCACCACGTCGCCGGCCTTGATGCCGTTGGCGCGAATTGCGGCGAAGGCCGCCTCCTCGCCGTTGAAGACGCGCGCCGGTCCGCTGTGATGGCGTCGCGAATGTCCGGCGAGCTTGACGATTGCGCCTTCTGGTGCGAGTGAGCCGCGCAGTAGGGTGAGTCCGCCGTTCGGCGACATCGGCTTATCTATTGGGAAGATCACCTTCTGGTTCGGCGCCTCCTTGGCGCTCGCAGCAATCTCACCAATGGTGCGCCCATCAACGGTGCGCTCGTTGAGGTGCAGCATCTTTCCCGCGGCGAGTTCGCGCAGCACCAGAGCGATGCCTCCCGCCTTGTGTAGATCAAGCGCGGCGTAGCTTCCGCCTGGGATCAGGTTGCCGATCACTGGCGTTGTCTCGCCGAGTCGCTCGAAGGCTTCGATCTCCAGCGGCAGGTCGAACTCGCGCGCGATGGCGAGCAGGTGCAACACGGCATTTGTTGACCCTGCCGTTGCGCCAACGGCGCGAATCGCGTTCTCGAGCGCCTTCTCAGTAACGAGGGCGCGTGGGCGCACATCGTCGCGCACCAGTTGCACGGCGATCTCGCCGGAGCGTTCGGCGGCGGCGATCTTCTCTGGGTCTGGTGCAGGGATCCCGTTCAGCCCGGCGGGGGAGAGGCCGAGCACCTCCATCGCCATGCTCATCGTGTTGGCGGTGAACTGTCCGCCGCATGCGCCAGGACCTGGGCAGGCGACGTTCTCCAGCGCCCAGAGCTCTTCGGCGCTGATCTTTCCGGCGCGATACGCACCGACCGCCTCAAAGACGCTCTGCACGGTGACGTCCTTCCCATTGAAGGAACCTGGAAGGATTGTGCCGTTATAGAGGATGAGTCCCGGAATGTTGAGTCGGCCGAGCGCCATTGCGGCGCCTGGGCTCGTCTTGTCGCAACCGGTGAGACAGACGATGCCGTCAAAGCTGTGTCCCGCGGCAACAAGTTCAATCGAGTCGGCGATGATCTCGCGCGAGATGAGCGACGCCTTCATCCCTTCGGTCCCCATCGCCACGCCGTCTGAGACGGAGATGGTGCCGAACTCCATCGGCGTGCCGCCGGCGCGCCGAATGCCGCGCTTCACCGCATCGGCGAGCTCGCGCTGGTTGTAGTTGCATGGCATCGTCTCGATCCAGGTGGTGGCAACACCGATGATCGGCTTGGCGAGGTCTTTGTCAGTGAAGCCGATCGCTTTCAGCATCGCGCGCGCTGGCGCGCGATCCGGGCCATCGGTCATGGCGGCGGAGTGCCGCTTCGCAGGGTCGCTCGGCCGATCGTACGGGCTCTTCTTCTCCGCTCCGTCGCCGCTCACTTGCCCACGCTCACTTCACCGCCTGTGGCGCCGTGGTGTTGACGGTTCCAGGGTGCGCCAGCTCGTGCGCCTCAATGTCGGCAGCCTTAGAGCGGACGAAGTCGAGTTCGTCAAGACCGGCGAGGAGCATCTTCTGCGCGAATGGATCAATCGCGAACTTCACAGCAGTTCCGCTTGGCGTGGTCAGTGTTGCGCTCGCAAGATCCACACTCACCTGCGCCGCGTCGTCGCTTCGCGCAACATCCATCAGCTGCGCCTGCAACGCCGCGTCCACAACGATCGGAAGAATGCCGTTCTTGAGCGCATTGTTCTTGAAGATGTCGGCGAAGCTCGTTGAGATCACCGCCTTGATGCCGAATGCGTCGAGCGCCCACGGTGCATGCTCACGGCTTGAGCCGGTGCCGAAGTTATCGCCAGCAACGAGGATGCCGCGCCCCGCGTAGCGGGGATCGTCAAGGACGAACGGCGGCGTCTTCTTGCTGCCGTCTTCGTTGAAGCGCCAGTCGTGGAAGAGGGCATCGGCGAGCCCCGACTTCACGACGACTTTGAGGTAGCGCGCTGGGACGATCTGATCCGTGTCCACATTCTCTGCGGGGAGTGGGATGAGGGCGCTACTGAAGCGCTCAACCTTTGGCGCCGCCATCAGGCGATCGTCCGTGGGTCGGTGATGCGACCGTTCAGCGCCGTTGCGGCGGCGGTAAGTGGCGAGGCCAAGAAGGTGCGGCCGCCCTTCCCTTGGCGACCTTCAAAGTTGCGATTAGATGTGCTGATCGCATATTCACCAGGAGCAAGCTGATCGCCATTCATCGCGATGCACATGGAGCAGCCCGCCTCGCGCCAATCGGCGCCAGCGTCGCGGAAGATTGTGTCGAGCCCTTCGCGCTCCGCCTGCCGTTTTACATCAGCTGAACCTGGCACCACCATCACGCGAACGCCGCTAGCAACGTGCTTCCCCTTAAGGACACCTGCCGCGATGCGCAGGTCGCTGATGCGACCATTGGTGCAGCTCCCAATAAAGACGGTGTTGACCGGCTGATTCAAGATGCCCTGCCCAGCGGTGAGATCCATGTACTCGAGTGCGCGTGTCAGTGCGCGTGCGCTAGCAGGGTCGCTCTCCGTTGCAGGGTCAGGAACGCTGCCACTGATCGGGAGACCCATCCCAGGATTTGTGCCGTAGGTGACCATCGGCTCCAGTGTGTTCGCATCAATGACGATCTCCTTGTCATACGTTGCGCCTGGATCGCTCGGGAGCTGCTTCCAGCGCGCGACCGCTTCGTCCCACGCCGCACCCTGCGGTGCGTGCGGGCGGCCCTTCAGATAGGCGAAGGTCGTCTCGTCTGGGGCCACGAGTCCGGCGCGTGCGCCACCTTCGATGCTCATGTTGCAGATCGTCATGCGCTCCTCCATGGAGAGGGCGCGGATCGCTTCACCCGCGTATTCAAAGACGTGGCCGGTTCCGCCGCCCACGCCGATGCGCGCGATCAGGGCGAGGATGATGTCCTTTGCGGAGACGCCCTTCTGCAGTGTTCCATCTACACGGACGAGATACGTCTTTGGCGTGCGCTGCAGCAGGCACTGTGTGGCGAGCACCATCTCAACTTCGCTCGTGCCGATGCCAAACGCGAGCGCGCCAAATGCGCCGTGTGTTGCGGTGTGCGAATCGCCGCAGACAATGGTGGCGCCTGGTTGTGTGAGGCCGAGCTCTGGCCCGATGACGTGGACGATCCCCTGGTTCGGCGACTCCCAGCCGTGCAGCGGGATGCCGAACTCGTTGCAGTTCGTCTCGAGCTGCTTTACCTGCGTCGCCGCCATCTCGTCGGCGATCGGGAGGTTGCGCGGCGTGGTGGGGATGGAGTGGTCGGCGGTGGCGACCGTCTTATCTGGGCGGCGTACCTTCAAGCCGCGCGTGCGGAGGCCGGTGAACGCCTGCGGGCTGGTCACCTCGTGGATCAGGTGGAGGTCGATGGCGAGGATGGCGGGCGCCCCCTCGTCTTGGCTCACCACATGCTGATCCCAGATCTTCTGGACGATCGTCTTCGCCATGCAACGAGCGTACCAGAGCGGCGCGCCGCCCCAGCGGGGCGGCGGCATGCGAGAATCCCGCCATGAGTTCACCATCCAGCGCGCCAAGCCCACTCGCCGTTCTGGCGCAGACGCGCCTCCTCCCTGCGATCAGTCCGCTCGATGACGCGGTGGTGAACGCGTGGGCCGACGCGTGTGTGGCGAGCGGCGTCCTGGCGCTCGAGCTGTTGCTCCGCGGCGACGATGCTGAGCCAGCCGCCCTCGGCGCCATTACGCGACTTGCTGCGTCACACCCGCGCCTCGCCGTTGGTGTGGGGACCGTCTTCGACGCCGCTACGGCGCAGCGCGTCTGCGCCGCCGGTGCGCGCATCGTCGTCTCGCCCATTACTGACGCGCCAACTGGCGCCGTCTGCGCCGCGGCTGGCGTGGACTGGCTCCCTGGCGCCTTCACCCCTACGGAGATCGCCTTCGCTGAGCGGTCGGGGGCGACCCAGGTGAAGCTCTTCCCGGCCCTGGCGATCAACGCCCCCGCCTTCCTCCGCTCGGTCCTCGCCACACGGGCCGCCTCGCGCATCATCCCCACCAACGTCTCCCTTGAGGAGATCGCACCCCTCATGGCGGCGGGGGCCGCAGGCTTCGGCGTGGGGGATCGACTCCTGAACGGCGCCGATCCACGCAGCGCCGCCGCGATCACCGAGCGCCTTCGTGCCGCCCTCGCCGCCGCCGGCGGGGTCGCGTACTAGCGTCGCCTCGTACCCCTCTGGTAGGCTGCACATCTAATGAAGACGAGCAGCGCATCAACAACGTTTTTTGTGAGCGATGCTTTTGTACGCCCTGTGGCGATCCTCAATAAGGAGCTACTCCTTATTGGGTTGCTTATTCAGCCCAGGCGGGGCTGAGGAGACCGACGGGTAGCGCGGTAGACGCACCGAACGGAACTCAGAACCCCCGCCAGAGAGGCGGGGGTTTCGTGTTCTTAGAAGGAGAGAGATGACACAGACGGGACACGTGCCAGGCGCAGGAACAAGTGCAGCGCTCGCCTCTGAGCGCGCGCGCAAGGAGATGCTGCGCGACGCACGGATTGAGCGACGCGGCGGCCCACGCCCACGCATCGGCGCCGACGCACTCTGCGAGGCACTCCTGCTGCAGGGGAGCGACGTCATCTGGGGCTACCCGGGCGGCGTGATCCTTCCCCTGTATGACGTGCTTGTTGATCACCCTGGGCTGCGCCACATCCTGGTGCGCCACGAGCAGGCGGCGGCACACGCCGCTGATGGCTTCGCGCGCGCGTCAGGAAAGGTCGGCGTCTGTCTCGGCACCTCCGGCCCTGGCGCAACGAACCTTGTGACGGGGATCGGCACCTCCATGTTGGATTCGGTCCCTGTGGTTGCGATCACCGGCAACGTTCCGGGCGTCTTGCTCGGGAAGGACGCCTTCCAGGAGATCGACATCACCGGCATCACGCTGCCAATGACGAAGCACAACTACCTGATCCGCAGCGCGGATGAGATTCCGCACTCCATCGCCGAAGCGTTCCACATTGCGCGCAGCGGCCGACCCGGCCCAGTGCACGTGGACATTACGAAGGACGCACTAATGGGTGAGACGAGTGCGCCGCATCCAACGCAGGCAGAAGTTGAGGCGAGCCTTCCGGGATATCGCCCGAAGCTTGATGGCCACGTACGACAGATCAAGGTGCTCGCCGATGCGATCGCCGCATCAAAGCGACCGGTCATCCTTGCCGGACACGGCATTCTCATCTCTCACGCGGAGCGCGAACTTCTTGAGCTCGCCCGTAAGGCGCAGATCCCTGTGGCGTGGACGCTGCTCGGTATCGGCGTGATTGATGAGAGTGACCCGCTCGCCTACGGCTACATGGGGATGCACGGCTGGAAGCATGTGAACCGCGCCATCCAATCAGCCGATCTACTGATCGGCATCGGCATGCGCTACGACGATCGCGTCACCGGCAATGTGCGCACCTTCGCGCCGACCGCAACAATCGTGCACGTTGACATTGACCCAGCCGAGATCGGCAAGAACGTTGTGGCAGATATTCCGATCGTTGGTGACGCGAAGCACGTGCTTGAGGCACTCCTCCCACTGACGCCGAGCGTTGCACCTGCGGCGCGCACCGACTACTTTGCCGAACTTGCCACCTGGCGCACGGAGAGCGAAAGCTCGGCGTGGCACGGCTCTGGCGGTTGGCGCGACGGCGTCCTCTCCGCCGACTTCGTCGTGGAGCGCATCGCGGAAGGTTCACAACACGACGCCAACCTCACCGCAGACGTTGGGCAGAACCAGATGTGGGTGGCGCGATACGGCGGCTTTAAGCGCGCCAATTCACACCTCTCATCTGGCGGCCTCGGCACGATGGGCTTTGCACTCCCTGCTGCAATGGGCGCCGCCGTCGCCGTCCCCGGGAAGACCTCGTGGGCGATCGCCGGCGATGGTGGATTCCAGATGACGCTGCAGGAGTTGGCGACAATTGTTCAGGAGCGCATCCCGGTGAAGATCGCGTTGATGGACAACAAGAAGCTCGGCATGATCCGGCAGTGGCAGGAGATTGTTTACGCTGGCAACTATCACTCAGAGCAGCTCGCTGGACCTGACTACCTAAAGCTCTGCGATGCGTACGGACTACCAGCATGGAAGGTGTCGAAGCCTGAAGAGGTAGACGCCGCCGTTGCCGCAGCACTCGCCGTGGATGGCCCGGCGCTGATCTGGTTTGAGATTGCGGAGCGACAGAACGTCTATCCAATGATGCCGGCGGGGAAGGGGCTCTCAGATCTCATCGACAAGTGGGGTGATGACGGCGAGGACGTGACCGAAGGTTCGAGCGGTCCGCGCGTTGACCCGACCGATCCGAACGCGCCGAAGGGGGGAAGCAAGTGAGCGGCGCACCGAACAGTGCAGCGGGCGCGGCGCCAGCACGGGCGCTTCCTGGATCTGGCGACGCGCGACGCCACCTGATCGTGGCGATCGTGAACAATCGCCCAGGCGTCTTGAATCGCGTGGCGAGCCTGATGCGCGCGCGCAACTTCAACATTGAGTCGCTCGCCGTCTCTGTAACGGAGCGGAGCGATACCTCCCGCATGACCCTCACCATCCTTGGCGACGAGGTGCATGTGGAGCAGGCAACGAAGCAGCTCTACAAACTGATCGACGTGCTCAAAGTTGAGGACGTGACCGACAGCGCGATCGTGGAGCACGAGCTCGCCCTCATTAAGGTGCGAGTCACCTCTAAGAGCCGCCCAGAGCTTGTTAGCCTCGCCGAGATGCACCACGGCCGCGTGGTGGACCTTGGAGATGACGCCGTGATCGTGGAGATCGTGGGTGAACCGGGTGATGTGGACCGTGTGGTCGAGCTCCTTCGGGAGTTCGGAATCAAGGAGCTGGTGCGAACCGGCTCAGTAGTTATGGCCCGTGGAAGCGGGTCCATTGAGGAGCAGGTGAAGCGATGAGTTTCAAGATGTACTACAGCGCAGAGGCGCCGCTCACGAGCATCGAGAAGCAGGTGATCGCGGTGGTTGGCTACGGGAGCCAGGGCCACGCGCACGCGAAGAACCTGAAGGAGTCGGGACTCAACGTCATCGTTGCACTTGCGGAGGGCTCAAAGAGTCGCCCCGTTGCAACCGCCGACGGCTTTGAGGTGATGACCGCCGCTGAGGCGGCGAAGCGCGCCGATGTGATCATGATCGCTGTCCCGGATACGGCGCAGAAGAAGATGTACGAGGCCGAGATTGCGCCGAACATCAAGCCAGGTGCACTCCTCCTCTTCGCGCACGGATTCAACATTCACTTCAACCGCATCACGCCAGCGGCCGGCATTGACGTTGGGATGGTTGCGCCAAAAGGCCCAGGGCATCTGGTCCGCTCCGTCTACGTTTCTGGCGGCGGCGTCCCTGCACTCTTTGCGGTGCATCAGGATGCAAGCGGCACTGCGCGCGCACGCGTCATGGCGTACGCCAACGGTCTCGGCTGCACCCGCGCAGGGATCATGGAGACCACCTTCAAGGACGAGACGGAGAGCGACCTCTTCGGTGAGCAGGCGGTCCTCTGCGGCGGTACGGCGCAGCTCGTGAAGAGTGCGTGGGAGACGCTGGTTGAGGCTGGCTATGATCCGCAGCTCGCTTACTTCGAGACGATGCACGAGTTGAAGTTGATCGTGGACCTGATGTACCGCGGAGGCTTGGACTTCATGCGCTTCTCAATTTCGGATACTGCCGAATACGGTGACTACGTCTCTGGACCACGCATCATTGACGCGTCAGTGAAGGCGCGGATGAAGGAGGTCCTCAACGAGATCCAGGACGGCACGTTCGCCAAGGGCTGGATCGCAGAGGATGAGGCGGGCCGACCAAACTACAAGAAGTTGCGAGCCGCAAACTCCGGGCACCCAATTGAGAAGGTTGGCCGCGAGCTTCGCCGGCAGATGACCTTCCTCAACCCTGTTGAGGTGGATATCGATGGCGCACAGGGTGCTGCAGAGAAGGGCGCAGGGAAGTGAACGGCGCACACGGTCCAGGCGTCGCCGCTGGTGCGGTGCGCATCTTTGACACCACGCTGCGTGATGGTGAGCAGGCGCCCGGCGCCGGACTTACCGTTGCGGAGAAGCTGGAGGTTGCACGACAGCTCGCCAAGCTGAAGGTGGATGTCATTGAGGCCGGCTTCCCCGCCGCTTCAGAAGGCGACTTTGAGGCGGTGCGACAGATCGCTGAGTCAACGAAGGGGATCGGCATTGCGGCGCTCGCGCGCTGCAAGGATGGCGATCCCCAGCGCGCTATTGACGCGATCAAGGTCTCTGATCGACCACATCTACATCTTTTCATTGCAACGTCAGACATTCACTTGACGCATAAGCTGCGCACAACGCGCGAAGCGGCGCTCGCCGAGGCGGTGAAGTGGGTGAAGTACGCGCGCGAGCGACTCGGTCGCGACGCCGAGGTGGAGTTCTCCGCCGAAGATGCGAGCCGCACCGATCACGAATATCTGCTGCAGGTGTATGAGGCGGTGGTCGGCGCCGGCGCCTCCACCGTCAACATCCCCGACACCGTTGGCTACGCCATTCCGTCTGAGTACGCCGCACTCACCAAGCGCGTCGTCGATCTTGTTGGTCGCGACGCCACGGTGAGCGTCCACTGTCATAACGACCTTGGTCTCGCCACGGCGAACACGCTCGCCGCTGTGCAGGCGGGGGCGCGACAAGTTGAGGTCACGATCAACGGGCTCGGCGAGCGCGCTGGCAACGCCTCGTTGGAAGAGGTGGTGATGGCGCTGCGCACGCGACCGGGCCAGTTCGAATCGCACGACATCCGCGTCCAGACGGAGCAGCTCACGGCCGCGAGCCGGCTGGTCAGCTACCTCACCGGCTTCGCGGTGCAGCCGAACAAGGCGATCGTTGGCGCGAATGCATTCGCCCACGAGTCGGGGATTCATCAGGACGGCGTGCTGAAGAATCCGCTCACCTACGAGATCATGACGCCGCTGTCGGTCGGTCTGCTCGGATCGTCGCTGACGATCGGCAAGCTCTCCGGTCGACGCGGACTTCAGGCGAAGCTCACCGAACTTGGGCACGACCTCACCGGTGAGGCGCTCGACGCGCTCTACCGCGAAGCGATCGCACTCGCCGACATCAAGAAGGAGCTCACCGACGCAGACTTGCTCGCGCTCGTTGATAAGCGCGCCGCTACTGGGAGCGCGGCGACGATTGAGCTCGTTGACTGGAGCGTAGAGAGCTCGCATGGCGGGGGTTCTGCTGGCCGCGTGGAGGTGCGGGTGAACGGGAAGGAGCAGAAGGCGGAGGCAACCGGAAACGGCCCGGTTGATGCGCTGTATGAGGCGATTGACCTTGCGATTGAGCCAACGCTCGGCTGGCGACCGAACCTCGCCGAATACGAGATCCGCGCCGTCTCAGAAGGTGAGGATGCGCAGGGCCAGGTCTCCGTGAAGTGCCGCCGCTCCTCTGATATTGACGCCGATGGGAAGCCGCTTCCAGAGACGCGCATCGTCAGCGGCCAGGGGCTCAGCACGAACATCATTGACGCCTCACTTGTGGCCTACATCACCGCCGCGAACAAGCTGGCGGCGATTGAGTCTGGCGCGGCGAGCGCACCGACGAAGGGATCGCGCGAGGCGATGCAGTGAGCTCCACAACGGAGAGCGCCGCACTCCCGCTGCAGCAGCGGAGCGGCGTGTTTGACCATCGCGTCGTCACCATCCCTGGCGACGGTGTTGGTCCAGATGTGGTCGCCGCAGCGCGACGCGTCCTTGACGCTGCGGGGAGCCGCTTCAACTTCACCATTGAGTGGCTTGAGATCGCCGCCGGTGGCTGCGCGATTGACGCGCACGGCGTGGCGATTCGCGAAGAGGATCTGCAGTTTGCCGACACGGCAGACGCGCTCCTCCTTGGCGCCGTTGGCGGACCGAAGTGGGATAACCCGAACGCGAGCGTTCGACCGGAGCAGGCGCTCTTCGCACTGCGCACGCGCTACGAACTCTTCGCTAACCTCCGTCCCGTCACCGTGCTTCCGGAGCTGTTTGACGCCTCACCCCTGAAG
>Ga0222713_10006690_pt1 | contig 10907 bp, 22 predicted proteins | sample C33_649DmetaG_FD_165061 | JGI IMG/M metagenome (GOLD analysis project Ga0222713, IMG submission 165061) | Estuarine water microbial communities from San Francisco Bay, California, United States - C33_649D | ecosystem: Environmental > Aquatic > Marine > Unclassified | place: USA: California... | reverse complement strand
TTTCTGTAAATACTGCATCTTCCATAGCTATTATTGACATCACATTAATCTTTGCCATTGAAGCCATAAGACCTATGATTTGGTCATACTGTCCTTGCAATCTATCAAATGCAAATTTCTTGCCAATAACAAATGCTGGACCACTATCAAGTGGGTTAGGTATGAAATCAAGAATAGTTCCTGAAGTCATATGGAAAATATAAGTTCCTTCTAAGTTATAATATTCTGCAATTAAATCTCCATCTCCATTGGAGTTAGCCCAAGAACCATTGTATTGGTCTGTATAAGCAGAAGCATATGCGTTACCTACACCAAGAATGTTTGTTTGGTAAGCATCTTTTTCTCTTTTCATAATCTTATCTTTTGCTTCAGGATAAGTTCTAGCTAATGCTTCTTTTGGAACTCTACGAATAATTGCCATTTCTTTTGGTTGTTGGTCTGCACCAAAGTAACCAGGAAAACAGTTATATGGGTCACGAAGTTCAGCTATAGGATATGGTGTTCCATTAGCATCTTTCTTTTCTCTAATAACCCATACAGCAAAACCATAACCAGGTAGCCATCTACCTACTTGTGGCATTTGTAAATCTAATTTTTGTACCTCATCATAAGCATTAACAATACGACTAATCTTTTCTGCTTTCATTCTTGCTCTATCAGAATCTTTACCATTAGGTACATCTACTTTGAGGTTTGGAATACGACCAATCTTTTGTGCTAAGTGTTCAAGTCCTGACATCATTAAGTTAGGTACAGGAACTTGCCAATCTTGGAAACCTTTAAGTTGGTCACCAAGTAAAGCCATAATACCATCAGGTCCACCATTCATAATTGCTCTAATACGACCTCTAGTTGTATATGAACTATTGTTATCAAAGTGTAACTGTGTAATAGCGTATTGTATTTCTTCTGGTGTCATCTTATCCCCAAGGGCTTTCGTTCATATCGCTTAAATTCCATTCTCCAAAACTAGGCTTATAATCTAATCCTACCTCAGCTAATCGTTCTTTTCCTAATCTTCTTATAACTTTTAGTGGAAACCAACTAGCCATAACGACATCTGATTTATAATTTTTCGCCTTACTTGCTTTACTAGCAGCAGATGAAAAATAAATTAGTTGCCTACGATATATATTACTCTTAGTTTCGCTTTCTGTGTCACCATATGGCAAATTAATTAGCTTTTGTTCAAATAGCTGTTGCATACTTCCAACACCATAAATTGGGTCAAATTTATTTTTTTGAGTTTGATGTCCTTCTAAGTAAATACCAAATCTTGCACAATATTCTTTTAACTCTGTATCTTGTCTAATTGCCCTTTGAAATCCGTTCTCTTCAATTACCCAATGAGCAAGACCATATTTATCATACCAATTCTTAATTGACTTTCTTGCTTGTATTACGCCACCACCTTCTTCGTTTTCTATATCAACTAAAAATAATTCTCCAGTATCTGGATTAGCTGCCCATAATACACAAGCCTGAAATCCTGTAGATGCAGGGTCAAGTCCAGCAATCAAATGTGTACCAGCAGGTATGTGTCCTATTCTTCTATGTATATCTCTGCATTGGTCTATATCTTCAGAGTTAAACATTGTAATGCCATCAACAAATGCTTTGTTTAAATAAACCATTTCAAATATTGCTCGACCACCTGTTGTATCAGCATTATTTTTTTGTGACATTAACCATTTGTAAGTTCTCTTACTAGCCCATAACATACAATCTTGATGTTGCTCTATCTCTGTTTCGGGCAATACACATTCTGTACTATGTGCTTCTTCAACAATGGTTTCAAACTCTGGGTTTTCTAAAAGAAAATTATATAAATCTTCAGGATGCTGTCTTGAACCAATAACAACTACAGCAGTATGTTCCTCTTTACGAGATGACAAAGTAGTTGTCCACCATTGTCTTGTTTGTTCTCTTGCACTAGGTTGTATAGTTGTACCGTGGTCTTCAATGTCGTCTGCAATAATTAAGTCACAGTCACGAGAAAGTATCTTTCCACCTTTACCTACAGCAACCATAGTTGGAGATTTGATACCAGTTACAGTTCTAGTTCCTACAGTAAATTGTGATGATGACCAAGATTTACCTGACCTAATCTTTGGTTGAAATTTTACTCCTGGTCCATTTATTTCTTCATTAAGTAATTCATTATTTTCTAAATGGTCAAGTACTGAACCTACAGCATTCTTGGCAATATCTTCATTACCACCAACCCACATAATTCTTATGTTTGGATTTTTACAAATCTGCCATACAGCAAAGTGTGTTAGTAAATCAGTCTTGCCGTGTCGTGGTGGAGATAATATCATTTGTTGTTTACCATTCTTAATAGCATCAACAATGTGATTTATCCAGTTTTCGTGAAAGTCTGCTGTTTCATATAAGTCACCAGTTTCAGTTTTAAAATATCTATTTCTAAAATCTTTAAAGTCTTCTAATGATTTAACAGTATCTTCTGATATCTCCCAATCTTGTTGTGCTTCAAAATTTTGTTTATCTTCTAAATAAGCTGCATACATTCTTGTAACTTGACTTCTATCTATTTCTAGTAAGGCAGCAACTTGTTGATGTGTTTTCTTTCTGTTTTCAATATCAACAGCATAGTACTGTACAAATTCAGGATATTTTAATCCTCTTGATTTAGATTCGTGTGAACCTTTGTTATTAACTTTTTTCTCAGTTTCTAAATTTTTTAAATAGCTTACTCTTCTACGACAACTTGGACTGCAATACTTACCACCTTTAACAGATTGTCTTCTACAAGTTTCACCTGCATAATCATTTCTAGCACAAGCTGGTCTAGGCATTATTAATTTTTTTTCCAACCTTTTTTCATAGCTTTATATGCTTTAGGACTGATTGTAGAATTTTTTTTCGACCTACTTGTTCCTGCTTTTTTTCTTTTGTTAATATTGCCAACTAAACTATTTTTTTCCTTAGCCATTACTTCCTCTTAAATCCATTCGTTGCGTAATATAACTGTACCTGTTTTTCAGTATATATTCTGCCACTAGGAGATTTATATTTATTTGGTCCTACTTTAACAAACGGCATTATTTACCACATTTTGCAAGACCAATATCTTGCAGTTGTTTTATCTTTAGCTGTAGAACATTTATGTCTGGCACGAAATGAAGCTCTAGCTGCTGGGTTATCTTTTCTGATTTCCATATTTGGGTCACCAAACATAACTTTCTTTACCTTACCATTATCCATTACAAAGACTTTAAATTTCTTTCTACCATATCCTGGTTCGCCTTTTTGAATCCTAGTAGGATTGTCTAACTTGACTTTCATTCCACGCCATTCAGCCATTTATTCTTTACTCCAACTTTTATTTTTTTTCTTAGCTTTTTTTGGTTTATAACCTTTACCTGGCATTGTATCTCCTATACTTAAACTAATGAGTGATTATATAAAAGGAAATAAATATCCTAATTACAAACCCTCTACTACATATAGTAGTGGCAGAGTTTGTATTCACAAAGAATGTACTACAGTTATTTCAAAATATAATAAATTTAAATATTGTAATAATCATAGACCAAAAACATTTCCTAGAATAAAAGGTCGTAATGCTCCTGATAATTTACAAGACCCTATTGATTATTAAGTAAATTTAATAAATAATCTGATAGTGATTGTGCATTAGAAAATTCATATAAAGAATAATCTTTACCTACTTGTAAACCCTCAAAATCTTTTAATCTTTTGTTTAATTCATCTAAACTAAAATAAATTTCTTTCCTAAGTCCAAATTGACTTATCATCCAACATTTACCCAATGTGTGTCCTTTCTATATTTTTACCTTGTTGTAATATCATTTTTGCTAAAGAGTTATAACACATATCATACATAGCTGTAGTTTTGTGTCCATCCTCTACCATTTCAAATTCTATCTGTATTCCATTTTCATTAGCCTTTATATAATAATTATTGTAATGACCTTCGTGTGGTTCAAAACCTACTTTAATAATTGCTTCTTTAATTTCTTCTTCTAAATCACTAGATGTAATATTTCTAAATTGATTACTAGCCCATCCTTGTATTTCGTAAATTTCTGTCATACTTCTCCTTTTGATTTACCTTACACAAATAACAACAAATGTCAATCATTCAAATAACAAGAGTCGTTAAAAAATTTTTTTTAATTCTGTTTCCATTCTTTCTGCTTCTTGTTCAAATTCTAAATCTTCTTCAGGTTCATCAGTAACATCAATATTATTGTGATAGGTTCTATTATGTTTAATTTTTACTGTGCCAGTAACAAATTGATAGATGTGCCATAATTCGTGAAGTAATGTATCAATATATTTTTTGTTATTTATATTTTTATCTATATAAACAGTAAAAGACCTAGGTCTGTAATTGTGGTCATCAATATATAATTCACCCCAGTTATCTTGTAATTGTTTTCGTTTTACAATTATTTTTATTTTGTATTTAGGTAAATACTGTTGTAAAAATTTATTTATTATTTTTTTATTCTTCTTCACACCAACACATTGTTGTTTGCGTAACCATATCTACTATACTCGAATAACACCATACACAAAAAGCAACAGGTGTAATTCCAAACTTTCCTTGTATATCTCCTGCTTGTAAATCTATTTCAGATTGACAAATACTACATTGGTCCATTACTTAACTAACTCTGGTAATCCATTTTCATTACAAGTATGACACAAACCGTTAATTAAAGAATCCTCATAAAAAGGTTGTAGGCATTGCTCACAATCTTGTACAAATATATCAGACATACTTTCCTTTCTTTTCAAATAAAGTTTACCATAACCCTAGACTAGCCAGGGTTAGAAAGGGGCATCTTTTTGAATAAAGACAATCAACGAGGTGTTGATACTTTTAGCATAACACATCTTTTTTATATAGATAACAAAAAAGCCAGAAATTAATCTGGCTCATTTGTTCGTACAGTCTGTCCATTTACTGTTCTATGAAAGATATGAAATATCAACTTATGTCACAATGAACACATTATCTAATGACTTCAAGCCTCATATTTTATATCTTGCTTGTTGTTTCCAACACACAATCCTTAAGACTTTCTTAAGGTACTTGCATTATATCGTGACTGTGATACTATGCAAATAGAAATAAACTTTTTGAGTAAATTGTTACAAGTAAAGTTGGCATCGGGAGTCAGAAAGCTGGGGATACTTAAAGTATACTGTAGGAACGCAAACCCAGTACTCAAGGACAAAAGAAAGAAAAGTTTTATAGCACAAAATAGCTTATAAAGCATATAGCCCGCTACACCTTAAATCACCCCCTAATCTAATCTGTACATTATGAAATGTACAGAGTGTAAAGAAACACTTAAACAGATTAATAACAATAGGTATTATTGTGTAAGCAGTTTATCTAAATGTAGTCAATCAACAAAGATTATTACTAAAAATTAGTTAAACAATTGTATAACCTATTGTTCATTTACTAGCTTGTGTAACTTAATAATTAAGTGGTGACATATAAGTAACACACACCCTCAAATTGACATATGCATTTAGTTATTCGAACATTTGTTCGACTATACAGACCATACTATATATAGTGCCACTATATGTAGTGGTATTGTAGAGATATACTATATATAGTGTAGGTGATGTGGGATACTAGATGTAGTTTGACAAGCACCCCATACCATATTTAGTATTAGTTTCTGCACACACAAGATATAGTATCCCCCTAAAAATATACATTGAATGTATAAAAATAATCTAAATATTTTGTAAATTGACTTGACAAATAATTACTTTATGGTATAGTTATATTGTTAAGTTAATCCGATGATAAATGTAGGACAATGACTAAACAAAAAAAAGGTCAAAGAGATTTGACAAAAAACAAAAATCTGCTAAGATTAAAAACATAGAAAGAAAGAGGCGTCAGAGAAGACCAAAAAATCAAAGACAAATGAATATTAGGCAAACCTTGAGAGAATTGGCGAGGTGGTTGACCAAGAACCTCTAAGTAGAGGGTGGGGCAAAAACGAAGTAAAGACCCCGAAACTTGGGACTCTAGCGGATAACGGTTAACACTGAAACGAAACTAGATGAACAGAGACAGTCAGACAAAGTCAAACTCACAGACAACCTGCTCGGAAACGCCAACAAAGATACTCGGGGACTGTAACAAGTAATAAGAGCGAGGAGCCGTAATAAGCCCGACCTAATATTCCAAACAAATACCCCCTTAAAACAGGTCAGACACTTTAAGAAAGTAGGCAAAATGTATAAGGATACACTAGAACATAAAATAGTAAACTTCGGAAGTTACGGGGATTACTCAAGCAATAATTATGGAGTAAATGCTTTAATGTTTACAGATGTAAACAATGTAGATTATTACTTCAGTTATAAAACCCTTGTAGCATTTAACCATAAATCAACTGGTTTAGTTATCAGAGAAAATTTATGGGGAAACACAACAGGAAAACACCTTAATTGGATAGACAACGACAAATCAAAAAGAGTTGATACACCAACCTTTTATGAGAAGTTAGACGAGTTAAAAAGTAATTTAGTAATTAACATACCAACAATATAAAAACAGGTTTGACCTGTTTTAAGAGGGTATAAACTCTCTAAGAGAAAAGGGGTAATAATGAAAACTTATAAAATAGTTAGAACATTAGAAGAAGTAGGATATGTTAGAGCAAGTTCAGAAGAAGTTGCATATAGAATAGCAGATGAACAAGCTATCAATGATATAACTTTTACTGCACAACCATTTGGATATCAAGTAAGTTCAATATCATTTGAAGTATCAGAAAGCGATAAGGTGCTAACAAATAAAAATTATAGAAAGTAATTATCTAACTAGCTATCTTCACCGGTAGCTAGATAGATACTTATAGTATCAGAAAAGGGGTAATTAATGGATAAAACACAAGTTGATAAAATTTGGGAAGACGCAAAAACAGGTGTCTTACAATGTCCTAAATGTAACGAAGATATTTGTTATGAATGGGAAGAACACACAATTAAAGATTACGATTGTGAAGAGTGCGCATTATTTCAACCTAACGACATAGTAGAATACGGAACTTGCTTCAGATGTTCTCTAGATGAGGAAGAATAATTATCTAACTACACATCTTCGGGTGTGTAGATAGATACTTATGTATCACAAACGAAAGGGGTAAGTAATGGAAGAAAAAGAATATTGGGTTCATATCTACAGTCATACTAGCTTTGTTATTAAAGCTGAAAGTAAGGATAAAGCAGAGGAACTTGCACTAGAAGAATTTGACACCGTTGAATTTAATACAGACAATTGTATTAATCACGAGTGGGATAAAACTGAAAGTAGCGAGGTTGAACCCGAATAACTTACAGCTACCGTAGGTAGCTTGTAGCACATAACACGTATTGCAATACGTCTAAAGACAGTTACCAAAGAAGTGAAGTTGTGTGTTACAAGCTATTTATATAGCATATTGAAAGGGGTAATAGTGAAAGCAATACCAATTGTACTAAAAGATATAGACTACTTAGAACCGCAAGACTTATTAGGTCTTTGTGTGGAGTTAGTACCTAAAGGAGATGGTCTTATTATGTATATGAGATTACACGATATATATAACACACCATCTAAAAATCCTAAAATAATTTCTAGTGAATTATTAAAAGAGGATTTTCCTATCTATATGAACCAAGAGAAAGACGCGTATATTACAGTCAAGTATCTATGGGAAAGTATGATAGACGGTAGAGTAAATTTTTATCACAAAAATAACAAGTAACTATCGTAGTGTCCACTATATTTGACAAACTAAACAAGTTGTGCTATAGTGGATACAACGATACTTATTAAGTATCATAACGAAAGGGGTAACTATGAAATTAATGCAAGATTATTGGGACTTGTATCACGATAAAGATTACATTAATCAATACCGTAACAAAGACTTTAGTTACAGTATTGTGAAAGGTGGTCATTACGGATACAAAAGTATGTGGACTTATGCTAAAAACAACATACCAAAAAATAAGCGTATGAAGTTTATGACACTACATCTTGGACAAACAGAACAAGAAGTAGAGAAAAGATTGTATGAGATTAAGTCACATTGGTATGTAGGCGATGACAAAATGCCTTATGCTAGGCGACCTAACAAACACAATCGTAAGCGTAATCTTGGTAATTACTATAGATACGAGAAGTAATACTTAGCATAGACTACATCGTAAGGTGTAGTCAATGGTAGGTATCGTAAAGTTATCACCATAGCCTCGCACCTAAGACATACGGTGTAAGGGTAAAATGAGAGCTAGACTAGGCAAGATACTCTGAAATAATATAGTTGGACTGCAACCCAACTGAGGAAGCGTAGCTGTCGCAAGCAGGAAAAACTACGATAAGGAGCTAGTGAGGGACATTTGGTCAATGTGAAGCTACGAGTTTGCCGAAAAGACAAAGTCTAGGTAAAACATCTGTGGTCATCTCATCTATGGGTTGTGATAAGAGAAAGGATTGACGCACCACTTATCGCAACACGATAACTTTACGCTATCTATTAGTAGGAGCTAAATGACTATTGCCCTGTTGATTAGTAACTGAAAGTAGGTAGCTTGTAGTACATAATAAGGGTTGGTGGCTCATTACCACCTAGACACGAAACAACTAATTGCAGACCCCGTTAATTGTGTATTACAAGCTATCTATAAAAGTTGGCTCGTTAAGAGTTGGCGAAAGTAGGTAGCTTGTAGCACATAGGAACGCATAAGGTAGGAAACTCTAGCTTAGAACTAGAGGTAAGAACAACCATATAAACAATGTAATTCCTGTTTGGTTCGCTAACTGTGTGTTACAAGCTATCTATATAGCAATAAAGAAAGGGAATATATGGTAATAATAATTAATGGAACTAAGAAAAAAGTATCTGTATCAGATGATTATTTAGAGGGTACATTTTTGGAAACTCTCTACGAATGGTTTGATGATAATGATATTTATGTAGAGTTTGATAAGGATGGTGGATGATGCAAGTTTTATATAATGATTGGGATATGGTATACAAATTATGGTGTCCACATTGTAATCAATGTTTAGAGTTAGGACATATGAATTGGACAGCAATCCTATGCGAATTTTGTAATAAACAAATAGATAATAAGAAAGGGAAGTAATGTTATTAAATCCAAAAAATGAAACAGAACATTTAGATTACGCTTGTAATCAAATGTTTGGACATACAGATTGGGAGTTTGTAAATCCAAAATTATTAAAAAGATATGATGATGAAAACTATACAGTAGTTTTGTTTCATCACGAAGATACTAGAGAGGAAGAAGAATAATGGATAAAGTATATACAGTATTTGTATCTTTTCACGCTGAAGATGATGCAGATGCAGAAGAATTTGTATTAAGTATGCAACCAAGCGATTGGTTAGAACATTTAGAGGAAGAAGAAGAATGAATACATTTATATTTGGACTAGCTTGTTTATTAGCTGTAGCTTGGTGGATATCCGGTGAAGTTAGAAGATTAAAACATAACAAGCAAGTAGAACTAGAGGATGAACTAGCATTAGCTAGAATGTTAGGAGTTTTAGACGAGTAACATATACCCCTTGAATATGGTACGAACTAATCAGCCCACTTCGGTGGGCTTTTTAGTATGTAAAATAAATTTTATAAAATCATTTAACATTGTAAAATATGTTAACTATACTATGAGTATGAGTACAACAATACTTGATGTGCCTAAAGAGTGTAGCCAAATAGCTATCCTCATAAACGGTAATGTATTAATGTTCAACTCTACAAGACAAGCAGAAAAGTTTTGTATGAGAATGCGACTTAGAATTACTGGTCAAGATAAACAAGGTAGTGTTTACTTGATTAACGCACAGCGAGAAGATAACACTTTATAACAACAATTAAATAAGAAAGGAGCATCAATGAATGATGTTGATGAATTGCTAGTACAAGCTAGACAATCTATAACTACAACTCAAATGAAACACGAGTATGATGTTGCAATGGAATCATTACACGAAGCATCTAGTGAATTAAATAATATTAAAGCATTAGAAAAGACTTGGATTGATACACGCAATACAATAGTTAAAAAACTATATCACGAACACAAAGTAAGTATGATAAGACTTGCTGAAATCTGTGGTATTACAAGACAGATGGTGCATTACATATGCACAGAAGATAAGAAAGAGGTAGTAAATGGCTAAGTTCAACTTAGAGAACTATGAAACAGTAGAAGAAAGACTTAAAAAGTTTTGGAATGATTATCCAAATGGAAGAGTTGAGACAGAAGTTGTACATATAACTGATGACGGAACCTGTGTAACAATTAAGTCTGCTATCTATAAGGACATCAATGATGTTCATCCAGTAGCAACTGGTATTGCACAAGAAACTAAAGGACAAGGTGGATTTGCTAACGCTGATGCTTGGATGGAGAACTGCGAAACGAGTTCGCTAGGCAGAAGTTTAAGTAACTGGATGTATCAAGGTGCTAATAAACCTAGACCAAGCAGAGAAGAGATGTCTAAAGTACAGGTAGAAAAGAAAAATGTACCTAAATTAACTAAAGAAGATTTAGATAAGATGGAACAAGTTGTCAAAGAAATGACATCAGATACTAAATCCATAGCTGACCAAATCAATGAGATATTATTTGGTGGTGGTTATGCACAGCTTGAAGATAAGAAAATAAAAGAATATAAGAAAGCTGCCTATAACACTTGTGTAGATAGTGGATTTCCGTCAGATGTAAATGAATGGAATAACAATCAGATGAGTATATTCTTTGAAACATTTGATTTATTTTGCAATAACTCTGATGATGACATAGTAAAGGAAGTCTTCGGTGAAGTAGCTGAACTTAAAGTATGTCCAGAATGTAAA
>Ga0222713_10006689_pt1 | contig 10909 bp, 9 predicted proteins | sample C33_649DmetaG_FD_165061 | JGI IMG/M metagenome (GOLD analysis project Ga0222713, IMG submission 165061) | Estuarine water microbial communities from San Francisco Bay, California, United States - C33_649D | ecosystem: Environmental > Aquatic > Marine > Unclassified | place: USA: California... | reverse complement strand
CTCGATTGCACCTTCGACCATCCGCCGTGCGACCACCGCCGTTTCGATCAGATCGCCGCGGTGCTTCGGAAACAGTCGTCCACGACTGGGTTCACCGACGCTGTGGCCCGCACGACCGACGCGCTGCAATCCCCTGCTGACGGCGCCCGGTGACTCGACCTGAATGACCAGATCGACTGCACCCATGTCGATTCCGAGTTCGAGACTCGACGTCGCAACGAGGCCGCGCAGGGTTCCCTTTTTCAATTGGTCTTCGATGATGATGCGCTGTTCACGGGCCAACGAACCATGGTGTGCACGTACGAGGTCGTCGGAGAGCCCCGATTCAGACGCGAGTTCGTTCAGACTCGCGGCCAGTCGTTCGGCTTGGCGTCGCGCATTGCAGAAAATGATCGTGCTGCGGTGGGCGAGGATCTCTTCGAGAATCTGCGGGTACAGGCTGGGCCAGATGCTGGCGCGCCGCGGCGTGAGGGCCGCCGTTGCCGGGCCGCTGACGAGTTCGATCGACTCCGAGCGTCGACCCAGGTCGCCCATGTCCTCGACCGGCACGCGGACCGCGAGTTGAAGTTCTTTTCGGACTCCCGCGTCGACGATTGCGACGGGACGCGGTGTGCCCCCACTGAAGCCACCGAGGAACCGCGCAGTCTCTTCGAGCGGGCGCTGGGTCGCTGACAAACCGATTCGTTGCGGTTCGGACTTCGTGATCGCACACAAACGCTCGATGCTGAGCATGAGGTGTGCGCCGCGCTTGGTGCCGGCGAGCGCGTGAATCTCGTCGATGATGATGGTGTCGACATTGACCAGCGTCTTGCGCGCCTGCGACGTGAGCATGAGGAACAGGCTCTCGGGGGTGGTGATGAGAAGATCGGGTGGTCGTCGCAGCATTGCTGCTCGCTCTCGTGTCGGTGTGTCACCTGTTCGCAGGCCGACGGACACATCGTTCAGTGCTTCACCCCTGCGCTCGGCGGCAAGTGCAATTCCCGTGAGTGGCGCACGCAGATTTTTCTCGACGTCGAAGGCAAGCGCGCGCAACGGCGAGATGTACAACACACGGGTGCGCTCACCTGCAGCCGGTGGCGGGGTGGACACGAGTTCATTGATCGACCACAGGAACGCCGTCAGCGTCTTGCCACTACCCGTTGGTGCACAAATGAGCGTGTGTTCGCGCGCAGCAATGCGCGGCCAACCCGCCGACTGTGCGGCAGTGGGACTGGCGAACGACGTCGCAAACCACTCGGCAACGGCGGGGCGGAATGAATCGAGCACCGATGGGGACGCTAATTGACGGGTGCGACAAGACGTCCACCGAGGTGGGGACATTAGGCTCGGTTTCATGCCGCATCCCGGAGAACACCATCCAGCGTTCGAGGAGTACTGCGAATGCATCTACGAACTCCACGAGGACAACGTTCCGGTCATCCAAGCGCGCATCGCCGATCGCCTGTCGGTGTCCCGCCCGTCGGTGTCCGAGATGGTCAAGCGCATGGAAGCCGAGGGTCTGCTGCGCACCGATGGCACCGCCATCAGCCTCACCGAGGCCGGGCTCGAACTTGCCGTCAGCGTCGTGAGGAAGCACCGCCTGGCCGAACGCTTCCTCACCGACATTCTCGGTCTGTCGTGGGCAACCGCGCACCGTGAAGCCGGCAAGTGGGAGCACGTGATGTCCGACGAAGTCGAGTCGGCAATGGTCAACGTTCTCGGCAATCCGTCAACCTGCCCGCACGGCAACCCGATTCCGGGCAGTGGCTTCGTTGGCGAGGCCGTACTGCCGCTCGCCGACATCCACACGGGCAACGACTTCACCGTTGCCCGCATCCCCGAAACTCTCGAGTTCACACCGGGCCTCCTCGACTTCCTCGAAACCTCGGCACTGTTGCCGGGCCGTCGTGGAACCGTCAGCGCAACGAACACCGACGGCAGCGTCGTCGTGTCGGTCAACGGCAACAACGTCACGGTTGATGCGTACGCATCGTCCAGGCTCATGGTCGTTGCGGCAGGCTGATGAAACTTCGCACGTTCGTCTTTTCTGCGGTGACTCTCGTCCTCGCATCCGGTTGTGCCACCACGATCGAGAACTCCAGTGCAACCACAAGCACGTCACCCGCGTCGACCACTACGACGATCCCCCGCGGCACCGTCACCGAATTGTTCGCACAACTGATTGAAATCGGCAGCGGAATCGGCAACCACGTGGCATCGGGTGAAATGTCCACGGCCCGCGCCAAGTTGGCCGATATTCTCGCCACATGGCAGGCGATCACGCCGCAGATCGAAGACCTCGGCAAAGACAAGAACGAAGAGCTTCAGAGGCTCGTGAACCTGTACTCGAGTTCGGTCGAGCGCAAGCGTCCCGCCGACGCCGACAAGGCAACCCGCTTCCTGGGACTCGCCATCGAACCGATCGTCGACAACGGCTGATACTGGTCAGCGCATGCAGGCCGGAAGGTCGCGCGCATGCACCACGGCGAGTCGCTGCGTCGCACGTGTCAATGCCACGTACAGCGCCCGCAGACCCATGGTCTCGTCGTCGACGATGTCGCTCGGCTCGACAACGACAACACCGTCGAGTTCCAAACCCTTGACCAAACTCACAGGCACCACGGTGACGCCGGTGTCGAGCGCACTCGCGGTGGCCCTGCCGTGAACGATGCCCGACGACGAGAGGTGCCTCGATAGATGCTCGACCATCGCGTCGGGACACACCACCGCGACGTTGCCACCGGGCAGTTCGTCGACGAGTCGCTTTGTCGTATCGGCAACCGCGTCGGCCAAGCCAACCGCGGCAACCGACAAGAACTCTGGCGCTGCACCACCTTCGCGAACCGAACGCGGCGCGCGCAGGCCGGGGGCGGCCGCCTCCATCACACGATCAGCCAATTGCATGATGGACCCGGGGATGCGGTAGCCGACCGACAGTCCGACGACACGCGGTTCCTTGCGGTCGGGCAGATGGGCAAGCACGTCGTCCCACGATGCGGGAGCCAGCGCACCCGTTGCCTGGGCGATATCGCCGACCACCGTCATCGATCCATTGAGTGATCGTCGCGTGACCATGCGCAATTGCATCGGGGTGAGGTCTTGCACTTCGTCGACGACAATGTGACCGTAGGTGCGAATCTCATCGTTCTCGTCGATCTTTCCCGCACGTCGCGGCAAAGGACCCAGAACTTCGAACGCGTCGTCGAGCACCGCCACATCGTGTTCGCTGAAACGCGCATCGTCGATGTTGCTGACGCGCGGTCGGTACAACGACAGGTACTCGTGTTCGTCGAGATATCTCTCTCCTGCGAGACGCAACAATCCCTTCGAACCGTAGAGATCGTTCAACAATTCGGCGGGCGTGAGAACCGGCCACATGCGCTCGAGCGCAATGCGATAGTCGGGGTGCGAACGCACGGCATCGCGCATCTCGCCGTTCGACACACCGGGTTCGCGCCACGAGGCAGCCAGTGCCGACAAAATCTCGCTCTCGACCCATCGTCGGGCCGCATTGTGGCGGCGGTAACGCCGACGTGCTCCGCGCACGATTTCGGCCGTGATGTCAGGCGACACACGCACGTAGCCCGAACGGAACGGAAGTCGCAGCTCTTCCTTCAGTGGGCGTTCACGATCGCTTGCCGCTTTTGCCACGACCTTGGCCATCCGTAAGTCGCCCTTGACCTGCGCCGCGGTCCACGAATCGCGCACTCCGTAGGTCACCCCGGGAACGAGATCACCCAGCACCACTTGTTGGACACCGGCTTCGCCGAGACTCGGCAGCACGCGTTCGATGTAGCGGAGAAAGACGCGGTTGGGTCCGATGACGAGGACACCCTGGTCCTCGAGCGGGAACCTGTACGTGTAGAGAAGGTACGCAGCGCGGTGCAGGGCCACCACCGTTTTTCCCGTACCTGGTCCACCTTGAACCACGAGCACACCGGGCTGCGGAGAGCGAATGATCTCGTCCTGCTCCGACTGGATGGTGGCAACGATGTCGCCGAGTTGGCCGGTGCGGCCACGTTCGAGTGCGGCGAGCAACGTGCTGTAACCGCGCAGGCCGGCAGAGCTTTCGACAAGTCCGTCGTCGTGGCCGATGCCGATGTGTCCGTCACCGAAGAGCTCGTCTTCGATTCCGAGCAACTGGCGTCCTTGAACCGCGAAGTGGCGGCGGCGTGCCAGACCCATGGTGTCGCGTCCGGTCGCGCGGTAGAACGGCTCGGCCACGGGGGCGCGCCAGTCGATGACAACCGGTTCACGTTGCTGGTCGGCCACGGCGAGACGACCGATGTGGAAACTCTCGACCCGGTCGGGGCTCTCGGCGTAGCGGTCGATACGGCCGAAGACGAGCGCGGCGTCACCAAGGTCGAGCTGGGTCAGACGGTTGACCAACGCCTCGTCGAACACGTCGCGCTCGTAGCGGGCCTGAAAGGTTCCACCGAGGCCGGGCTCGCTGAGGTCGCGCAACTTCCATGCGTCGGCACGGCTCTGCTCGAGGCAGTTGTAGGCGTGGTCGATGAACGCCTGTTCCTCGGGGATGTCGGGGTGGGTCGCGGTCATGAGAAATGCTGCATATGGCCGTTTTTGGGGCCCCGAGAGCCTACCCGTCTTGCGCACACATTGAGACGTGAACGTGCCATGCTTCCAAATCAAGGGACGGACGTCCTTACACATTGTCGCTGCGACAAACAACGCATCGACCATCAACTGCGGTCCCAATAGGGGTGGGGCTTTGACCGAAAGGGCCGCTTCATGACACCACTCCCCCGCCCCCTGCGACGCTGCATCGCCTCGATCATCCTGCTTGCCGTTCTTGCGACGTTTGCGTCGCCTGCGCAACAGGTTCAGGCAGGCGAACCGTCGAAATCCGACGTCGACGTCGGTGGAACGGGACGAACATTGATGGCCGGCGTCAACGCCGGCGAACCCGATGACTTCGAGACGAGCTCGTGCCGGTGGCGCACAACGGTGATCAGCGATGACAAGTACCGACCCTGGTCGTTCGCCAAGCGTGACGGCGTGACCTACCGCTGGTACGTGCGGGTCTGTCGTTCGACGTCGAGCGAAGGTGGATTCGACCTGTCGTACCACTGGGTGCCCGAAGTGTCCGACACCACCATGGCCAGCCAGGCCTCGAAGTACGCCTTCGGCCTGATTCCCGTTCCACTCGTTGGCACCTCTCCGCCCGCACATCGCGGGGTCGTTTCATTGCCGATGTGGTGGTGGGTGTCGCCGTCGACGTGGCGAACCGTGACCGTCAGTGTCTGGATTCCGACGCCCACAGGACCGTTCGTGGTGCGCGCAACGGCACGACCGGTCAAGCTGATCATCGACCCCGACGACCCACACAAACGCCACGGTGGGCGATTCTCCTGCGTCGGCCCCGGCGTGGCCTGGAATCCCAAACTGGGTGATTCGGCCGTCGGGCCGTGCATGCACACCTACGACCACCCCCTGCGGGGGGCCCGAGCCTCGGTGTCGATCGAGTGGGCAATTTCGTGGAAGTCCAACAGGGGCGGGGCCGGGCGACTGCCCAACCGACGAACGACGCGAGTGGTGCCCGTCACGGTGAGTGAAATACAGGCGCTCGTCTCGGATTGACAAAAGTCAAAAAGATGTGACCTCGGGTTCTCACAATGAAAACACCGTTATACGCTCATCCACGTAAGTAATCGAGAAACGAGAAATTAATGCCTATCGGTACCGTCAAGTTCTTCAACGATGAGAAGGGCTATGGCTTCATCTCCCGCGAGGACGGCGAAGACATCTTCGTCCACTTTTCCAACATCGAGGGGACCGGTCGGCGCACGCTCGTCTCGGGCCAGTCGGTTGAGTTCGAACTCGGCGAAGGCCGCAAGGGCGTCGAAGCCCACAACGTTCGTCCGCTTTAAGTAACAGCTCGTTCGTCCCTCTTCCGCGCTCACCGCGCGGGACGCATCGATCATCGCGCTCAACGCGCGGGACGATGCCACACAGCAGTGATGGGCCGGGCGCGAAGCTGGAAAGAATCTTCGATCACCTCGGTGGTTGCCTCACAGTCGGCAATCACCGAGTGATCGTCGAATTCGTCCCGACACTCCGATGTCGGCAGCGGAGGCCACAACAACGTGACCCCGCGAGTTCGTGCGACATTGTCGGTCGTTTGAGATCCAACCCGAGTCACGAACCACTCACCCACCGGTGCAACGACAACTGCGCGAAGGTGCGGCCGGTCACCACTCGATGACGTGACCACGTAGGCAAAGGGTCGCCTCGACACCACGTTTGCCAATTGCGCCGGATCAATGCGCACGCTCACGCCGCGAAACTACCAGCGCACTGCGCGCCTGCGTACACTTGCGCCGTGACAACCTCCCGCGAATCGATCCTCCTCGAACGCCGTTTCGTCAACGCGCTTGCTGCGCTCACCGACGATCAACTCACCGCTGCGGCTCTCGCCCTCGATGAAGAACTTCGCGACGTGCTGGCCCAGGTGGCCGGCCTCGGCGCCGAGGCCTACGACAATGAATCAACACTTGCCGAGCGAATCCGCGACGGTGCACAGCGCCGACGTTGCGCCGGTGACGTTTGTGTCGTTCTGTGCGAGCCCTGCACACGCCACTGCATCGAAGTCCTCGGTTCAGCTTCCGACGACCCGACACTCGAAGACCTCCAGGCGATCCTCCCCGACGTCATCGAAAAGTTCGGCCTCGAAGCCACGAAACTGATGGCCATCCAGTACTCGCTCTCGCTGCAGGGTTTCAAGAAACTGATTTCCGCCGACGACCGCTTCGCACTTCCGGTGTCGCAAAGCCCTGCCATGCAGTTGCGGGTTGTCGACGAAGAGGCCCAGGCCGCCAAGCGCGCCGCACGCAAGGCCCGCCGAGCCGCCGAAAAATCGAAGAAGAAATAGCCGGCAACGCTGGTCAGTGGCGGCCCAGGACCCGCTCGGGGGTGAGGGCAATGACGACCCGAACGGCAGTCGCCGGATCGAATGCCGACCCGTCGGCATGCCCGTGCTTGCGGACCACCGCATCGCGCAGGGCGAAATCTGGGTCATTGGTCACTGCAAGTGGTCCGCGCAATTCGATGTAGTGCGACGGGTTCTGCGGGTCGATCACGCTGAATGAGCCGTGTCCGGCGCGCAGGGCGTTGACGTGTTTCTGACGTCCGGCGTGCGTGCTGATGAGTATTTTTCCGTCGCGCCACAGGAACCACACGGGCGTCGCATTGGGCATGCCGGCGCCGTCGGCGATGCACAGCGTCCCCGTCACCGGCTCGGCAAGGATCCGCTCTGCGTTCGCCGACAGGTTGAACTGTTTCGGCAATTTTGCGTTTTCGTTCACCCGTGAACCCCCTTTTTTGGGCACTTGTTTCTGTCACTACTATGACCTGTGGGGGGTTGTACAAAGCGTAAAGCCCCCGACGAAACGTTCCGAGGGAGGGGTTCGCGAGATGGCGAACGTAGTTCGAGCGGCACTGCTGCAAACCGATTGGGCCGGCACCAAAGAGGCAATGATCGACAAGCACGAGGCGGCAGCCCACGAGGCGAAGAAACAGGGCGCACAAGTGATGTGCTTCCAAGAGCTTTTCTACGGGCCCTACTTCTGCCAGGTGCAGGAACCCGAGTACTACTCGTACACCGAGTACATCCCCGACGGCCCGACGACGAAGCGCTTCCAGGCGGTCGCAAAGGAACTGGGCATGGTGCTCGTGCTGCCGATGTACGAAATCGTTCAGCCGGGCGTCTATTACAACACTGCTGCGGTGATCGATGCCGACGGCACGTACCTCGGCAAGTACCGCAAGCAGCACATCCCGCAGGTGAAGGGCTTCTGGGAGAAGTACTACTTCAAGCCCGGCAACGGCGGCTATCCCGTGTTCAACACCGCCGTCGGAAAAGTCGGCGTGTACATCTGTTACGACCGCCACTTCCCCGAGGGTTGGCGTGCGCTCGGCGTCAATGGCGCCGAGATCGTCTTCAACCCGTCGGCCACACACCGCGGACTCTCCGAATACATCTGGCGCATCGAACAGCCCGCATCGGCCGTGGCAAACATGTACTACGTCGGGGCGATCAACCGCGTCGGCATCGAGCCGCTGGGTGAAAACGACTTCTACGGTCAGTCGTACTTCGTTGATCCCGAGGGCAAGTTCGTCGGCGAAGTGGGCGACCCGTACAAGCACGAACTGATCGTGCGCGACCTCGACATGGACAAGATCCGCGCGGTACGCGACCGCTGGCCTTTCTACCGCGACCGTCGCACCGACGCCTACGGCGACCTCATCGAAAATCAACTCGGCGGCTGAGCAAGAACCCGGAAGAAAAAGAGGCACCACATGGCACGCACACTCATCGTCAACGGCACCATCATCAGCCCGACCGGCCTCAGTGCCGGCGACGTTCTCGTCGAGGGCGAAACCATCGCCGCGATCTTCCAACCCGGACAGGTTGCGGCAATGGGCGTCACGGCTGACCGCACGATCGATGCCAAGGGAAAGTACGTCATCCCCGGCGGCATCGACGTCCACACGCACATGGAACTGCCGTTCGGCGGCACCGAAGCATCCGACACATTCGAGACCGGCAGCAACGCTGCGGCATGGGGTGGCGTCACGACGATCGTCGACATGGCGCTGCAGCGCTACGGCGAGAACGTGCAACAGGGCCTTGCCACGTGGCATCGCAAGGCCGAGGGCAACTGCTCGATCGACTACGCCTTCCACCAGATCATCGGTGGCATCGACGACCAATCACTGGCGGACATGACGTACCTCGTCGAAAATGAAGGCGTCACCTCGTTCAAGTTGTTCATGGCCTACCCCGGCGTGTTCTACAGCGACGACGGCCAGATTCTGAAGGCAATGCAAACGGCCAGCAACAACGGCGCGATGATCATGATGCACGCCGAGAACGGCATCGCGATCGACGTACTGGTGGCACAACACCTTGCGCGTCGCGAAACCGACCCGAAGTACCACTCGATCAGCCGTCCGAGCCTGCTCGAAGGTGAGGCCACTCACCGCGCGATCGTGCTGTCAAAGGTCGCGGGCAATGTTCCGCTGTACATCGTGCACATGTCGGCCTCCGAGGCACTCGACGAAGTTGCCCAGGCCCAACACGAGGGCTTGAACGTGTTCGCCGAAACCTGTCCGCAGTACCTGTACATGACGCTCGAAGACCACCTGGCACAGCCCGGATTCGAGGGTGCGAAGTACGTGTGCAGCCCGCCCATTCGTTCGAAGCACGACCATCGCCATCACCACAGCGACCTGTGGAAGGGCCTGCGCATGAACGAACTGGCAATCGTGTCGACCGACCACTGCCCGTTCTGCATGAAGGACCAAAAAGAGCTCGGCATGGGTGACTTCTCGAAGATCCCGAACGGCATCGCCGGTGTCGAGCACCGCATGGAACTGATCTACCAAGGCGTTGTTCTCGGCGAGATCAGCCTCGAGCGTTGGGTCGAAACCTGCTCCACCACACCGGCACGCATGTTCGGCATGTACCCGAAGAAGGGCATCATCGCTCCGGGATCCGACGCCGACATCGTCGTGTGGGACCCGAAGGCGAAGACCAAGATCGGCATCAACGACAAGCACCACATGAACACCGACCACAGCGCCTGGGAAGGCACCGTCATCGACGGCAAGGTCGACACCGTCATGTCGCGCGGAATGATCGTGATGGAAAACGACAAGTTCACCGGTCGCAAGGGTCACGGCAAGTACGTGAAGCGCGGCCTCAGCCAGTATTTGCACTGATCCGAACCAACCAAGCCCCCCCCAACGAACGTAGAGAGAAGAGACACGACATGAAGCGCATTTCCCACTGGATCGACGGCAAAGTCCTCGAAGGCAAGTCGGGCCGCTCCGGCAAGGTGTTCAACCCCGCCACGGGCGAAGTCCAAGCAGAAGTCGACTTTGCCGACATCGCGGAAATCGACCGCGCGGTGGCCACTGCCAAGGCCGCATTGCCCGCATGGCGCGCCACCAACCTGTCGCGCCGTGCCGAGATCATGTTCAACCTGCGCGAACTGGTCGACGCCAACCGCAAGGAAATCGCCGCGTTGCTGTCGATCGAACACGGCAAGGTTCTCTCCGACGCTCTCGGCGAGGTTGCTCGCGGTCTCGAGAACATCGAATTCTCGTGTGGAGTTCCGCACCTGCTGAAGGGTTCGTACAGCGAGCAAGCGTCGTCGGGTGTCGACGTGTACAACATCCGTCAGCCTCTTGGCGTCGTCGCCGGCATCACGCCGTTCAATTTCCCCGCGATGGTGCCGATGTGGATGTTCTCGACTGCTCTTGCGTGCGGCAACACCTTCGTACTCAAGCCCAGCGAAAAGGACCCGTCGGTCACGATGTTCGTCGCCGAACTGCTGAAGCAGGCGGGCCTGCCCGATGGCGTCTACAACATCGTCCACGGCGACAAGGTGGCCGTCGACCGTCTGCTCGAACATCCCGACATTTCTGCAGTGTCCTTCGTCGGTTCAACCCCGATCGCCAAGTACATCTACGAAACCGGCACCCGCAACGGCAAGCGAGTGCAGGCTCTCGGTGGGGCAAAGAACCACATGCTCGTGCTGCCCGATGCTGACCTCGACATGGCGGCCGATGCCGCCGTCAGCGCCGCGTACGGTTCGGCCGGCGAGCGCTGCATGGCCATCTCGGTTCTGCTCGCCCACGACTCGATCGCCGATGCGCTCGTGGCGAAGATCCAGGATCGCATCCCCAACATCAAGGTCGGCCCGGGCGACGAACCCGGCAACGAGATGGGGCCGTTGATCACCGGCGAACACCGCGACAAGGTTGCGAGCTACGTCGACGGCGCGAGCAAGCAGGGCGCAACCGTTGTCGTCGACGGTCGCCAGGGCGCGCCGACGAACGGCTTCTTCCTGAAGCCGAGCCTCATCGACAACGCCAAGCCCGGTATGGCGTGTTACGACGACGAAAT
>Ga0222713_10006688_pt1 | contig 10909 bp, 7 predicted proteins | sample C33_649DmetaG_FD_165061 | JGI IMG/M metagenome (GOLD analysis project Ga0222713, IMG submission 165061) | Estuarine water microbial communities from San Francisco Bay, California, United States - C33_649D | ecosystem: Environmental > Aquatic > Marine > Unclassified | place: USA: California... | reverse complement strand
TCTTTGTTGAATTATAATTTTGAAGAATTTCCGCAGCTGACAATGCTCTGTTATATGATTGAAAACTACCTAAGTTACCAGTAGAAAATAAATTACTATTAGGTCCAGCATAAGGACCAGTATTTCCTATTAATAATGATGCTCCTGTTCCTGCTGTAGATGGTATAGTTCCATTGAAAGATAATGTTTGTTGAACACCATTTATATATGCTTTTAATCTTGCAGCATTTCCAGTAGCGCTCCCATCATATACCATTGCTACGTGTTGCCAAGAAGTGCTATTATTTGAAACTGTTCCATAAGAATTACTTCCATTTCCAATCTCAAAGTATATATTGCTATCAGACCAAAGTTCAAAACCAATGTCACTATCAGTAGCATTATATTGCATTATTGTCATCAAAGAATTTGAAGCAAACCTTTTTATCCAAGCTATCCAAGATAGAGCACTAGAACCATTCAGTGCTGATATAGCTGGAAGATACATGTAATCATTTGTTCCATCAAAACTAAAACTTCCTGAATTAGTTGTAGTAAATCCAACTCCATTTACAAGTACAGCATTACTTGATTGTGCTGTCAAATCATTTGCATTAGTATATTTATATCTTGCTTCTAAATATAATCTTTTTACAATTCCAATACAAGGATCACCAAAAACTCCATTGGATGCAGAAATTGTAGCTGTTGATTTATTTAAAAAATACAATTCACATGTTGTTTGTGAAATTGCTGAATGACAAGATCCATTTGCATACAGTCCACAGGAACCATTAGGATTTCCATAACTTGCATAATTAATTTGATCAAATATTGCACCTGTTGGACAAGTTAATGTGACTGTTCCATTTTCATTTGCACTTCCGCATAAAGTTCCATAAGAAAATTTAGGATAACAAAATTGATTTCCAGCATCAATGGTAAAAATTAAACCATCATTGACAGCATTTACTCCAGCTATTACTCCCATTATAATCCATACCTCTTCTTTGTAGCATTATAATTTTGTCTTACTTCTGCAGCTGAAAGTATTTTATTATAAAATTTGAAATTTGCCATTTTTCCGAAGTAATAATTGTATCCCCAAGAAACTTTTCCAATTTGTGTACTGGCTCCATTAACATTAATTGGCGTTCCAATAGATGAATTGCTCAAGGAACCATTTAAATAAATCAATTTATTATAATTATTGGCATTATATTGAAAAGTTATATATGTCCAATTTGTAGTAGAAATTTGAACATTAGAGGCAACATCGTTACCAAACAACCCAAGATGTGCATAACCATTTCTTATTAAAAGATGAAGTTGGCTTGCAGTTCCAAGGATACCATAATCTCCTGAAGTTGAATTGTTATTCAACAGAAAAGTTTCAACTGTCCAAGACCCTCCAGTCCAAAAAGTTGCTGGAATTGATGAAACTGTAACATAATCATCGGTACCATCAAAAACAAAACTTCCACTATTTGAAGTTGTAAACCCCACTCCATTTACAAGAGTGGCTTGAATATCTCCGAGTAGACTATTCACAGTAATGCCAGATCCACTATAGCTTCTTGAATTAGCAGCATCAATAGCATAAACAAGACCATCAGAAACTATAGATGTGTTATATGCAATTCCCATTATAATCCATACCTTTGTTTAGTGGAATTGTAAAATTGTGAAACTTCTGAACTAGATAAGGATCTATTGTAAACAGAGAAATTACTAAACATTCCTTTCCAATAAGCATTAGTTCCCATATTAGTACTATCACTTGCACCAATTGTATAATGTATAGCACTTCCATTTCTGTTTCTTGAAAATGTTGTAGTTCCTATAGAAGCTCCATTAATATATCCAGTAAAAGTTGTTCCATCATAAGTCCAACCGATGTGATACCAAGTATTCAAATTTATTGCATTACTTACAACTTTATTGGTTAATCCTCCGTGCCATACAGACATTGAAACATTTCCTGATCCATTTATTTCTATATTACTGTCATGCCAAGCTATAGTAGGACTTGCTTGTCCCAATTCACTAATTATATTTCCAGCTCCTACAGAATATGCCCATATAAACATTGAAGTTTGAGCTGTTGGAAACTGACTATATAAGTTAGTCTGTGTCATTGTGTATGCGTTAGTTCCAGTAAGAGAAATTGCTAAACCTGCTCCAGTTCCATAAGAAGTATATCCATTTTCAACTGTCATTATTGATCCACTTGACAAGCTTCTTAATGTAACTCCTGATCCAACAAAAGATCTTGGATTAGCAGTGTCATACCAATAGACTAATCCATCTGTAGGGACAATTGGATTATATTCAACACCCATTACAGTCCATATCTCCCTTTAGTAGCATTGTAATTTTGTAATACTTCTTGAGCTGTTAATATCCTGTTGTAAATTTTAACTAATGCTATATTCCCAATAAAATATTCAGTATTAGTTGAAACTCTTCTTCCGATTGCCATGTCTTGAGTATTGTAAGTGATGGTATTTGAATTCATAGATCCACCTTGATAAGATGTAACTGCAATACCACTTATATAAAGAGTAATATTTCCTCCTCCATTTGTTACAGTGCCACCCATATAATTCCAAGAATTTGTTACAATAGTTCCATTAATTGCAGTTCTATATGATGAGTCAGCTCCAATAGCAATAAAAAAAGTATTAGTATTTCCTAAATAATTTGTTGCTGTTGCCATTTCCCAACCATCAGTTCCAGAATAAGGAAATGAATTACCAACAACTGTGTTTCTAATATTAATGTTTCCAGGATAGACCCAAGCAAAAACACTGAAATTGCTACCTACATTTAAGTTTGTTGTAAGATCTATAAAATCATTTGTTCCATCAAAACTAAAATATCCTTGATTGGCAGTTGTGTATCCAACTCCATTTGTCAATATCCCAGTTTTTGATCCAGTAATATTAAAAACAGATGTTCCAGATCCAGAATATGATCTTCTGTTTGCTGCATCATGATAAAAAACTAATCCATCAGTTACAATAGCAGGAGAGTGATCAAGTCCCATTATAATCCATACCTCCCTTTTGTAGCATTGTAATTTTGTAATATTTCTTGGGCTGTTAATGCTCTGTTGTAGATTTGTAATTGTCCAATATTTCCGTTAAAATATCTACCTGAATAACCTAATCCTAATCCAACATTAGCAAAAGTAGATGGCCAATTAGACCAAGATGTATTAGAATTATCTAAAAATCCATTTAAATATCCAGAAACAGTTGTATTGCTTTGATTCCATGTAAATACCACGTTATACCAAACATTCGCAGAAACATTAGAATAATACAATCCACTATAAGTCCCTCCAGCATTACCAAGCCAAACTCTTAAGGAACCGGAGACTTCTGCTGTTTCAAACCTCAATACGTTAACATTATTTGTTGTGCCATAGTTTGTTGAAAATGGATTTCTTATACTAGCGGAGACATCAGAAAAATTAATTAAAAAACTTATAGTACCTTGAGTGTAAAATGTTCCTAATGATCCTATAGATATGAAGTCATTTGTTCCGTCAAAAACAAAAGTTCCACGATTTAATGTAGTAAATCCAACTCCATTTACTAGAGTGCCACCAATTCCACTTATTAAACCAAAAGAAGTTAATCCAGTACCAGAATATGATCTATAATTAGCAGCATCAATTTGCAAAACTAATCCATCAGTATTTTGCACAGGTCCAATATCTATGCCCATTACTGATACCTCCTCTTTGTTGCATTGTAAATTTGTTTAATTTCTGTTGCTGATAATGCTCTGTTGTAGATTTTGAGATCTGTAATATTTGCATTTCCAGCAATACTTGAAGAATCTCTGTTTCCAATAAACATTTTGTAGTTACCAAAATTACTGCTATTATCACCCTGCAATGGTGTTGATATAGATGTTCTTGATACACCATCTATGTAAAGTATATTTTCATTTCCGCTCAAACTGGTATCAAATATACAAGCCCAATGATGCCAAGATAAATCATTTACAAGAGTTTTTGAATATCCAGCTAAATTATAACCTACATTTCCACGTATACCTAAAACTACTGGGTATAAACTTGAATATATAGCAGACCCATCAGCAAATGCCGCAACGAATGTTCCAGTGTTTGAATTAAAATCACTAGAAAGTTCGAAAACTATATTGCTACTATTTGCAGTTTCTCTATAATTCAAAACTTTTACCCAACAACTTACCGTAACTTTATTAGTTCCAGATAAATCTATATTTGAAGTGGAAATTTGATCATTCGTACCGTCAAAGAAAAAACTTCCTCCATTCAAACTACTAAAACCCACTCCATTAATAAGAGTTCCGCCTAACCCACTAACTAACCCATTTACTGTAATACCTGAGCCTGAATAACTTCTTGTATTAGCAGCATCTAAAGAAAACACTAATCCATCAGTGACAATTGTAGGAGAATGCCCAAGTCCCATTATATATATCTCCTTTTAGTAGCATTATAATTTTGTAACACTTCTTGAGATGTTAATGCTCTGTTGTAAATTCTAAACTGTGCTAAATCCATGGGAATGTTGTAATTATTGTCAAAAAGCCAAGAGCTTATTCTTCCATTACCATTATTGAAATTTCTATTTGCTGCATTTTCTGAAGAAGCAACTTGTGATAAAGATTGATTTTGACCATTTATGTAAATTTTGTTATTTGTATATGCTACATCACTTCTCATTTCAAAAACATAATGTTTCCATTGATTTTGCAAACCTAAATTTGTAACTTGTGTTGATGTTAATCCGTATTGATCACTTTGTGCAGTGTTAAATCCCATACGTCCACTTGTAGTCCAAACATCATATAAATTAAAACCAAAAATCATGCCACCACTAAATAATTTGATTTTTGCCCACATTTCAATAGTTAATGTAGTCCCATAATTAGGAACATTGAATGGAATATTGTCATTAGTACCATCAAGAATAAAATAATTTGTTCCTGTAGTACCAAAACCAACCCCATTTACTAATGAAACTCCAATTCCACTAATTAGACCATTTACTGTTATTCCTGAACCCGCATAACTTCTTGTATTAATTGGGTCAAGATATAAAGATAACTGATTTGTTATTATTCTTGGGTGATGTTGAAGAGCCATTAGATATACCTCTTCTTAGTTGCATTATAATTTTGTAAAACTTCTTGAGCTGAAAGAGCTTTTGTATATACAGAAATATTTGAAAACTGACTTGCTTGTGCATCTCCAGTAGATACATTTGTTCCATCATTTGCCCATCTTCCATTGAAAACAAATGGTTTTGTAATTGAAACATCATTGATAGAACCACTTGCTACTTGAACACCATTAAAATAAATGAAAGAGTTTGATCCAGATGGGTTTTTGACAAATGCATAATGATTGAAATTTGCTGATACTAACGCAGCATTAGAATAAACAATTCCAGTGCCATCTCCACCTCTAGAAAATCTTACTGTAGTTGCTGACTCTAATCTAGCAACATATCCAATTCCGCTATTCCAAACCTCACAACCAAACATAGCAGACCAAAAGCTACTTCCAATTCTTCTAAACCACATGCATACTGAAAAAGATGTTCCACTTGCTAATGTATAGTCAGATAAAAGTAAATTAGATGCTGTAGCTGCAAATGTAGAAGGATTTGATAAAAATGACACTCCTGAACTTAATGTTGCTCCTATTGCACTTGTCTGAGCAATATTAAAGACAGTATTGCCAGATCCAGCATAACTTCTAATATTTGCTGCATCAAAATATAAAGCCAATCCATCTCTTACAATGGCTGGATTATATTTAGTTCCCATTATCTACCAATTTCCATAATTCGCATGTAACCAGAAGTACTACTACCAAACACTCTTAAATCATCGTCAGCACTACCTCTCTTACCACTTACTGTTATAGCAATTCCTGAAGTGCTTGAATTTGTGTATCTTCCTGAGATTGGGAAAAGTACTCCAGATCTTGTTCCACCACCTGAAGCATTTAAGAAACGTTGATTTATTGCTGCAATTTCTGTACCATTGACTGTAATATTAGACCAAAAATCATCAACTGTTGTACCATTGTTAAAATCATAATTAGCATTAAACTCAATCCATATATAAGAAGATGATGATTTTGGTGTGTAGTTTATGTTAGCAATTCTGACAAAAGAAGTAATTCCAACCGTGGTGGTAGCAGACATACTCAACTCATTGTAATCATACATTCTGGTATTGATAGTTTCTCCAACATCCCAGGCAGAACGAGTGACTATTCCAGTTCTATCAATACTCCAAATTTCTGATCCGGTTGATTCATTTAAGTCTCTAACAATTCTTAATCTTGTAGCGCCAATACCAACTGCATATGCATCAATACCAAAATTGGTGTTATTTCTATAATAAAACAATACACCAGGTGTGTCATTTGAATTATTATCCAGAATGACATCACCTTGAGCTTGACCTGCTTTAGAAAAGTTATTTCCACCTGAATAGAAATAGTTTGAATTAAATATACTTCCACCAACAAATAATGATTGTCCAATACCAACTCCACCAACTACGGAAAGTGCACCAGTAGATGATGATGTTGAAGCTGCAGAACTAGATATTCTGACAGTTCCACCAATATTTGCATTGCCAGTAACTCCAAGCCCACCATTGACAACTAAAGCTCCAGTTGCTGTTGAGAAACTATTAGTGCCTGAAGTTATTGTAGTTGTCCCACCAATGAAAGCATTACCAGTAATTCCTAAACCTCCTAGTACAACTAATGATCCAGAACTTGTTGATGCACTATTTGTTCCATTAGATATTCTGACAGTTCCACCGATGTTAGCATTTCCTGTCATTCCTAAACCACCAGCAATAACTAGGGATCCGTTTGAAGTTGTGGATGAATTGATGGTTCCGTTACCAATTTGTGTGTATCCACCAAACTCATTTATATTAACTGTTTGTCCAGCAGAAGCAGATATAATAGGTAAACCTGAGATGTCACTAACAGCAAATATTTCTCCTGATGATAGGTTATTATCGATTGAGAATAATGATCCTGATGAACCTTCCCAGTTTAGAGAGTTATCTGTTTGTACTGTAAGTGTTATTGGAGAACTTGAAGTTGCTCCAATGAATGACATGGTTGGATTTGTGGTAACTCCAGTAAATCCTAGTGATGCAGTTACAAATGAAAGTTGTCCTGATATTCCAACACCACCAGCTACTAGTAATGCTCCTGTAGACGTATTGGTAGAAGCTGTAGATGAAAATATTCTACTAGCTCCACCAATGTTTAGTGCTCCGGATATTCCAGCTCCACCTGAAACTACTAAAGATCCAGTTGTAGTATTGGTAGATTGTGTTAGGGATGTAGCATTGACTGATTCACCAATATATACAGCTCCAGTAATTCCAACTCCACCTCTTATTTGAACTGCACCAGAAGTTGTTGATGTAGAGTTTGTGCCTATATTTTGTATTACTGCTCCTGTATTATCTATTCTAAATCTCGAAACAGCATTGACTTGAAGGTTTAATAAATCTCCAGCAAAACCAGTATTTGCGTTTACAGCAATCATGGTTCCTGAAACACTTCCATTGAAACTACCTGTTGTTTGTTCAACTTTCAGTGCAGCATCTGCTCCTGAAGGTGTTTCTCCTCCTGGAAAACCTGATACTCTTAAACCTAATAAACTTGGACTAAAGAATAAACTATTTGTAGCTCCTAAACTTGATCCTGACTTAAATTGAACTGTTCCATCTGTGCTACCTGAAACAGCTAATCCAGCAGCTGTTAGAGGAACCCAACTCAATACACCAGCAGAAGTAGATTGCAAAACTGAACTACCAGTGGATGGAGTTGTCGCTGGTAAAGTATATATTGTATTTCCAGATGCAGAAGAAACAAACGCTGTGTAATTTGAACCATTGAATAACTGTAGTCTTCCACCTAACGAAACTGATTGTCCAATTCCAACTCCTCCCGTAATAGAAAGAGCACCAGTTGTTATTGATGCAGAATTAGTAGAAGAAGTAACTGCTAATCCAGAAACACTTAATATTTCTGTTGATGGATTGAATGAAAAAGTTGTGTCACTAGATATCGCAGAACCAGATGTACTTGAAGCTGGTGTAAATAGAATTAAGTGAATTGAATTAGAATTTCCAGCACTTGCTATTCTAGAATTTGAAGAAGTAGTTGCTAATCCAACTGAAAGATTTGATGGATTTGTGTATGTTGGAGTATTAGCAGTACCAGCAGATGTTAATACAAAACCATTTGTACCCGGAGTTAGTCTATTCCATGTTGTTGATGAATTAGCATAAAGAATATCTCCAACTGTAAATGTTGGTTGTAATCCTGTTCCACCATACAGAGGAGTAATTGCTGTTCCTGACCAAACACCTGTAGTAATTGTTCCTAAAGCAGTTAATGATGAGTTTGTTATTCCTGTTCCTATAGAGGATGCAGAAAGAACTGTTGTATTGTTGATCTTATATGTGTTTCCAGAAATTAAGTTCCAAGACTCAGATGAAGACCAACCAGTTCCTGTATACCAGTTTATAAATTTATCAGTAAGACCTTTAAGTGTAATTCCTCCACCTTCAGCAGTTACATCAGAAGGAGAAGTTACAGATCCTAACTCAATATTTTTATCATCTACTGTAAGGGTGACTGAATTTATAGTTGTTGTTGTGCCATTTATTGTCAAGTCACCAGCAACAAACAAACTACCACCAATACCAACTCCACCTGTAACTACTAAAGCTCCAGAACTTGAATTTGTTGCTGCAGTTGATGATAATAAAACAGTATTACCAGCATAATCAACGTTAAATCTCAATGCACCATTATTTTGTATTTCAAATGCATTTCCAGAAGTCCATGAAGCATTTTGTAGTTGAACAACTAACGGTACTACTGAAGTTGATGTAGGCTGTATTCTGACTGCATTGTCAGTACTAACTCTAGCAGGAGAACCATAACTACCCCAACCAACACCTCCAAAGGTAATTGCTGTTGAAGTCATAGAAGCTTCACCTGCACCAGTGTCAACAATAAAAGGTCCAGGGTTTACATATAAATTTCCAGATACAACTATTCTTCCTTGAGAAGAGTACGAAGTGCTATATATTTGAGCTACAGATGATGATGGCCAAGATAATCTCCCTGAAGAATTAATTGAAAAAGTTGTTGTACCAGAAGAGCTTAATATCTGCAAATAATCAGCTGACTGTGAAGTTGCTCCTTGTATTATTATTCCAGTTGTTGAAGATGTAGAATTTCTTACATTTATTTGTGCTGAATGTAAATTTGTGCCAATACCCACTCTTCCTAAAACATTTAAGCTACTTCCAATTCCAACTCCACCTGTAACTATCAATGATCCGCTTGAAGATGAAGTAGTAAGAGTTCCAGATGTTACTGCTAATCCTGAAACAGATAAAATTTCTGTTGATGGATTGTAAACAAGTGTAGAGTTTGAAGATACAGCTAATCCAGATGCTGATCCAGAAGTAGGAGTAAATAACAATACATGATTAGAATTAGTATTTGCTGCAATTACATTTATGTTTTGTGCAGTTGTAGCAGTTCCAGAAGTTATTCCATATCCTGATTGCAATGAATAAGTGGATGTAGAAGCAGTGCCAGCTGTAATTCCATACCCTGATTGATTAGCATATGTAGCTGTAGTAGCAGTACCAGAAGATCCTGATGTTATAGCATATCCAGCTTGATTTGAATAAACAGACGTTGTAGCTAAACCAGCAGTTATTCCATAACCAGACTGAAGTGAATAATTAGATGTAGTAGCTGTTCCAGCGGTAATACCATAACCAGATTGTAATGAATAAGTGGCTGTAGAAGCTGTTCCTGTAAGATTACCAGTTATAGTCCCATTATTTATAAATACACCAGAAATTCCAGTTGCAGATGATACATAAAGGCTTCCCCCTATTCCAACACCACCTTCAACTATCAATGTACCTGTAGTCGCTGAAACTGATGGTGTATTTGAATTCATCAAAACATCGTTAAAAAATGTTTTATTTCCTCCTATAGTTTGAGTTGAAGAGGTAATAAGTCCACGATTTGTTGCACTTGCATTTGGTATGTTAAATGTATGAACACTACCACTGGAATTAATGTTAAAATCAACACCTGAAGTACCAACAGCAAAAGTTTGTGAGTTAGCGGTCAATAAATTTAACGATGCAAGACCTGTAATCGCCAATCCACTTCCTGGTAACAAGCTTGAAACTGGTGTGACAGTCAAAATCATACTAGGAATATCAGGTCTTGTTGGTGATGTTAGGTTTGTATATGTACCTAACTGAATATTTGCACTTGGAGAACTATAAGCTAACTCAATATATTGTCCACTTATAAATGTGCTTACAAAATTTAATCCAAATACAACTTCGTTATCTTTACCTGCAATAGTTTGTCTAGTATTGGATTTAGGAACATTTACTCCATCAATCTTAAACCTCAAATCAAGATTTTGAGGTGTGTTACCAGTTGCTAAAGATATTTGAGCAGAAAATTGTATGTTGAAAACACCAGATTCATTAATATAAATTCTTGTTGTAGTGCCTGAACCAATAGAAACATTATTTGCTTCATATGTTAGATTATAAGTTACAAGTGTTTCTGTATTAGCTGCTGTGACTTGTTGTAAAGAAGTGCTACCAAATGCACCATATGTAGGTGCAAGCAATCCTTTCCAAGTTAATCCAGAACCAGAATTGTTATCTGAGGAAAGAACAGTGTAATTACTACCCACAGGAAGTTTGATAAATGAGCTTCCAGCACCAACAAGAATATCACCTAGAGTATAAGTGGAATACCCAGTTCCACCATATGTAACTCCTAATGCACCAGCTACTTGACTTGTAAGATCAAGAGAAT
>Ga0222713_10006685_pt1 | contig 10910 bp, 5 predicted proteins | sample C33_649DmetaG_FD_165061 | JGI IMG/M metagenome (GOLD analysis project Ga0222713, IMG submission 165061) | Estuarine water microbial communities from San Francisco Bay, California, United States - C33_649D | ecosystem: Environmental > Aquatic > Marine > Unclassified | place: USA: California... | reverse complement strand
AGGACGAGGACGATTTCGTCGGTCGGACGAGATCGAGTGGTCGGTCGTTGACGACGACGATCGCGGGGGTCACGACTCCATACTGTCGTCCCTACGGACACGCACGATGTGTGTCGTCGAGTCATGACTCGACGACACACATCGTCCTCGTCCTCGTCCTCGTCGACGACGTCGTCGGTCGTTGACCGTTCGACGACCGTCGCGCGCGTGTTCTCGACGGACACAACGCATCAGTTCGCGACGTCATGGTGGACGATGGACGCACCGCGGAGCGACGGACGACGGGCGTGGCTTTGGCGCGCGGAAGCGCGATTTGGATCGACGCACGCGCGCTGGAAAGCGGAGAGGGGAGACGCGCGCGAGACGCGGGCGACGCGCACGTCCGCGCGACGGTGGCGCGCGACGCGGATGACGACGCATTGACGTGCGAAGTCGCACTCGTCGGTGTCGATGGGGAAGACGTGATGTGCGCTGGCACGTTCGAAGTCGATCGCGCGTGCGTGAGCTTAAGGGATGTCGTCGCGCAGGAAGACATGGTGAAGCTCAATCACTTGCACGAGGCGGGCGTGTTGGATAATTTGCGCGCGCGGTACGTCACGGATGACATTTATACGTACACTGGGTCGATATTGATCGCGGTGAATCCATTTAAGCAATGTGCGCACTTGTATGATGCGCACATGATGGCGATGTATCGAAGAGGAAAGCTCGGGGATTTGAGTCCGCACGTGTACGCGGTGGCGGATTGCGCGTACGAGGCGCTGCGCGCGGACGGTTCGTCGCAGAGCATTTTAGTGAGTGGGGAATCTGGAGCCGGGAAAACGGAGACGGCAAAGTTAATCATGCAGTATATCGCACACACGTCGAGTTCGGCGACGGGTGATGAGGGTAAAGGTGGGAAATCAACGCAGGAGAAAGTTTTAGATAGCAACCCGTTGTTGGAGGCGTTTGGAAACGCGAAGACGTCTCGAAACGACAACAGCAGTCGATTCGGTAAGTACATCGAGATGCAGTTCGACTCGTCCCATCAGATCAGTGGTGCGGTCATACGCACGTACTTACTCGAACGAAGTCGCGTGGTGAAGACCAACGATCCGGAGAGAAACTTTCATATATTTTATCAACTGTGCGCCGGCGTCGACGACGACGAAAGAATACGGTTGCGTTTGAAAGACGCCTCGCACTACTACTACACCAATCAGAGCACGTGCTTCAATCTCGATGGAGTCGACAACGCGGACGAGTACAAGCGCACGATCAACGCGATGCGGGGCGTGGGTATTTCCGAAGCTGAAGAGAAGAACATTTTGAGCGTCGTCGCCGGTATTTTGCACTTGGGCAACGTGCGCTTCGCCGATCAGCAGGACGCTACGGATGAGGGCTGCATCGTCGCTGACGAGGAGGCCAAACTTGCACTGATTGATGCCGCGGCGGTTCTCAAAGTTGATGTAGATGGACTCGAACTCGCACTTCGTACGCGACGAATCGTTCTCGCGGATGAGGTGATTTACAAGCCTTTAACTGCAGCGGCGGCGACGCACTCTCGTGACGCCCTGTCGAAGACGTTGTATTCGAAACTATTCGACGCCCTCGTTCAGCGCGTGAATTCAAGCATCGGTCAGGACGTTCACAGCGTTGCTTTCATCGGTGTACTTGATATATATGGCTTTGAAAGTTTTGCGGTGAATTCGTTTGAGCAATTTTGCATCAATTTCGCCAACGAAAAGCTGCAGCAGCACTTCAACCAGCACGTCTTTAAGATGGAGCAAGAAGAATATGAGAAAGAAGGGATCGATTGGTCTTACATTGACTTCATCGACAATCAAGACATTCTTGATGTGATCGAGCGACGCGCGAACGGTATCATCTCGTTGCTCGACGAATCCTGCATGCTCGCCTCGACGACGGATGAGCAGTTCGTTCAAAAACTGTATTCAGGTTTGAAAGAAGAACCGCGGTTTAGCAAGCCCAAATTTTCTCAGAGTGCTTTCAGTCTTTCGCACTATGCGGGTCAAGTCACGTACGAGAGTGAAAGCTTCTTGGACAAGAATAAGGATTTTGTTGTCCAACAACACGAAGAACTGTTGTCGAAAAGTGAGCGGCCCATGGTGGCCGAGATGTTTGTTTATCCGAATGACCCTTCGTCAAACCGAAACACTTCTTCGACAAAGCTGAGCTCCGTCAGTGCGCGGTTTAAGTCTCAACTTGGTGAACTCATGGCGAAACTCAACGTAACCGAACCTCACTTCATCCGATGCATCAAACCGAACTCGGCCTCCAAACCTTCAAACTTTGAAAGCTCAAATGTTTTGCACCAACTTCGGTGCGGTGGAGTTTTAGAGGCAGTGCGAATTTCATGCGCTGGATACCCATCGCGTAAGCCGATTGAAATGTTTCTCGCTCGATTTGGTCTGCTCGCGCCTCAAACAGCATCGTTGTACTTTGAGGGTCGCGAACGCGAGGCTCTCGAAGGCATTTTGGCCGCCGCTGATGTTCAAGGCTGGCAGATTGGTAAGACAAAGGTGTTCTTACGCGCAGGACAGATGGCTGTATTAGACGTTCTTCGTCAGCATAAACTGAATGCGGCAGCGATTGAGATTCAGCGACGCGCTCGTGCTTTCGTAAAGCGAAAGCAATTTCAAGACTTACGCTCCGCTGCCATCAAGGTTGCAGCGATGGCTCGTGGGATGTTTGCACGCAAACGAGCTCGAAAGATGCGACAAGAGCTTGCAGCTGTGCGAATCCAGTCTGCTTTTCGAGCTATTCGTGCGCGCACTCAGTTTGAGCGCACGAAAGTCGCTACTGTAAAGTTACAGGCCATCGTTCGTGGGTCTCGCGCGCGACAATTACTACGCGAGACGCGCGCCATGGAAGTCAAGACGAAAGACGCAGCCACGAAGATCCAATCCAGCTGGCGTGGAAAGAAAGCAAGAGCTGATTTTAAAGTGATTAAACAGCAGGCACGGGAGACTGGCGCTTTACTTGAGGCCAAATCTGCGCTGGAAAGGCAGCTTGACTCTGAGCGTTCTCGCACCGCGATGGAGCAGCGCGCACGCCAAGATGATAGAACCAAGTTTACTCACATTGAAGAAGAGCTTAACGCGAAAATAAATGTGTTAGAAGCCGATTTAAGGCAGCTGAGGGTTCAAATGGCCGAACAAGCGCGTGCTGAAATTGATCGCGCTGAACAATCTTTGCGCGCGGCCAAGGCGCAGAGCGACTCGGAAGTTGCTGAGCTACAATCGAGCTTGCTCAAAGCGATCGCAGAAGCGGAAGCTGCGAGGCGTGCACGCGATGCAATCGCCGCCGAGTCTAGCGCTGCATTAGAAGAGTTGAACAGGCGAATCGACGAGGAGATTGCACAGAGTTCAAAGTTGCAAAGTGCAAATGAGTCCTTGTCTCAGGAGCGCGACGAGTTGGCTCGAGCCGTAGAAGAGTCGAGGATGCGCGGTGTCATCGTCTGCAAAGAGAACTCATCCGAATGCGAAGAAGGATCTTCGTACGTAACTCCAACGAAGCCGTCAGCGGCGGGTCGTTTCAGCAGTATTCTGAGCCCAGTCATGTCCCCAGCGATGGATTTAAACTCGCCAGGAACGCCTGCGACACCCAATAGCGACGACGCTGGGGCTGTTCTCGAACGCGAGCAAGCAGAACTCGATGCGCGCAAGGCAAAACTTGAGCAAATCAGAAGTTATCATGATTATTCGCTGATTTTAACCTTCATTGAACAGCACGCGCTTCCTGAAGCCGGATTCATGGAGAGCGGGACCCCAGTGCTGGCGTGTATTGTTTTTCGATGCTTACTCAAATGGGGAACGTTTGAGGCTGAGAGAACGTCTTTATTTGACAAAATTATTGAAAGCATGAACGTAAGGGTCGACCGGAGCCCAGAAGATTACGGGTTGCTGACGTATTGGCTCAGCAATTCTTTTACGCTTTTGAATCTTCTGCTTCGCACACTTAAGACTTCTGGTTCAAACAACAAATCCAATCGAAGAAAAAGCACAAGCTTTTTGCTCGATCGCATGGCATCTCGATTTCGATCGTCTACGCCGACGGCATCATCGCCGAGCATAAAGGGAGTCGAGCAAGTCGATGCAAAATACCCAGCATTTCTTTTCAAACAACAGTTAGCGTCGTTCGTTGAAAAAGTGTATGGCATGTTGCGAGACCGAGTGAAAAAAGAAATCACCCCACACCTCGCTGAATGCATCCAAGCTCCAAAGCCGAATCGTTCAAGTGCATTGGGCACGCGCGTCGCTGCTGCTCCGTTGCTAAGCGATAGCTGGATGCGAATTCTCGATACTCTTGAAAACTGCCAGCAAGCGATGTCGAGTAATCACGTGCCGCTGGAGTTGGAAAGGCCATTCTTTGTTCAGATTTTTTGCTTCATTAACGTCCAAATGTTCAACGCCCTTCTGCTCAGGCGAGAGTGTTGTTCGTTTTCGAACGGTGAATACATCAAAGTGGGGCTGTCGCTTTTGGAAAACTGGAGCGTAAAGTCAAAACGGCTCGTTGGCGACGAAGCATGGGATGAGCTGCGATTCATTCGGCAGGCAGTGCAGCTGCTAGTGATTCATGCAAAACCGAAGAAAACCCTCAACGAGCTTACGTTAGAGTTGTGCCCGCAGCTCAGCATACAGCAGCTCTACAGAATTAGCACCATGTACTGGGACGACAAGTACGGCACTGAATCAGTGAGCCCGGAAGTTCTCGTCGATATGAAGGAGCGAATGACTCAAGATTCGAACACGCACATAAGTAATTCATTTTTACTTGATGACGATAGCAGTGTTCAGTTCAGTGTAGACGATGTCGCTGGTCGAGAAATTGAGGTGCAATTGTCTGGTTTCAAAGTGCCAGAGTGGCTGTCGAGCAACCCATCGTTCGCATTCCTGAACGATGCGCAGCATAAATGAATGAGGATATGAATCGATGCGAGGTAAACTGTAAAAATGAAATCGCCGTAAAATGGAGTTGACATGAAATCAAAACATCAATACTGTATTATCTACTATAGTCGTTGCTGATCAAGTCAAGGCATCTGCGATTCACGTTGCAAATGTTCTTTCGGAGACGTCGCGCCATACATTCGAATATCGCGAAAAATTGTTTGCACATCATTTTTGCCCACCTGGCACATTACGATGTCGACTACTCTTCGTGCGTTGTCAAACGCGGAGCCCCTAAGTCGGCAAGTGAAGACCGAGTCGTGGAATGACTATGATTGCGCCCTTCCATCGGCGACGACACCTTGCCAGAATGCGATAGGTCACTATCCATGATTTCGGAGAGAACCATGGCGAATTTTGCAGCATCGCCAGCTCGGACTCGCATTTCCATCGAACCTTCGGCTCCGCTCTTATCCTTGAACTTAAATATTGTCGTTTGAAATTCCGTGTACGACTGTCCTCCATGAACGCTCTTGTCTAAGCCATGGCTCTCCAACTCTTGGCTCACCCTGAGCATGTCGAATCGCTGCATAATAAACAGAACGATCAAGACGCACGTAGAAACCCAACCTATTATGGCGAGAATATACACGAGCATGGCGCCCAAAACGTTGCCGCCGTGTTTGCATCCGTAAAATAGTCCGCAGCCGGGGTGACTGGGGCCGAAAAACTGCTGCAGATGATTCTGCGTACTGAGCAGAGCCGAACTGAGCAGACCAACGATGCCGCCACCAAGGTGAATCGCTACGGCATCGACCACGTCGTCAAGACGATACTTTGCCATCAAAGCAGACACGAGCACGTACGTGCAACCCGCCGCGAATCCTATGGTGATCGAGTTTGCGATCTCGATGTAGGCGCACGGCGCAGAGCTCGCGACGAGCCCGGTGAGCACGCCATTGATCATTCTCACTGGTCGAATTGCGCTCTTGTCCATGTACGAGTCAATCAATATGGCGGTACCACCGGCTACGCTGGCGCACAGAGTCGTCACGATGGCGATTCTCGTCGCGACAACCAGGTGATGGTCGGCAAGCGTACGGACGCTACCGCAATTAAAACCGTACCAGCCGTACCACATAAATAAGCCACCGACGATTTGAAACACTGGACTCTGCTGAGGCATAGTATTGTTGGTGTTATTTCGACCGTGTTCGAATCGCCCGACGCGTGGGCCCACCATCCACACTGACCAAAACGCAGCCAATCCTCCGACGCAGTGGACGACGCCGCTGCCGGCGTAATCGTACACGCCGACGCCGAACAGCGCGCTCCCTCCCACGCGCGCGGGATTCGCCCAGCCTCCGTCGGCCCAGGGCCAGTGGCTGACGACGGGGAAAATCAACCCTGCCACCAGTGCGCTCATTATCGCGTACGATTGAAACGGAAATCGCTCTGCAACCGCGCCGGATACGATGGTCGCGCTCGTCGCCGCGAACGCGAATGAGAAAAACGCGTGCGCGTGCTCCCTCGCCGCGATATCAACATCGCTCGAATAAAACGCGCTCGATTGTAGCGCAAATCCATCTCGTCCGGCGAATCCCCCATCGCTCTTTCCATTCGCTAATCCGTACCCAACTAAATAAAACATCACCGTCGTCACGCACATGTCGAGCAAATTCTTCAACAAAATGTTCTTCGTGTTTCGTATGCTCACGCTCCCAACTTCGAGCAAAGTAAACCCAATCTGCATGCAGAACACTAACGTCGAACAAAACACGATGAACGTCACGTCATCGCTCGCGGCGCCACTCGCGTGCGTCGACCCCATCCCGCGCTCGCGCGCGCCTCCCCGCCCGCCTCCGCCTTCGCCCCGCGCGCTACGCCCTCGGCGTTCGCGATCGTTCGATCGATCGATCGACGAGCTGAACGCGATCGAAGAACGCGTTCAAACGCGCGCGATCGCGCGCGTGTTCGCGCGCGCGCGTGTGCGAACGCGAACGCGCGAAAAAGCGAAAAAGCGAAAAAGCGACACCGCGCGGTGGTGGCGGCGCGCGCGCGTTCGTTCTGTTTGTCCATACGCATAGAATTCGACAGATATGGTCGGTGGACGCACGACGAGCGATGGATGCGCACTGGACGAACGATGGACGCAAAAACGACGCAACAACGACGAGAACTGGACGCAAAAACGACGAGAACTGGACGCAAAAACGACGAACGATGGACGCAAAAACGACGAACGATGGACGCAAAAACGACGAGCGATGGACGCAAAAACGACGAGCGATGGACGCAAAAACGACGAGCGATGGACAAAAATCCAACGAACGATGGACAAAAATCCAACGAACGATGGACGACGCGTCGACATCACGCGCGCGCGAACGAACGTCGAGGTGAGCTCGAACGATGACGCGCGCGCGCGTGGCGTGCGTGGCGGAAAAACCGAGCTTAGCCCTGGCTTTGGCGCGCGCGCTCGCGCGCGACGTCGATGACGTGCGAACGCGCCGAGGTCGAGCGACGGATGTGCACGAATTCGCGCGCGCGTTTCGCGACTACGGGGAATGCGAGTTTCGCGTGACGTCCACGCGCGGACACGTGTGCGCGGTGACGCTCCCCGAGCGGTGCGCGAGTTGGGAGACGACGGAGGCGATTGAGATATTCGCGGCGACGTGCGAGAAAAAAGTAGATGGGGGCGTGGCGGCGCACTTGGAGAGGGAGTGTCGCGGCGCGGATGTGTTGATTTTGTGGCTCGATTGCGACCGCGAAGGGGAGAATATATGCTTTGAAGTCATCGAGGCGTGTGGACGCGTGGGGGAAGTGTTACGAGCGAGGTTTAGCGCGGTGACGAGGGAGGCGGTGGAGCGAGCGATGAGGACGCTCGGGAAACCGAATGAGAACGAGGCGCTCGCGGTGGACGCGAGGCAAGAGTTAGATTTGAAAATGGGCGTCGCGTTCACGAGGTTTCAGACGCAGTATTTTCTGAACAAGTACGATGGATTGGATGCGCGCGTTGTGTCGTACGGTCCGTGTCAGACGCCGACGCTCGGATTCTGCGTCGAGCGGCACTTGGAGATTATTCGGCACACGCCGGAGCAGTATTGGGTGCTTGACGCCGCGATTCAAAGCGACGATGCCAACGAAGGTGACAGAGTTTTGACGTGGACGAGGTCGAGACTCTTTGAAGAACTCGCGGCCCGCGTGTTCTTACAGATCGTCAAAGACGCCAGGCGCTTGCGGGTAGTCGCCATCGACATCAAGGACGAGAAACGCGTGAGACCGACTGGATTAAATACAGTGGAGATGCTCAAGGCGGCGTCCTCGGGTTTAGGCATGGGCGCGCATCGTGCCATGCAAGTCGCCGAACGTCTGTACATGAATGGTCATATATCGTATCCTCGAACAGAAAGCACGGGTTACCCGCGCGGATTCGAGCTCAAGCAAACGCTGGAAATTCTCAAGTCGCATCCAACGTATGGCGAGTTCGTCGTGAGAATTCTCGACGACGGGATGTTCACTGCGCCACGTCATGGAGTCGATGTTGGCGACCATCCCCCGATAACCCCGATGCGGGCGTGCACGGAGGACCAGGTTGGAGGCGGCGAAGCGTGGCGTTTATATGATTTTATCTCTCGACATTTTATCGCGAGCGTGTCTCCTGATTGTGAGTACGAAACGCAAACCGCGCGCTTCGATGCGAATGGGGAAACATTTTCGACGCAAGGAAAGCGAGTGGTTGCGCATGGATGGACGGAAATCATGCCTCACAAACGGATTGAAGATTGTCCGCTTCCGAATTGCGTCGTCGCGGGAGCAGACCTGGAGATCAGATTCGCGCGCTTGCGAAGCGAAATGACCTCACCACCGGGGTACTTAACCGAGAGCGAGCTCATAGGATTGATGGAGAAGAATGGCATCGGCACGGATGCTTCGATTCCGTCGCACATAAACAATATTCAATTGCGCAAATACGTGGACATTGAAAAGGGTCGACGCGTGGTACCAACGCGACTCGGCATCACCCTAGTGCAGGGATATCACGCCATCGACGCCGAGCTCGTGTTACCAACCGTGAGAAGACACGTTGAACAGCAGCTTGATTTAGTGGCAAAGGGTGAAGCTCCGTATGAGGGTGTGGTCAGTCACACGCTCGCGCAAATGTATGAGAAGTACAACTATTTCACAGCAAACATCGCTGCTATGGACGCTTTGTTTGAGGCTTCGTTCTCGCACGCGACCACAGAGTCGACGCCGTACTCTAAGTGCGGAAGGTGTTTGCGGTATTTGAAACTTGTCGGGGCTAGCGGCCGAATACAGCGCCTGTACTGTCCTACTGAAGAAATCGTGTATGAACTCCCGATTGGCGGCACGTTCAAGCAGTTCAACGGCAGGACTTGCTCGCTGTGCGGGTTTGAGCTCCTGATTTTTACTGTCAGCGGAACGGGAAGAAACTTTCCACTTTGTCCGTTTTGCTTTAATCACCCGCCGTACGAGGGTAGTCCGCGAGTGAAGGCATTACTACGCGGTTCGCCGCACCCGTGTGCTCATCCAGTCGTAGATACCTTTGCTGTCTGTCCATGTCCAGAGTGTCCACCAGACAAACTGTCGATGATGATTCTCGATCCAACGTCTAGTGTTAAGCTACACTGTTCGAACTGCGATGTTTTGATGAAACTTCCGCCGAGTGTTCGAAAAGCAAACGTAAGTCAAGACGCGGAATGCGCGACGTGCGAAGCGAAATGTTTAGATTTGGAGTTCGATAGTGGTTCGAAAATATCGGCGTGCCTGGCGTGCGAAGACGAACTCAAGGCTGCCACCAAAATTGTACATAGTAAAAACACCTCGTCTGGTGGCCGTGGTCGCGGTGGACGAGGTCGTAGTTCTCGCCGTCGCGAACGCCCAGACGAGCGATAGCAACATTATTTTTAGACAACTTAGACGACTTAGCGAGAGAGACGATACAGTTTGTTTGAAACAGGTTTGGTATTAGCACAACTACGCCGATTTCAATAGATGATCGATTTTCTAAAAGCCTTCCACCTAAGTCGTATAGATTACGCTTGGCCCCAAGCCTTACTAGAGAAGAGCTAAAACCTTATGCGGCCAACGCCTTCTTGACGAGGGCAGAGCGCTTCGTGCGCGCAAGGGCAACCTTGAATCGCTCAAAGTCGGTGAGGCCGGCACGCGCTTCTTGACGCGCAATCTTCTTTCCCCACGTGCTCGCCGCCCACTTGCCCGGAATGTCGGCGCTCTTCCACGCCGCAGCGCAGGCTGCGCCGTCGCACGCGCGCTTGATGTCAACCTTCAAGTCGGTAATCGCCAGTCGGCGAAGACTGATCACATCACGCTTCACGCCCGGAGCGTCCACGAGCACCTGCCATGCACGAAAACAAAATATTGGTCAGCAATCGTTCGCGACGACTCTCTCTCGCGCGCTCGACTCTCGCCGCCCGCGAATCTCCCGCAACCCATCCAATCGCGCACTAAATCCCCCACAAAGTCGCCCCGATGCTCGACAAAATACCCCTTTCATATATTTCATCCATCCCCTCGACGTTCGCCGCGCGCGCGCCGACGCGCGCGCGACCGTTCCCTCGCGCGCGCCTTAGGGTCTGGCGTGACCCTAATCCCCCGCTCGACGCCATCGCATCGCGCCGTCTCGCCATCGCATCGCTCGCACACGCACCCGGTTCTGGTCAATTATATCAACAATCACCAAAAGCTTGCCATAGCGCGCGTCCGCCTTCAAATTGCACAGCGCCACGCGGCCGATTTCAACATTTCTCTGCGCGCGCGCCATTCGTCATCGCCAAGTCAGTCCCGCGATCGCATCGTTCGCCCTTCCGCGCGCGCGCGTCTCTCATTCGCCCTCGGCGATGCGTTCGCCGCATTCGCCATTTCGCGGCTTCGCATTCGCATTCATCATTCGCATTCGAACGCGCTCGACGGACGCACGGTAAACGGCATGGCGCACGCGACGCGTCGAACAGAGACCGCGACGATGGCGTCGTCGTC
>Ga0222713_10006682_pt1 | contig 10915 bp, 9 predicted proteins | sample C33_649DmetaG_FD_165061 | JGI IMG/M metagenome (GOLD analysis project Ga0222713, IMG submission 165061) | Estuarine water microbial communities from San Francisco Bay, California, United States - C33_649D | ecosystem: Environmental > Aquatic > Marine > Unclassified | place: USA: California... | reverse complement strand
AATCCCGAACTTTGTAGCAGTCGTTGCGCAATGCATCAAACCCGTGCCGAAACAGCACACCACCACGCGCGAAAATATCGTTGATTTCTGCCTGCTCTTCGGCGCCAATCACTTCGAAGCCAGGCATAGCTACATTCTCCGGAAGATTTCGGTCACCCGTTCGTCGGTGAGCACGTCACGGAAGTTCGGCCCGAGTGCGTTGGTAAGAGGTTTTGCGTGCACCACGGTCGCAGCCACCAGTCGCTGATACTGCTCGTCGGACAGATTCGCACAAACGCCAACCGGCAGAGACACCTTCTGCTTATTCATCATCGTTCGAAACTCGGCATGCTCGGCTGGGTAGAACTCGCCAAGCGCGTTCAACGCAATACAGTTTGCGATGCAGTGATGCAGCCCAAGCACCACACTGAGACCGGCAGAAAATGGGTGCACCAGGCCGACATAGCTCGTGGCTATGGCACAACCGCCAAGGTATGACGCCACCATCAATTGTTCACGAGCCTCTTCACTCATCATGTCGTCGGCAAGAAACACCTGGCGGCAAAGATTGACGGTTTCACGTGAATAGGCATCTCCGACTGCATTGCGATATGAACCTGCCAGCGCCTCGATGCAGTGAATGTATGCGTCCATTCCAGTGTAAAAATATTGGTCACGCGGCACCGTTGCAGTGAGGTCGGGGTCGAGCACCATCTGGTCAAAGATTGTGTAGTCACTATTCATACCGAGCTTCAACCCGGTCTTGGTATTCGTCATTACACAGGTGCGGGTTGCTTCAGAGCCTGTTCCCGAGATGGTAGGCACCGCAATTTTGTGCACAGCCGCCACCTTCACCAGATCCCAGCCTTGATAATCCGCTGCACCACCAGTATTGGTGAGCAAATTAGCAACAGCCTTCGCAGTGTCCATCGTGGTGCCGCCACCGAACCCCACGATTGTGGCGGGTAACCCGGTCAGCAGCCCCCGCAGTTCACTCGTGATCGCGTCAATTCCATCGGTGGTCGGTTCATCGGTTGCATCTACATAGCGCACCACATCGCTAGAGCGTGCACCCAAACGTGCAACTATTGCCGGCTGATTAGCGAAGTACGAATCGACGAGGTACACCACTTTTGCGCTGCCACCAACCAACTCACGTCGAGCATCCACGAATGCCGACAGGCGTTCAAGCGAACCTCGACCAACTATGAATCCGCCGACATTGCGCACGACTTTGACGCCGGTATCAAGGATGGATGCACTCGATGCAGAAGTAATATATTCATTCTACGAGCCAGCCGGTGCATCAGACACGAAGTAGCACTAGTGCGGTAGTTGCGAGAACTACTGTGAAGTCGTGGCTGAACTGACTGGGTCCTTTGATACCGAAAAGCTCCCACGAATTGCGCCAGGGTCGGTGACTGTCACCATCGCCCGCACGGTCAAGCCAGGCTGTTCAGCGCAATTCACCACGTGGTCAGAAGAGATGATCTCTGCGGTGCAGGCATTCCCTGGTTGTCTAGGGGCCACATTGCTGCATCCTGGCAGCGAGTCAGACGAGTATCACATCGTGTTTCGATTTATCGACGCCGTGCACTTACGACAGTGGGAACGATCAGCTGATCGCAATAATCTGCTCACGAAATCAGACGACCTCATCACTGCCGAACGCGTCACGGTCACCGCTGGTGGCGATGAATTTTTCGCGACCCAAACGCAAGCAGTTCCTCACCGCACCAAACTCGGAAGTTTTTTGTCTGAGGTTGCGTGGGTGTATCCGCTCGGACTTGGGTTCACCATCGTGTTGGGCCCTGCTCTGGGGTCGCTGTCAGTATTCGTTCGCGCGCTCATCTTTACAGCCCTGATCGGCCTGACCTCACGGTTAGCGATTGCACCATTTCGCATTCGCTGGCATCGACGCCGAATGTTGCCGCAAAATCAGCGGGTAACAAAACAATGACTGGTGGCGGGGGCAGGATTTGAACCTGCGACCTTCAGGTTATGAGCCTGACGAGCTACCGGACTGCTCTACCCCGCGTCGGATGTCCAAAGCCTACCGTCTGTGCAACCACAACATTTTTCAACACATTTCTTCCCGTATTGGTGTTCACTGATGTTCAATCGACATCGCAAATCAGTGGATTCGACTCTGCGCACTTTGCAGAACGAAGTCACAGCACTGCGCACCGAAGCCGACCAACGAGATGCCGATGTTGCGGCTCTTCGGACCCAACTTCACGCGTTGGATTCTCGTCTAGGAAGTGCCGACGCTCGAATCACACAAATGGCTACCGAGCTAACCAATCAAATCCACGAACTTGATACTGAACTTGATCGCTTGGCGCAAACAGCCGATGCAGCGAGTGCCGAAACCGTGACTGAATTACGCGCCAACCAGGTACGCATCGCCAGTGAACAGGCTCGCTACGCCATCACGCTCCGCCATGACCTCGCCGAGCTTGCTGAACTGCTTCGCAAAACTCGTACGTGAGATAGCTCAGCCGCCAACCAGCGAAATCGCTTGACGCAAAACTTCACGTGCTTGTGCCAGTCGTGCTTGATACGTGGCAAAGTCGGGTGGGTTTTGTGCCAAAGCGCTGTTTGCCTCGTCGAACAAAGCATCCGCACGAGCGAGCAGCTCGACCGCCGTCAATGACGAAGTGTCTTGCGCAGGCAGCGTGGTGGTGGTGACAGTGCCACCTGATGCATCTGGTGTTGGGTCGACCGGTGCAGCCGAGCCGTCGTTGACGCGTTCACCGAGGTCGGTATCAAAACCAGGAAACAAACGTCCGACTGCCTCGGTGAGATTGTCGGCCATCACCACTCGATTGTCGTATGACACCAAAAACTTGCGGACAAAAATCTGTTTGGCGGAAGGATCATCTGGACGCACAAACAACGGACGCACGTACATAAGACCTCGCTGCACGGGTACTACCTGCAAGTCACCGAAAATCACGCGTGATCCACGCTGGTCGAGCAGGGTGATCTGCTGAGCAATAACCGGGTCGCTACCGAATTCTGCTGCGACGGTTGCCGGACCCTCAGGCAGTGGCTCAGGAAATTCAAGGACTTGGATCTTTCCGTACGATTGCGGATCACTCGACACCACCATCAATGCCCGCAGTTCCTTTCGTGCATTGTCTGCCGAAAATGGAACGAACGGTCGCAACATCGAGAACATTGGCGTGCCGAGGCCGTCACCACCATGGAACATGGTGTAATACGGCTCGAAGCGCAAGACACTGGCGTCCCGAACGTTGATACCGTCGGCAGCGCTTCCGCCGACGGCACCCACGACTCCAGTTACGGAATCGGGTTCACTTGAAGGCGCCTGAGCCACGCTCCATGCGGCATCGCGGTTAAAAAACAGGGTCGAGTCATCAAACTGGTAGCGGCCGTACACGTTGGTCTGCACACGAAACAAATCCTCGGGATAACGAAAGTGTTTCACGAGTTCAGCAGGTGCTTGGCTCACATCAGTGAAAAGTTTCGGAAAGGCTTTTGACCAAGCGGCGGTAATCGGATCATTGGGGTCAATCACATAAAACGTCACACCGCCAGTGAACGCATCCACGACGGCCTTTACGCTGTTGCGCACGTAGTTGAACGAAGCATTCAGCCCGCCGCCTGGCGACAACTGGTCCGTGTTTGCCTCCTGTGCATAGGGGTAACGGTCACTAATCGTGTAGGCATCCAAAATCCACTGCACCGTGCCATCGACAACTGCCGGGTACGGATCAGAGTCGTAGCGCAGGAATGGTGCGAGTCGGTTTACCCGGTCGGTCACATTGCGATCATGAATGATGAATGACTGTGAATTGATAAGGCCTGACCCAAACAAGTTGTACTCGCTGTACTGGATGGCGTACGCCGCACGACGAAGCACTGACGACAGCTGCACCCCGCCTGGGGTGGTCTGCTTGGTTGGCTCACCAACGCACGGCTGTTCGACCTGTTCGGTTCCTACTACTGCATACGAATCGATGCCTTCACCGAAATACAGCTCAGGGCGCGTCACACCGAGATCGACATAGACCGGTCTTCCATCCGTCGTGGTGCGACTGGCAGGGGCGGCGATAAGCCCACAGCCGTGGGTGTAGAGCAAGTGGCGCGACACCCAAGTGCGATTCGGAATACCTTCAGAATTGAGTTCGCGCGCCGCCACCATTACTTGTTGCGTACGACCATCGATTTCATAGCGGTCTACGTCGAGATCTCGAACGGCATAGAACGACGTGCGACCTTCATCAAGAATGAAGCGATCGCGCATCTGAATTGGGTCGAGCTGACGAACGTTTTGCAGCGGGCTTGGATCATCATTCAAATTTGCCGCAGTTATCGGTTGCGGGTTCAACACACTGCGCGAGATATCAGCAAGGCCGAGGGCCTCTTTGGTTGCCGCAATATTGCGATCAATAAACGGCAATTCCCTCGTACTCACGTTGGGTTGCACGATGAACCGTTGCACCACGGCTGGATACACACCGCCGGCAGTCACCGCAATGACGACCCACAACACAGTCGCCAACACCGGCAGTCGCCACCCGCGTTGACGAAAGTTAGCTAAGAACAACACTGCAACCGCCAAAGAAACCAAAATCATAAGTTGCGTCGCAGGAAGCTGGGCATTGACATCCGTGTACGAAGCGCCTTGCACGACACCTCGCGTCGAGCGCGTGAGGTTATAGCGCGAATACCAATAGTCAAGGGCTCGCACAAGAGACAGCACTGCGAACAACACGCTGAGGTGCAACTTTGCGAGTGGGGTGACCTTGCGTCCTTGAATTTGCAGACGAATCCCGCCGTTTAGGGCGTGTACCCCGGCAGTCACCAGCGTGGCAAGCACCAGCGCAGCAAATGTCCAATCCACAACAAACTCAATAAACGGAAGTCGCATCACATAGAACGCGACATCCTGGTTGAACAACGGGTCTGTAGCCCTAAAGTCGGTGGAATTACGAAACAGCGTCCAGTCCTGCCACTGTCCAGCGGCTGGAGAGCCGACCAAAAAGCCCAGCAGTGCTGCGACGATGAGACGGAAACTCCACGCCCGCCCCGTCGTCAACTGTCGATAACCAGCCAGCGCGCGTTCTTGGGGGGTGGTCGGAACGAACTCGGGGCGCAATCGGTCCGCTATCCACATATTGAGGATTAACAAGAGCGCGAAAATGAGTGTGAAGGCGCTGGCCAGACCGAGACGGGTGAGCAGGATGCCCCAAAACACGTCGGTGCGACCGACCGACTGATGCCACAGCACATCAATATAGAAAGCCACAACACTGCGTGCCGATACGAACAGGGCGACGACGGCAATCAGCACCGCCGAGAGAACGATACGACTACGACGCGGACGACTAAACCCAAAGCCTCCACCAGAAAACAGCGGACGACGAGGTGGAAGATCTTCAGGGATGCGCATGACGCCGAAGGCTACTTGTTCAGCGGAACAACTAGACAGCGACATCCAGCATGAGCCAACGGATGTGTGTGTCCGGTCGGGAATGAGTCTCCACGACGTACCTCTGTTGCCAGTGAGTTGTCTTCAGCATCGGCGCATGCTGGGCCTTGTGGATCGACTGCCCAACAAACACTGGCTTTTGTGTCACAACCAAGAAACAGTCCGCGCGCGTACGAGAAATAGGCGATATCGCTGACGATTGGTGCCAAGCGTTGTGACTTCCACTCAGCGAACAGTGCTCGCAGCGCAACTAGCAACGCATCGCGATCACCAGCAGATGTGACAAGCGTTGCAGCAACGCGCTCGTGTAGCGGGCTGATGAAGTCGGCCACGAACATCTCGGTGATTTTTTCGAGTACTGCCCCCTGCGCGATCACAGCACGCATGTCCGAGCGACGCGCAGCAGAGTGCGAGCGCGCTGCATCAACAGCAATGCTGGTGACAAGTTCACGAATCGCTTCGGTGTACTGCAGTGCAAGTTCGCTGGGGGTTGCCAGCAGCGCTGCGAGTGTGAGCGTTGACCGTTTTGTGCTCACGTGGGTGAGAACAGCATTTTCATTGTCAGCCAAACAGCGCTTTATTGCCCGAGTTAAGCCCGGTAACGCTGGATCAACGACTTCGGCTCGGCGCTGGAACACTGACTCGTCCACCTTGGGCGGCTTGCCTGGAGCCGCGATCTTTTGGGTGGTTTCACTCGCTACACGAGTAGTGCTGGCAGTGCGCAAACGGGCAAAGATTTCGTCAACTCGGCTAGTGGTAGCGGGCAATGTTTGGTCTGGTGATACGGATTGTGGCAGTTCATCGGGTGATGAGCCTTGGATGCGCTCGAACACTGGATGCTCTGGTGCGTCAAGTTCGGGGGCCACATGGCTTGCTCGTGGTGTTTCTTTTTGGCGACGCCGATCAGACAGATTCACCACTTCGGCAAGCTGCACAGTTTCTGCTGCTTCTAATACTTCTGTCGTCTTGACGATTTCTTTTGTTGTCTCAACTGTCTCCTTGGGTGTCTCTTCGACTGTTTCAACCGTTTCGACCGTGGCAACGGGTTCATCCACGTGATCAGTGCGCTCAACGATGACAACTTCTTCTTTGTTGACAACTTCTTCGTTGCTCGGTATTGCGTCCGACACCACAGCAGAAACTTCAGCAGACTGATGCGATTCACCTAGTTCGTGCTCATACTGTTTGGCGTCAAAAATCGGAGTCTTGCTCGGACGCGTCGGGCGTGGCGGTGGTGGTGCATCTGGTGGCACCAATGGTGGCGTTACTCCAGTTCCACGCAAGGTTTCATCAAACTCATTCAGATCTCCAACCACATCGGTAGCCGCGTGTCGCGCCCGTTCAAAAGCCCCAAGTAAACGCTCCCGCTCATGCACCAAGCGTTCTAGTTCGCGACGGGCTTCTTCGGTGCGCTTGGCCAAATCAGTCAACACTCGCTCGCGATACGCGCGCACTTCGGCGATCATCTCGCGACCCTGTTGTTTGGCCAGCTCCAACTCTTGTTCGGCTTCGCCCGATACATCCGATCGGCGACGTGACGCTTCGACATTTGACTCTTCAAGAAGTCGGGCAGCCTCACGAGTTGCGTCGCGCACCACCTGCTCGGCTGACTCAGCAGCACGGGTGCGCATTGCTTGGGCGGCTTCACGGGCCACACTCAGAACACGCGCCGCCTCGGCACCCAATAACTCAGTTACTGCAGCTTCATCGATTGCGCCTACGTCAATTGGCCCACGGGCTTGCATGGCTTTCAGTTCGCTCTCCAAAAATCGCTCGCGTTCCAAGAGTCGAGCCATTTCCACCGAGACTTGTCGCAGGAAGTCCCGCACTTCTTCTTCGCGGTATCCGCGACGACTCAGCGTGAACTGGGCAGCAGCGACTGCAGCCGGCGACGACGGGTCAGGTCGCTGAAAGTCAAGGGCCATGCCCTCAACAGTACGCCCCTATTAATCGCTCGTCGTGGCATCGGGCAGTGGGTCGCCACCGATACCACGCAAGATATCCAGTGCATCTTGCAGCGTCGCCACTGTCTCAACGCGCATCTGTGCCCCACCAACGCGACGAGCTTGGGCGATATCGGCCGCCGATTGGCTCGCGGGTATGAGAAACAACTTTGCACCACTATCGCGGGCAGCAACTGCTTTTTGCGGAATTGCGCCGACCGCGCCAACACTTTCATCGCCGTCCATCGTGCCTGTCACTGCAACTTTCACTGCGCCAGTGAGCGAGCCCTGTGATAACTCATCAATCAAGGCAAGTGTGAATGCCAGCCCTGCCGATGGACCACCGATTGAATCGGTGTCGATGCCCACTTCGAACGGAGTTCTTACCGTTCGTGTATCGCGTGGCATGAAACCAATGATGGTGCGGCTGGCGTCATCTGGCGACGCCATGAGTTTCACGTTGATAGCCACCGCGACATCTGTGTCAACTCGGCGCACCTCGAGTGCCACCAATTCGCCAACTCGGCGATTCGTGACTGCTTCAATCAGCGCCGGCAATGTAGGCGTTGGGATACCAGCAAAACTCAGAATGGTGTCGCCTGCAACCAGCAACTTGCATGCGCTCTGTGGGTCGGGGACATCTTCACACACCACATCGTCTACGACGACATCGCCATAGACGAACTCGGACTCGATACCCAATCGTGTGAATGCCACAAACTCAGCAATCTGTTTAGATGACACCATCGCACGACTTCCCACCTCTCGTTGTTGTGCAGGTGTTTGCTTTCCGAAACGCTCCTCGTAAGAGAGCACTTCAACATCATCATCAAGCCATGCCGCTACCGCGTCTAGCAGCGAGAGTCGGCTGCCGAGCGCTGTAACGAACAGGATCTCACCATCAGATTCGTATCTTGTGACGAATTCCAGTGCCTCATCATCAAACGACATGCGCGGCGCAACCGCCTGAGCCGAACCAGGTGCCAATTCCCACAGACGCACTCGCGTAAGCGATGCTGCGATGATCACAGCCATGAGCAACCATGCAATGGTGAAAAGCGGCAGTGCCCACCACACACGTTGTGTGATGCGTGAAGAAACAGGCGGCGGGGGCGGGGGCAGAGGTACGCTGGAAAGTGCCGTGATGTTGTTGTCGTTGGTTGTGGCATCCATGACTGTCACCGAGGTTACGACCAAAATCGCCATCGTTGGCTTGGTCACCCTTGCAGCACTTTTTCATATCGGGCGATCTGGCATCACTAGCTCAAGCAATAGTCGTATCAGCCAGGCAGATAACGGGCGTTTCACATATCGTGCAGCAACGCCCCCGCGCACTACCGCTGCGAGATGGCTTGCTGCGCGACCGACCACGAAAGCTGCCCGCATCGTGTCGCTCGGGGTTGTTGCCGTCGTTGGCGGTGCAGCACTTGGCATCGGGGCCTCTCTGCTGTTGGTTGTGGCGTTGAACGCCACTGGTAGCGGAGCCGGCTGAGAACATGAATACCCCGAGCCTCGCTGCAATCACGGCCATCGCGTTTGACTTTGATGGTGTGTTCACGGATGATCGTGTTCTTGTCTCGGAAACCGGCGAAGAATCGGTGTTGTGTAGCCGCTCTGATGGCATGGGAATTGGTCTGTTGCGTGACGCCGGCATTCACATGATCATTATTTCCAAGGAAAAAAATCGTGTGGTCGCTGCGCGCGCCGCCAAACTGTTACTTGAAGTGGTGCACGGCTGCGACGACAAGTTGCCTGTCTTGCAGGCATGGATGAACCGAGTTGGCGCAACCCCCGACACCACGGCTTACATGGGCAATGACATCAATGATCTTGAATGCATGGGCTATGTCGGTGTTGCAATTGCGCCGGCCGATGCCCACCCATCTGCTCTTGCTGCCGCCCACATTGTGACCAGCAAACCTGGGGGTCGTGGGGCTATTCGCGAAATTGCCGACAACGTGGTGAAAGCATCTCGCACTCGAGCCGCGAAGTAATCTTGTCACTGTCGTGGGTACTGAAAAGATGACGCCTGTCGATGTCGTGAGTATTGCCCACCAGCAGGTTGGTGTTGGCAAACCCGTGTTCGTAATTGCCGAAATCGGTATCAACCACAATGGCGATATCACATTGGCAAAACAACTCATTGACATGGCCTCGCAGGCAGGCTGCGATGCTGTCAAGTTCCAAAAACGAACCCCAGTCATCTGCGTGCCGCCAGATCAAGCCAGCACCATGCGGGAAACGCCGTGGGGCACGATGACTTATCTGGAATACAAGGAACGAATCGAATTCGGTCAGGCAGAATTTTCAGAAATTGATGCCTACTGTCGATCATTAAACATCATGTGGTTTGCGTCGCCGTGGGATGTTCCTTCGGTTGCCTTTCTGCAAGGTTTTGATACCCCAGTGTTTAAAGTTGCGTCGGCCTGCTTAACCGACGACGAGCTTCTTGTCGCCATTCGTAACACGGGCAAGCCCGTCATCATGTCGACCGGTATGTCAACACTTGAAGAAATCGACCATGCCGTGTCGTTGCTTGACCGCAACAAGCTGATCCTTGGCCAGGCAACGTCCACTTATCCTTGCAAACCAGAAGAGCTCAACCTGCGAGCAATCGCTGCACTTCGAGAGCGCTTCGGAGTACCGGTTGGCTACTCCGGTCATGAAACCGGGCTGCAGACCACAGTTGCAGCAGTTGCTCTTGGTGCTGTGTTCATCGAACGGCACATCACATTGGACCGCGCCATGTGGGGCACCGACCACGCCGCCAGCGTCGAACCCGGTGGTCTCACACGACTTGTTCGAGATATTCGCAATGTCGAAGTCGCTTTGGGTGATGGCCAGAAACATGTCTTTGAATCCGAGATCTCAGTTCGAAAAAAACTCAGACGAGTTCTCTGACCTCGTCTGATGAAGGCATTAGTCATCGGTTACGGTTCAATCGGACAGCGTCATACTCGAATTCTTCGCTCGCTCGGCTTTCACACTGCGGTTGTTTCGTCGCAAAAAACGATTGACCAGGTTGCCTTTTCTTCAGTTATCGAAGCAATAGAAACATGGGCACCTGATCACATCGTGATTGCATCTCCAACGAGCCAACACCATCGGGATCTTGCAACAGTTGCCCAGACTGAATTTGCCGGAACCTGCCTCGTCGAAAAGCCGCTCTTTCAGTTCTCTCAGCTTTTGCCAAAAGAACTTTCCTGTCGTATCGCCGTTGGCTACAACCTTCGATTCCTAGATGTGATTCAGCGACTTCGTGAATTGCTTTCCGATGAAAACATCATTTCTGCAAGCGTGTATAACGGTGAGTATCTTCCCGATTGGCGGCCAGGACGCGATTATCGAACAACGAGTTCAGCACAAACGGCCATGGGGGGCGGTGTTCTGCGTGATCTGAGCCACGAGATTGACCTAGTTCACTATTTTTTAGGGGCGCCAACAAGAGTAATCGCAGAGGTTTCGCACTCAGGTCTATTAGATATTGATACTGAGGACTCCGTTCGGTCCATCTTCCACCACGAGAATGGCT
>Ga0222713_10006681_pt1 | contig 10916 bp, 11 predicted proteins | sample C33_649DmetaG_FD_165061 | JGI IMG/M metagenome (GOLD analysis project Ga0222713, IMG submission 165061) | Estuarine water microbial communities from San Francisco Bay, California, United States - C33_649D | ecosystem: Environmental > Aquatic > Marine > Unclassified | place: USA: California... | reverse complement strand
TGAATCGACTACATATTGATATGGACTGGGCAGCAGATGTTGTACCTGGTACATACGTTATTGTAGAATGTTGGAGAATATTAGATCCAGATGTATTTACAAATGTTTATAACGATATGTTCTTGAAAAGATATGCTACTGCTCAAATTAAAAAACAATGGGGAAATAATTTGAAGAAGTTTGCAGGTGTACAACTTCCTGGAGGAGTAACATTAAACGGTGAGATTATATACCAAGAAGCAATTGAAGAAATTCGACAAATTGAAACTGAAATACAGTCTAGATTCGAATTACCTGTAGACATGTTTGTCGGTTAACAATGCTTCTTATCACTGAGCCTCATAGCATATACTAACATCGTGTCAATAGATTGTCAATAGAAACATAATTTAAAATGGCTACCGTTAATCCATATTTTCAATCTGGTGTCCCAATGGGGAGAGCATCGGAACAGAACCTCTATGAGGATATAATTATAGAGTGCTTGAAGATTTACGGTTTTGAACTGTACTATCTACCTCGCAAAGCCTATAATGAAGATCGCATTTTGGGAGAAGATCCGTTAAACAAGTACGAACACGCTTATCCAATTGAGATGTATTTGGAAAGTAATACTGGGTATGAAGGCCAAGGCGAGTTTTTATCTAAGTTTGGTGTTGAGACAGTTGAGAATGCTAATTTTGTAGTCTCAAGAAAACGTTGGTTAGAAGTTGCAGGTAGTAGCGGCAATACTGTTTTGGCAAACAGACCGGCTGAAGGCGATATTCTATATTTCCCACTAACAAAATCATATTTTGAAATACGTAAAGTAGAGGGCGATAAGCCTTTCTATCAGGTAGGCAAACTATATGTTTACAGATTGACTTGCGAATTGATGCAATATTCTAGCGAAGTTATTACAACAGGTATTCCTGATATTGATGATTATCCTGCAGGTATTAATGAAGACATAACCAATTTTAGCTTAACGCAGGAGAGTGGTGATGAGATATTACTTGAATATAATAGCGAAAGCGTATTGGTCAATGAATCGTACTCTACAGTCCACGCCGATGATGGTGGCGCACGAAACGAAGATTTTGATACTAACATTACAGACATTCTAGATTTTAGTGAACGCAATCCATTTGGAGAGGTATTTAAATAATGTTAGACCAAAGATTTTACTGGGGAACAATTCGAAAAGCTATTGTTGCTTTTGGAAATATGTTCAATAATATTAATATTGAACGTAGAGACTCTTCTGGCAATATTGTTCAAGTATTGAAGGTTCCGTTGTCGTATGCTGGTAAAGCAAAGGCGTTAGCTAGAATACAGCAACGACCTAATGTAGATGATCGCAGTGTACAAATTATTGTACCTCGTATGGCATTTGAAATGTCTACTTTGACGTATGACTATAATCGAAAGATAAGCCCTATTCAACAAAGTAGATCGGTAAATACTACAAGTACAACACTTGATTCTCAGTATGCGCCTACACCATACAACATAAATATTTTGCTATATGTTTATGTGAAGAATCAGGATGATGGGTTACAAATTATTGAACAGATATTACCGTACTTTAATCCAGATTACAACTTAACACTGAAGGCGCTTCCTCAGTTAAATATTAAAAACGATTTACCTATTATTTTAGATTCAGTTAATTTTGAGGACAATTATGAGGGAGAGTTTGATGATAGAAGAACTATCATTTGGACATTATCATTTACAATGAAACTTAATTTCTATGGACCTGTTAATAAACAGGGTATTATCAGGAAGGTTGTTACTAGTACATATAATGATGCTGCATTGACGCAAAAGACAACAATTACTACAGTTGAACCTGATCCGTTAACTGCTAAACCTGGTGATGATATTGGTTTTACTGATACCTTTGAAGATTTTGAATGAAAAACATACCTGAATTAGATAAAATATTTGACATAACTCCGGTAGAAGAATCGGAGTTGCCTACGACATTGCCGGTAGTATCTGACTCAGAATCTAGACAGATGGATCAAGAAGATGATTATCAATTAGCTAGAAATACACTTAGAAATCTTATAAACAAAAGTGAAGATACTTTAGATCAAATGATAGAACTTGCTAAGAATTCTGAGCATCCTAGGACATATGAGGTAGCAGGACAATTAATCAAAACAGTTTCTGATGTAGCAAAAGACCTTATGGACTTGCAAAAGAAAGCTAAAGATTTACGACAAGGTGATCCTGAAGGTCCTCGAAGCATAACAACCAATAACAATGTAGTATTTGCTGGTTCTACAGCAGAGCTAATGAAAATGCTTGGTAAAAAAGACGACGGTAACACAATTGAGCAATAAACAAATATCATACAACGGCAATCCTAATCTTAAACCAATTGGAACCGTACAACAATACACCGCTGAACAAGTTAAAGAACTTATGCGTTGTATGCAAGACCCAATCTATTTCATAGAATCATACTGTAAGATTGTTTCGCTGGATAGAGGACTTATCAGTTTTAAACTCTACGAGTGCCAAAAAGAAAAAGTAGATGTTATATTGAATAATCGTAAAGTTATTCTAATGGAAGGTCGCCAACAGGGCAAGACCATTACATCTGCAGCATGTATTCTATGGTATACGTTATTTCAGGAAAACAAAACAGTTGCTATTTTGGCAAACAAATCTTCCGCCGCGCGCGAGGTTCTTTCTAGATACGAACTAATGTATGAGATGCTTCCAATGTGGATGCAGCAAGGCGTTAAAACATTCAACAAGGGCGATATTGAGCTTGAGAATGGATCCAAAGTATTTACCGCAGCAACAAGCTCATCTGGTATTCGAGGTAAATCTGTAAACTGGTTATATATTGACGAAGCCGCAATTATTCCAAACAATGTTGCAGAAGACTTCTTCACATCTGTTTACCCGACAATTTCAGCGGGCCAAACAACAAAGATTCTTCTTACATCTACCCCGCTTGGATATAATCACTTCTGGAAGTTCTGGAACGAAGCAGAACAGGGATTAAATGGATTTGTTCCGTTGTTTATTCCTTATAGCAGAATTCCTGGCAGAGATGAGAAATGGGCAGCTGAACAGAAATCAATGCTTGGCGAACTAAAGTTCAACCAAGAGGTTTTGTGCAGATTCCTAGGTTCTTCCAACACACTTATCAATCCAGATACTATTGCTGCAATGTCCACAAAGCAGTTTGTATATACAAAAGATGGTTTGGATATTTTAGAAGAACCGCAGGAAGAGCATGTCTATATGCTGATTGCTGATACTTCACGGGGAGTTGGTGGAGATTACTCAGCATTTACAGTTGTGGATATTACAGCATACCCGTATACTGTGGTAGCCAAATATAGAAGTAACAGAATAAGCCCGTTGTTATTTCCCAACATTATATACAAAGTTGCCAAAGATTACCACAAGGCATACTGTTTGGTAGAGATCAACGATAACGGGCAACAAGTAGCAGATTCATTGTATATGGACTTAGAATACGAAAATGTGTTCTTTGTGGGAAGTAGCAGTAAAACTGGACAATATCTATCTGGCGGATTTACGCCAGGAGCAACACTGGGCGTAAGAACTACAAAGCAAGTAAAACGCCTAGGAACAACGACGTTTAAAAGTTTAGTCGAAGGTACAAAATTATTAATACATGACCCGGAAATCATTGAGGAAATATCTACATTTATTGAAGTTCGTGGAACGCACAAAGCAGATGAAGGATACCATGACGATTTGGTCATGTGTTTAGTCCTATTCTCTTGGGCGACAAACGAACCATTCTTCAAAGATTTAACAGATTCCAATTTGCGCAAAGCACTGTACGAAGAACAGTTCAAGCAAATCGAAGAGAATCTAACCCCGTTTGGGATTGTCAATGATGGCCTCCCTCAGAAAGAGGAACCGGTAGTTATGGGTGACGATGTTTGGTTTTCTTCGGATCCTGCAAAGGAAATGGAAAAACTTAAAACAAAATGGATGGAAAATGTCTAAAAACTTATACTTATAAATAAATAGTAATCATAGTTAATAAAACTATATAAAATCTTTAAGGAGAATAAGATGGCATTTCAGCTTTCACCCGGCGTACTAGTACAAGAAAAGGATTTAACTGCAATAGTCCCTTCTGTTGCTACTTCTGCCGGCGCATTCGCTGGCGCCTTTCAATGGGGACCTGTTGACCAAGTTACCACCGTCGATTCAGAAAATAATTTAGTAAAATATTTCGGCGGCCCAATTGATGCTACATATACATCATTTTTTACTGCAGCAAACTTTTTATCATATGGTAATAATTTACAGTTAGTTCGTGTTGTCAATGCAGCCGAAGCTAAAAACGCTGTTGCTAATGCATCAGCTACAAGCGCAGTATTAATTAAAAATTTAGACGACTATTTAAATAATAAATCTAGTGGCGGGTATGGGTTGGGGGAATTTGCCGCAAAATATCCTGGAGAATTGGGTAACTCGTTAAAAGTTTCAATGGTTGATGCAAATACCTGGAGTCACTGGGCAAACACATACCAAACAGACTTTGACTCTGCACCTGGCACATCTACATACGCTACTTCATTAAATGGCACAGATGACGAACTACACATTATCGTTATTGATGAAGATGGTTCTTGGACAGGTGCAAGAAATACTGTTCTCGAAAAATTCCCTTATGTATCAAAGGGGTCTGATGCTAAAAATACAGATGGATCATCTAATTATTACAAAGATGTAATTAATACAAAATCCGAATATATTTGGTCTATAGATCATCCTACTACGGGTACAAACTGGGGAACAACAGTACAAAGCAAAACATTTGCAAATTTAAGCTCAAATGTATTGGTTTCATTGTCAAATGGTGTAAGCGCTGTTGCTAATATTTCAGCAGGCAATGTTATTGCCGGATTTGATCTATTCTCAAATGACGAATTGTACGACGTAAGTCTAATCCCACTAGGTGCATGGAGTAACTCTGCTGCAATCGTTAGTTCTGTAGTTTCTTTAGCAGAATCAAGAAAAGATTGCGTAGTATTCATTTCCCCAGATATCACAGACGTTGTTAATGTTTCTACATCAGTACAAGCAAGCAATGTTGTTGATTTCAGACAGGCATCTGCAACAAACGGCGGAGTAAATTCTAGCTATGCTGTTATGGATTCAGGTTGGAAATATCAGTACGATCGCTACAACGACAAGTATCGTTGGGTTCCTCTGAATGCTGATATTGCAGGTTTGTGCGCAAGAACAGACGCAGTTTCTGAAGCATGGTTCAGCCCAGGTGGTTTCAGCCGTGGACAGATTAGAAATGTTGTTAAATTAGCTTTCAATCCTTCTAAGACAGATAGAGATACGCTATACAAAGCAGGTGTCAACCCTGTTGTAGCATTCCCTGGTCAAGGAACAGTTTTGTTTGGTGATAAAACTCTACAAGCAAAACCAAGCGCATTTGATAGAATCAATGTTCGTAGATTGTTCATCACATTAGAGAAAGCAATTGCAACGGCATCCAAATTCCAATTATTTGAATTTAATGATCCTTTCACAAGAGCACAATTTAGAAATCTAGTAGAACCATTCTTAAGAGACGTACAAGGTCGTCGTGGTATTACAGATTTTAAAGTTGTTTGTGACGAAACAAATAATACAGGTGATGTAATTGATAGAAACGAATTTAGAGCAGATATTTATATCAAGCCAGCTCGCGCTATTAACTTCATCTCATTGACGTTTGTTGCGACACGCTCTGGTATTTCGTTTGAAGAAGTTGGCGCTTAATAACGGAGAAGAATAAAAATGGCAACAATCGTATCCCCTTTCAGTATTAATAGCTTTAAAGCACAGCTAAAAAATGGCGGCGCTCGTCCTAATCAATTCCAAGTTACAATTAATTTCCCACAATTAGTTGCCCAAAATACGGTATTGAATAGAGCATCTTCATTCTTAGTTAGCATTGCAGAAATGCCAGGCCAGACAATAGGTGTTACTCCTGTATTTTACAGAGGTAGAGAACTTAAAATGGCAGGCGACAAAGTATTTGCACCGTTTACATGCACTATTTTAAACGACACTGATTTTACTATCAGACAAGGTTTAGACGAGTGGATGAATCTTATTGAGAGCAATCAATTTAAGACAGGCGCAACTAATCCAGTTAATTATCAGACTACCATTACAGTTACTCAATTAGATAGACAAGGTTCTGTTCTGAGAGAATATGAAATGACAGACGCATTTCCAACAGATATCTCACCAATTGGTTTAGATTTTGCTGCGAATGACCAGTTATCTACATTCTCTGCTACATTCCAGTATCAACAGTTTACTTATAGAAACGTTCCAGTAGGAACTAGACTATAATAAATAGTTTATAATGATTAACTTTTTGGAATTTAAATAATGGCAATTAATTTATTTGGGTATACCATTACTCGAGGTGAAGATGTGAATAAGTTGGCACGAACACAATCGTTCGTGCCGCCTACTACTGACGATGGCACAGCAACAGTTCAAGGGGGAGGCTATTTTGGCACCTATCTTGAAATGGATGCTACTGCTAAATCAGAATCAGAGCTAATTACACGATATCGCGAAGCATCTATGTATGCAGATTGTTCTACAGCAATTGATGAAATTGTTACAGAGGCAATTGCAGCAGTTGATGATGAAGCCCCTGTGCAACTTAATTTAGATGGTGTAGATTTACCGGATAATATTAAGAAGGCAATGCAAGATCAATTTAATACAATTGTTCGTTTGCTTGGGTTCAATATTAAAGGATTTGATATATTCCGTAGATGGTATGTTGATGGTAGAATTTATTATCAAAAAATTATTGATGAGAAAAACCCTAAAAGGGGCATTATCGAATTAAGACAAATTGATCCTCGTAAAATTCGCAAAGTTCGCGAAATTAAAAAGGATAAAGATCAAAAGTCAGGTGTAGATTTAATTAAATCAATTGAAGAATTTTTTATCTATAATGAAAAAGGTATTAATTATCAACCAAATTACTCTACAGCTACTACTGGTGCAAACCAGGGAATTAAAATTTCATTAGATTCAATTAGTTATATTCCTTCGGGACTAAATGATTCTGAAAAGAATGTTGTACTGAGTTATTTGCATAAGGCAATTAAACCAGTTAATCAATTAAAGATGATGGAAGATGCGTTAGTCATTTATAGATTGGCTAGAGCACCAGAGCGAAGAATATTTTATATTGACGTTGGCAATTTGCCAAAGTTAAAAGCTGAGCAATATCTAAAAGATATTATGGCTCGCTACCGCAATAAGATTGTTTATGATTCTGCAACAGGCGAAATCAGAGATGATCGTAAATTTATGTCAATGCTTGAAGACTTTTGGTTACCTCGTAGAGAAGGTGGTCGTGGTACTGAGATTACTACATTACCAGGTGGCGAAAATTTAGGTCAAATTGACGACATTAATTATTTCCAAAATAAATTATATCAGGCATTGAATGTTCCTTTATCAAGAATGCAACCTCAACAGGGTATTTCTTTTGGTAGAGCAACAGAGATTACTCGTGACGAATTAAAATTTGCTAAGTTTGTTGGTAGACTCCGCAAAAAATTCAGTCAATTGTTTAATGATATTTTAAAAACACAACTAATCTTAACAGGTGTTATTACCGAAAAAGATTGGATTGAATTGGGAGAAAACATTCAATATAAATTTGCTCAAGATCAGTATTTTGAGGAAATGAAGGAAGCTGAAAATTTACGCAATCGTATTGATTTAGTAAATCAGATGCAACCGTTTGTTGGAACATATTTCAGTAAAGCATACATCATGAAAAGTGTATTGAGATTTACCGATGAAGAAATTGAAACAATGGAATCGCAGATGGAGGCAGAACCTTCACCTACAATTGGAGTTGACGGTCAACCAGTTCAGCCGCCTATAAATAATCAATCGGAGTAAAATTATGGATACATCAGAAGTTATTAGACACATGGTAGACGACATTCTTGCAGATCGCTCGAATGACGCTGTTAACAGATTTAACGATGCCTTGGGATTTAAATTATCCACCGCGTTGGATGATAAAAAACAAGAAATTGCCGCAAACATAGGTAAGGAAAATGAAGAAGTTTAATTCACTAAGATTAGATTTAGCAGAAAAAACTCTTACTCCCGCTGAAAAGAAAAAGCGAGAAGAAATTGCTATGGCAATGGAGCGTGAGAATCCTGGTATGCCAATGGGCAAAAAGATGGCGATTGCTACGGCAACCGCTAAAAGAGTTGCTGAAGAAAATCTTGATGAATTAAAATCATCCACATTAACATCTTATATTGATAAAGTTGCAACAGGTCCATCTAGAGGCAATAAAAACATAAAAGCGATTGGCGGAGTAACAACTGCTATTCGTAAAAGAGCTGAGAACGAAAATCCTCCGTTTGAACCAAATGTTCCCACAGGTGAAAGAAAAGATCAATTTGGGAATCCTATTAAGAATGTAGCAAAACACTTGGCTAAACAAGGTATGAAAAGTGTAACTGAAGAAATTAAAACGACGCATGAAGATCCTCTTGTGGTCGTAAAAGATGCTGAAGGTAATATTCTTACACATGCTAATCGTTCTGTTGCCGGTGATATTCATGGGATAAATGTTTCACATCACGCTATTCATACAGGTATGCCAGTAGAAGTAGTTGACCGTGATGGTAAAAAGTTGACAGTTCATAAATCTATGCATCATGATTCAGAAGTAGCCAAATACAGTGCTTCAGCAGTTAAAGAAGCTAAAGAAAAAACAGAATATGATTACGAAGGCGACATGGCCCGCAGTCAACTACAGAGTATTGTCATGAATGCCCAAAAAGTACATGATATGTTAAAAGACAATGATAATCTTCCTGAGTGGGTTCAATCAAAAATTACTCTTGCCGAAGATTATATTTTAACCGTTTCAAATTATATGGCAACTGAAATTGATGAAGAGACGAATAAAGAATATACACACAAGGTTGTACATAACAAAACAGGCAATATTGTTGGTAAATATACCTCTTTAAAAGCTGCAACTCGAGCAGCGGATAAAAAAGATAACGCATACGGCGGATATGCACACCAAGTTCGTCGAATTGATGAAGATAAAGATCCTTGTTGGGACAACTATAAACAATTTGGCATGAAGAAGGGCAAAAATGGTAAACCAGTTCCTGATTGCCGTGGTCCAGTCAAGGAAGACTCAATAGATGAATTGACTTTATCGTTTGGTAAAAAGGCAAAACCTACTGTTTCTGCTAGAATTTCTGATATGAAAAAATATTTTGATACTGCAGATAAAGACCAAGTAAAGCAAAAGATTACAGGAAAAAAATTCCACGATATGTCTGAATATGAGACATGGATGAAATCAAATAAATCAAAAGGATCAATGCAAGTTGCATCTTTTGAACAAGGTGATGAAAACAAATTAGATGAAATTTCATCTAATACTTTACATAGTTATATGAAGGCTGCACATACAAAGTATAGCAATATAGATCATAAAAATGATCCTGCATCTGTGGCTAAAAAGAATAAATTGGAAAAAGGCATTAAAACTGCTTACAATAAAAAGTATCCATCTAAAACATCGAAACCTGAAGATAAAGTAGACATGAGTTCTGCTAGTTCATATTATGCAAGTAAAAAACCAGGCCAATATACAGGCGATTAAATTAAGAGGCTAAAATGGCGGTAACAAAAACAATTCTTAAGAATGTTAGACAACAAGCAGTTGTTAAATTTATTGGCAACGGTTATGCTAATGTAGATTTACGAGCAGATCTAACGCAACCTGAAGAAACATTTCAAGGGTTCAATAACACAAACGTAACAATTACAAGTGTTTTGTGGAGCACCGACGGCGCAACTTCTGCGCCAATTTTAGTTCAACGAGGTGTAAGTGCCGCATCTGCAACTAATGTAATGATATTATATGGTGGCGCGTCAGAATGGGAACTGTCGCAAGATTCAGGGTTTGTTGATAATGTAGGCGCAAATTCAAATGTAACAGTAATTTTGCCTCCTGCTGGCGGAATGTTATATTTGGTATTGGGCAAAAATACAGGATACTTAGGTCCAGATTTTAACGCATTATCACCTAATTAATACGGGAGAATTAAAATGAGATTAATTACAGAAGTTGCACAAGACCTTAACTATCTTGTAGAAGACAAAAAAACTGGCGGTAAGAATGTCTTTATTGAAGGCATCTTTATGCAAGTAGAACAACCAAATCGTAATGGCCGTTTATACAAGCGTGACATTATGGAAAAAGAATTATCTCGTTATCAGAAATTGATTGACGAGAAAAGATCGTTGGGCGAACTAGGTCACCCAGCAAATCCGACATTAAATTTAGATAAAGTCTCTCACCTTATTGAAAACCTTCGTTTCGACGGTAATAATGTAATGGGCAGAGCAAAGATTTTAGAAACTCCAATGGGTAACATTGCTCGCAATTTAATTGAGAATGGTGTAAGACTTGGCGTTTCATCCAGAGGTTTAGGTTCACTAAAAATGAACAAAGAAGGTGTTAATGAGGTTCAAGGTGATTTTCATCTTGCAACTGTAGACATCGTAGCTGATCCTTCCGCGCATGATGCCTTTGTTCAAGGCATTTATGAATCTGCAGAATGGATTTGTGAAAATGGTCTTTGGAAAGCTGTTGATGTTGAAAAAGCACAACAAACATTAAAGGGCGCATCTAAGGGACAGTTAGAATCTGTTAAACTAAAGATGTTTGAAGAGTTTATGTCTAGAATGTCTAGATAATCAAACTTATAAATAATTTGAAACAATCCATTTAGGAGACACTAATGTCAGTAGAAAGCAAAATTAAACAATTGCTAGAGCGTGTAGATGCGAAATCTAGCCTAGAAGAAGCAGACGCTATGGGTGCAGCTAA
>Ga0222713_10006678_pt1 | contig 10918 bp, 9 predicted proteins | sample C33_649DmetaG_FD_165061 | JGI IMG/M metagenome (GOLD analysis project Ga0222713, IMG submission 165061) | Estuarine water microbial communities from San Francisco Bay, California, United States - C33_649D | ecosystem: Environmental > Aquatic > Marine > Unclassified | place: USA: California... | reverse complement strand
AGCACGAAAGGATAAAATTGTCTGAGGTTTACGAACTTCCGACAATTCAAGCTTTGAATGATTTGTCCTATTTAAAGAGTAAAAACGCGCATGATCGCGAGCAAATAAAAAAAATACATGGCAAGCATTAGTCAGGCTCAGGCATCTTTAGGATCAGATTTTGATTTTGGTGGAATCGCCAGAGGTGGCGAGGTCAAACTAAATTCAGTCGAGGCTATCATGGCGCAGGCTGCTGTAGAATTTATTGAGCTTGCTAAAAAGAGATTAACAGAAAGAAAGAAAATAGACACCGGTAATTTATCGGATATTGTCGTTTCCTCTGTGACTCAAAACGGAACTAAATACTCTTTGACTATTGGATACGACAAAAGCAATCCAGCGTCTAAGTATTACGATTTCAACGACAAAGGGGTAAAAGGAATAGGAGGGTTCAAAGGAAAACTTCCTTCTGGTTTCCATGAGCCTACAAATAGTCCTTATAGCTTTAAGAATTTACGCTTATCTAGTGGGTTTATTGACTCGATTACTAGGTGGTATTTGCGCCATAAAAATTACATTAGGAACGAAGATCAGCGTAGAAATTTGACTGGCTTACAACAGAGAAGAAGAACTCTTGGAAATGTTGTAAATCAGACAGAAAAGCTTAGAAATCTAGCGATCGCAACAGCTAGAAACATAAAGCGCAAAGGTATTTCAAGGACTGGATTCTTTGAGGATAACATTGACATCGCTTTTGGTCCTGAGTTCCAGGCTAAACTAGCTCAAGCATTAGGGCAAGATATTGCATTAAACATTAAACAAACTTTTAGCTAATGGCTATTACTATCAACAGCATTCCTCCTAGTTACTCTTCAGCCCATGACGCGCTCTGGTTTGTGGTGACTTCTGACAATGTAGGACTATCTAATTTTAAATATGTATTTGACATACAAATTAACCTCGAAACCGTCGCAAGTTTCAAAGTCTATCCAGACGCTAACAATTTGGGGATCATTGATTTCGGACCTATTGTCAGAAACTACTTTAATCGCCAACTTATCGAGGACGGCTCAGGATTTGTCCGCAATGCAAGCAACTCCTTATCTGTCGATTACTCTATCCGCTACGGGGAAGAATACAACGGAGTAACGTATCCGAATTTAACTTCAGGAACTTATAAGGGCTGGAACTTTTCGCTTGATCCTTTCCGCAATCCTATCACTACTTATGCAAATAAGTTTTTAACATCACGCGATAGGACATCTGCCAAGGTAATTTCAGGAGAATCTTTCTTGATTACTTACTTTAATTCAGACTTAGCTAATTCGCTAACTGCTACAATCCAAAATCTAAATGAGGACGGAACTAATAACGGAAGCGCATCGACGGGATCTAACTTTATAGGCTCGGCAGTTAATAGCGTTCTTTTGGATTTGTCTCCGGCTTCGATAAACGCCTACCTAGGCACGACAAAGATTACGGCTAGCACTTATGCCTATCGCGTTTCGATTGGCTCTGATTCGATAACTATCACTCAAACCTGCGCGCCTAGATTTACACCGGTTCAGATAGTATTCCAGAATCAATACGGAGGATATGATCAGTTCGCTTTCAGATTGCTATCGAGACAGAATAAAAAAATGGATCGTAAAACTTACACACGTTCAGGATATGAAATTAACGTCGAAACAAAAACGATGGATTTTAAAAATTCGTCTAATGTATTTTATGGTGGCTCAAGAAGCTTCACGACTGGCATCGATTATTCTTACCTTGTAATTAGTGACTACCTGACTATCGATGACTATAATCTAGGATCTCAGCTTTTGGCTTCTAACGAGATTTATTTCCAGTTTGGTGGTAACTATTATCCGATCGTATTTACGGGCACTACATGGCAGGAAAAGAATAATAGCTCAGATAAGATATTTAACTACGAATTGAACTTCGATTTAGGTATCAAACAGTTTAGCCAATTTAAATAATGATTACAGAAATAATTTTAGAGAATAGCAGGCTTGATATTTACGAAGATATCGGCTTAGAATTAAATTTGGCGATTGATGACATCAAGGACTTTAGCTCAAGGAATACAACGTATTCAAAAACAATTACAGTTCCAGGCAATGCTAACAACAATAAAATTTTTGGGCATATTTATAGCCTTACTAGTGCTAATAATTACGGGGTTAATACAGATCTTCCATCTGTTGGTTATAATTTCGATCCGACTAAGCAAACGAATGCGAAGATATTTGTAAACAAAATACAAGTATTTAAAGGCGTTCTTCGCTTGCTTGAAATTAAGATTAATAATGGAATAATCGAATACGAGTGTGCGGTGTTTGGCGAGCTTGGAGGTTTTGCCTCCGCGATTGCTAATAAATTACTAGAAGATACTGAGCTAGCTAATCACTTCCAGCAATATGATCAAGCCTGGAATGAGACAAACGTAATAAATTCCTGGGATGCTTCAGGCACTGGGATTGTTTATCCGCTAATTGATTACGGGAATTGTAAGCATCCAGAAAATGGAACGGGTAACGCCTATCACTTAGATGCTTTCCGTCCTGCTTTCTTTGTCCATGAATTAATGGATAAGATAATCGATTATTCTGGCTATACTTATAGCTCTGATTTTATAAATACTAGCTTCTTTAGGTCCTTAATTATCCCTAATAATTATGCAACGCTGGAGCAGGTAGTTTCTAATCTGTTGAATGCGACGTCTACAAATGTGACGATCGTAGGATCAAATGATTTACTGAGCTTTAACTCAACAAACCTAAATCAGTTCACAGTTGCATCTAATATATTTACCTTCACTGGTACATCTGGAACGCTAGGAACTTTTAAGCTTGTAGGTTATGGAAAGATTTCGACGATGCAGCAGGTATTTATTGAGGTGTACAAAAACGCCACAATAATAGGAACCTACATTCTAGGCGCTAACAATAACCAAGAAACTTATTTTGCATTAAATCAAAGCATACAAGCTGAATTAACAAATGGCGATACAGTAAAAATAAATATCAGGACAGCGACAAGCACAAGCCCGGATTTTACTTGGGTATCTGATTTGTTTACTTTTAGCTTTGAATCTGAGAGCTTGATTCCATTGCCAGCTACTTACAACGGCAGCCTATCAATGCCTAATCTATTGCCTAAAGGCATTCTTCAAAAGGACTTTTTTATGTCGATTTGTAGGATGTTTAATCTTTATGTTTACGAGGATAAGACATTGGATAAGCACATTATTATAGAGCCATTCATTGACTTCTATCAGATAGGAGGAGGCTTTATAAAGCTAGATGACTTTGGCAATCTGTTGCTTCATGGTGAGCCAGGAGATAACACTGGTCTGGTATTATTAGAGGATCCGGTTTCTAACGCTATTGATTGGACTGATAAGGTAGACTATTCTCAGGAAATAAGCATCAAGCCAATGAGCGAGCTAAATGCGCGCTTCTACGACTTCCAATATACGGAGGACGATGACTTTTACAATGAGCGATACAATAAGAAGTACAGCGAAAGCTATGGCGATCGCAAAGAGGACACTGGCTTTGAGTTTACAAAGGATAGAACAAATATAGATATTATTTTTAGCCCTTCTGTTTTAGTAAAAAGAGTGGGGGACGATAAGCTTTGTGCATCGATATTCGATCGCTCTGACGATGTGGAAGAGAGACGCGATTCCAATATCAGAATCATGCAGTTCCAGAAAATCACTGGAGTGACTCAATACCACATTAAGCAAATCTATCCTTCAAATACAAATCTAGGTTCACAGATAACTTATTACGGTTATGCAGGTCATTTAGATCATCCGACATTGCCTACAAAGGACATTAATTTCGGGGTGCCTAAGGAATTATTATTTAGCCTAGCGGTTCAGTACCCTTCAGCAAATTTATTCACTTCATTCTGGGGGGATTATTTGGCTGAGATTATTGCCAAAGATAGTAAGCTACTTACTTGCTATTTATATCTAGACTTGCAAGACATCTATTCGCTAGACTTTGCAAAGCTGATCCTAATCGATGGCGCACTTTGGAGATTAAATAAGGTCAATGACTTTAATCCTAGCGTTCCAAAGACTACACAAGTAGAATTATTAAGAGTAATTGAACTAACATACGCGTAATGGCAGTAAATGAAACAGTAGGGATTAACCTAGTCGCAGACACCAAGAGCCTCAGAGGACAACTTCGAGAGGCTGTCCAGGAACTAGCTAGACTTCAAAATACAGCCGGAGCAACTGGGGCAGAGATTGCAGCAGCGGCTTCGAGAGCTGCCGAATTAAAGGATAGAATCGGTGACGCTAAAGCAACTATCGAGGCGTTCGATCCGGATGCTAAATTCAAAGCATTTGGACAATCCATTCAAGGCGTAGCTGGAGCATTTGCTGCAACTCAAGGGGCTTTGGCCTTAGTGGGTGTGGAATCTGCTGAGGTAGAGAAGCAACTCTTGAAAGTACAGTCCGCTTTAGCGCTATCTGAAGGACTAAATACGGTCCTAGCTTCGATCGATGGCTTTAAAAACTTAGGATTAGTCCTCAAGACTAATGTGGTTGCTGGCTTTACTGCGATCAGAACTGCCGCGGTGACTGCCTTTACCACTATGCGAGGGGCTTTAATTGCCACTGGTATCGGTGCTTTTGCTGTTGCACTGGGTTTAATTGTCACAAACTTTGATGCAATCAAGGCGGCGGCGCTTAGATTAATCCCTGGCCTAGGAAATGTAGGTAAAATCTTTGGGGAAATAGTTACTAAAGTGACTGACTTTGTAGGGATTACAAACGAAGCAGAGAGATCTTTGGAGAAATTCACGAAGACGGCTGAGAGACGAAAGGAAACATTAGAAGGAGAAATCAAACTATTAGAGGCTTCAGGCGCTAGCGAGAAAGTTCTTTCTGATAAAAGAAAGCAGTTAGTCGTTAATGACTTAAATGTCCTAAGGGAGAAACTAAAGACTACCGGTAAATTAAGCGAAGAGGAAATGAAAAAATTCCGCGAGCTTAAAACTGATTTAGTCGTAATTGATACTAAGTATAATAAGTCAATAGCAGACGCGAATCAAAAAAGAAATGACGAGATAGCTAAGCAAAACAAAGAAGCTAGAGACAAGCAAATAGCTGAAGCGAACAAACGTAAAGAGGAGGAGAAAAAGAAAGCAGAGGAGGCAGCGGCTGAGCTTAAAAAGAATCAGCAAAGAATCGCAGCAGAAGATGAGGCGATCGCTAATAGAAATGCTGACAAATTCTTAACTGATCAAGAGAAAGAGATCGAGGCGGTCAATGCTAAATACACAAAGCAATTAGAGGACCGAATTAAATTTGGAGGTGATGAGGTAGAAATTGAGAACGCTAGAAATGAGGCGCTTTTAGAAATTCAGAAGAAATATGATCAGGCTGAACTAGAGCAAATTACAGCCACTACAGACGAGACTGTCCAAATCATTAAGCAAGGAGAAGAGCAGAATACTAAAAACTTAGAGGCTCAAACTAAAGCAAGAGTTAAACTAACTGAGGAGGAAAAGAAGGCTAAGATTGTAGCGGCTCAAGCAACAGCTGACACACTAGCAAATCTTTCCAATCTATTAGGTCAGGAGACGGCAGCAGGAAAGGCGGCAGCGGTGGCAAGTGCTACAATATCAGCAATCCTATCAGCTCAGAAAGCTTATGAGTCTACGATTGGTATTCCATTTGTTGGACCAGTGCTAGCTCCTATCAATGCCGGACTTGCTTTAGCTTCTGGATATAAATCAATTCAGAATATCTTAGCTGTTCAAGTTCCAGGTCAAGGTGGTGGAGGCTCAGCACCTAGCTTAGGCTCACCTCCAAGCGCAGGAGCAGGCGCACCGATTGCACCTAGAGGTCAGGAAACGATTCCGACATCATTAGACCAGGCGTCTTTAAATACTATTTCAAACGTAACCACGCGCGCCTATGTAGTCGAGAGTGACATTAGCGGATCACAACAAAGGATTTCACGCCTAGAGAAAGCGGCAAGATTTTAAACTAAAAAATAAAGAATGAATTTACCTATTTATTTACTAGAAATTAATGAGGACCTAATGGACGGATCCGAGGTGGACTTTGTTGCATTGGTAGACAAGCCAGCAATCGAGAGAAACTTCCTTCGCTTCAAAGAGGATCGCATGAACTTTGAGATTCAAGACGAAGAGCGTCGCATCATCTCTGGTCCTATCATGCTAGCGGATACGCCTATCTACAGAAACGACAATGGCCAGGAGTACTTTGTTTCCTTTCCAAAGGATACGATTTACAAGATTGTTAAAAAGATGTTCCAGAAGGGATACACTTCAAACGTAAATTTAATGCACGATCCTAACCAGGTAGTCGATGGCGTGACGATGTTTGAGATTTGGATCACAGATGAGTCGAGAGGGATCAAGGCTATGAAGGGATTCGAGGACGCTCCAGATGGCTCCGCTTTTGCCTCTTATTCAATCGATAATGATGAGGTCTGGAAAGACATTAAAGCAGGTAAGTTTAAAGGTTTATCTGTTGAAGGTATGTTTAATTACAAGAAACAACCTGAGGGCATGACAAAGGAAGAGAAACTCTGGGCTGACATAGCTCAGATTTTGCAAGATTGTAAACTTTAAAGTATAAAGTATTTAGTAATTAGTTATTTATAAACGTAGTAAAAAAACAAACAAACATGACAGTAAAAGAAGGAATCGAAAAAATCCGCTTGATGCTAGCTTCAGAAAATGAAGAAGTACAAGTGGAGACTAGCGAAGAATCTGCACCGGTCGCACAACTATCTTTTGAAACCTACGATCTTAAAGACGGATCGAAGATTGACTTAAGTGGTTTGGAGATTGGCGCTGAGGCTATGCTAGTAGATGAAAGCGGAAACGCTTCTCCTGCTCCAGACGGTGAGCATGAGCTAGTTGACGGTACTATGGTAACAACTGTAGGCGGTAAAGTGGAAGGCATTGAGACACCTCAAGCAGAAATGGAACCGATTGAAGAAGTGGTGGAAGAAATTCCAATGGGAGACGATAAGGAAGATAAGTTCAACGAAATTGATGGCACTATCGAAAACTTAAAGTCAGAGAACGAAGCTTTAAAAGCTAAGATCGCATCTATCGAGGGTAAATTCTCTCAAGCGATCAATGATCTATCTGACGTAGTTTTAGGTTTGGCTTCAACTCCTAGCGCTAGTCCTATCCAAGCTCCTAAAAATTCTTTCTCTCAAGTAGAGAAAAGAGAAGATAAAATCGAAAGATTTTTAAACAAAGTAAAAAATTTAAAATAACAATTTAACAAACAAGAAAATGGCATTTGTAGTTTCTTCATTGGCTAACTATACAGAAGAGAACGCTACCCAATTAGTAGCATCTTCAGTATTAGGAGCAAAAACAATCTCTTTGATCAAGGATCAAGGTAACGTAATGTTAGGCGTTAAATCCGCTGAGACAGTTAACATCATGGATACAGACGCGTTCTTCCAAGATGGTTCTTCTTGCGGTTTCAATGCTTCAGGTACAACAACTTTCACACAGCGCACATTGACTGTTGGAAAGATTAAGGTAAACGAGGCACTTTGCCCGAAAGATTTAGAGGCTAAGTATTTACAGAAGGCTTTGCCTGCTGGCTCTTCTTACGATTCTATTGTATTTGCTGCTGAGTACTCACAACGTAAGGCTGACAAGATCGCTGCTCAATTAGAGATTGCGGTATGGCAAGGAGATACTGCTTCAGCAAACGGAAACTTAAACAAGTTTGACGGATTCGCTAAGTTAATCGCTGCTGCTTCTGCTTCAGTAATCCACGCTAACACGACTACTTACTACGGTACTCCATTAGCTGCTTCTGCTGGTATCACAACTTCTAATGTAGTTGCTGTAATCGATGCAGTTTACAAAGCTTTACCTGCTGAAATCGTAGCTAAAGACGATGCGACTATCTTCGTAGGAATGGATGTATTCCGCACTTACACAATCGCATTAAAGAACGCTAATTTATTCGCTTACACATTTGACGGAAAGGCTGACTCAGAAATGATGTTACCTGGTACAACTGTAAAGGTAGTAGCTGTTCAAGGTTTGAATGGAACTTCTAAGATCTATGGTGGTCGCGTTTCAAATATGTTCTACGGAACTGACTTATTAGATGAGCAAGAGCGTTTCGAATTGTTCTTCGCTAAAGAAGCTGATCAAGTTCGCTTCGTAGCTGAGTTCAAGGCTGGCGTACAGATTGCTTTCCCTGCTGAAATGGTTGATTTCATCTTAGCTTAATTCTTACCAATAAGTTCGGGGAGATTCCATTGGATTGGACTCCCCTAATTTTAACCTTTTAAATTTAAAATAATGGCTTGCGCATTAACTCAAGGGTATACCCTAGATTGCAGAGATTCATTAGGCGGAATCACGGAAGTGTATTTCATTGAAAAGGGTAACGTATCTAGCACGACTGAGGCGAGCGGTGTAATCACTGCAATCACTAAGGGAGCCGGTAAGGTTTTTAGAAAATATGAATTAGTTCCTGGAACTTCTTCTTTGACTGAGAACATTAACGCTAACGTGCAGAATGGAACTGTTTTCTATGCTGCTGAATTGTCAATCATTCTTAACAAATTACAAGCGAATACAAGAAACGAAATTCTTTTATTAGCTCAGAATACCTTAGTGGCTGTAGTTGGAGACAACAACGGAAAGTACTGGTATTTAGGTAAGGTTCACGGACTTAATATGTCAGGTGGCAATGGTGCAACTGGTACGGCTCAAGGAGATCGTTCTGGTTACACTCTAACATTCTCAGCTTCAGAGTCAGCTTTGGCTCCAGAGGTTGCAAGCGGAATTATTGCAGGTTTAACAACCTAATAAGATAGTCGTTTGGTTAGACGGGGAGGGGGCGAAAGCCTCCTCTTTTTTTTGTTTTATAAAATAACTTTGCTTTGCTATTTATTAAAGATGATTCACTTTATTAAAGGACAAACGACTAAGGTAGTGGTGACGCTTAAGGAGAAGCAAACTCTTTCAGCGCCTAATTACTTATTCTACTTTACATCCAGGGCTACAGATAACACAAAGGCATTCGTCATTTTAAATAATGCTGATCTGTCCAATTATAAAGACAGATTTAACGCTTTTAATATAGTGACAAATAGCTATTTCTCTAACTATGACAGCGGAGAATACACTTATGCTATCTATGAGCAGACATCAAGCTCTAATTTAAATCCTGCTTTAGCTACAAACCTGCTAGAAGTGGGGCAAATGTCGCTTAAAAATGCGACAGAATTTGAGTTCACTACTTACAACCAAACGAATAATACCTTTATAGTGCGCGATATATGAGCAATACAACGAATTTCTTGAACGTTCTAACCTTTGCGGAGGCCAGACAGCCAGAATATACAGAGAAAAAAGGCGAGAATGGTGGATACATTGAGTTCGGAAAGAAGAATGATTACCCTAATTACCTGGTCGATCTGTTTACTAAATCAGCGAAGCACAATGCGATCATAAAAAGCAAGGTAAATTATATCACTGGTAACGGATTTAAGCCAATAGATGAGGCTGATTTGGTAGCGAAGGAGTTTATTGATCATCCTAATCCATTCGAATCTCTTAATGACATCCTAAAGAAGGTTTCTACAGACGTCGAATTATTCGGAGGCGCTTATCTTCAAGTAATCTGGAGCCAGGTAGCTGGTCAAATTTCAGAGATTTATCACTTAGACTATACTAAGGTCCGCACAAACGAAGACAATACTCAGTTTTGGTATTCTGAAAACTGGGCTGACAATAAATACAAGCGCGATATTTACAACGCGTTTAATGATAAGCTTCCAGTCGGCACTCAGATTCTTTACTTAAAAGAATACCGTCCTAACCTATCGGCTTATTCTTTGCCTGGTTACATGGGCGCCTTGAATTATATCGAGTCAGACATCGAAGTCTCTAAGCACGTCCTAGGAAATGCACAGACTGGCTTCAGTGCTTCTAAATTAATCACGCTTCCAAATGGTGAGCCACAAGATGAAGAGAAGCGTCAAGTAGAACGCAAGTTCACTGATCGATTCTCAGGATCCGACGGCAAGAAGTTTATTCTTTCCTTTGTGAATGACGCTTCTAGAAAGCCAATCATTGAGGACCTTGGGGCTTCTGACATTACGAAGGAGGACTTTGCCAATGTAGATAAGATAATCGAGAAAAACGTGTACGCTGGACACCAGATCACGTCTCCTGATTTATTTGGTATTGCAACACCTGGACAATTAGGATCACGCCAGCAAATGCGCGATTCTTATGAGATATTTAAAAACACATACGTCAATGATAAGCAAATATATCAGGAACAAGTATTCAGTTTACTTGCCAAATTACGCGGTGCTGTCGATGGGCTACAAATAATTCCAGTCGAGCCGATTGGCATGGAGTTCTCTGAAGCTACAATCGCACAGAACTTAACTAAAGACGAGATCCGCGAGAAGCTTGGAGCACCTAAACTAGAACCAAATACAACCGGATCCGCTCAAGATGTAATCAATGCGATTAATAGTTTATCCCCATTAGTAGCTAACAAGGTGCTAGAATCAATGACTCAAAACGAGATCAGATCTCTGGTAGGCTTAACACAAGAGCAAGGAGGCGGAGAGCCAGAGAGCGCCGCTCCTTCTGCTACTAATCTACGATTCAGCGAGGACGATGTCCTTGATATATTCGCGCAGTTCGGAGAGAGTAAATCTAATTACTCCATATTTCGCACTAGAGACACGTTCTCCGCTACGCCTAATGACTTAGAGGAGGCAATGAATTTGGACTTCGCAGAGCAAGAGCTGACACGTCTAGAGGCGAACGTCTTGGACTTAATCCAGAAGGATAAGCGAATCACTCCAGAGATTATTGCTGGAACGATTAAGACGGATCTAGGGATTATTAATAAGGTCATGGATAG
>Ga0222713_10006675_pt1 | contig 10920 bp, 8 predicted proteins | sample C33_649DmetaG_FD_165061 | JGI IMG/M metagenome (GOLD analysis project Ga0222713, IMG submission 165061) | Estuarine water microbial communities from San Francisco Bay, California, United States - C33_649D | ecosystem: Environmental > Aquatic > Marine > Unclassified | place: USA: California... | reverse complement strand
TCGAATTACCCCCGAACCCCGCTTCTCGGGTGGCGCTGTTCGGATGATGCCTGGCCCGCAAACCGGGCTTTTCGAGAAGGCCGAGCTTGCGCGTTTTCTGGCGTCGGAGTTTGCCCGCGGCGCCGCTTCAAACCGGCAGGGCGTGAGGCTCGAGCACGGGGGTGCACCATTTCAGGCAGGCGAAGCGGCAGGCTTGGCTTCCGATTTCATCGCCGTCGGTGACGTCCAGATGACAGGCGATGGCGTGCCCTATGTCCTTCTTTCCGAATGTCAGACGATGGGCGGCTATCCCCGCATCGGAACAGTCATCGGAGCCGATCTCTCCCGCATTGCCCAGTTATCCCTTGGCGGACGGGTCCGGTTCACATTGATCAGCGTTGAGGAGGCCGATCGCCTCTATCGCTCGCCCGCGCAAATGATCGCCGAGGCGAAAAGCCGCGTCGCGCCATTGGTTCGCGATCCAAGCGAGATTTCGGATTTGCTTGGGTATCAGCTCATCGGCGGCGTAGTCTCGGGGCGGGACGAAGAGGAATACTAGGATGGTCACACGGGTGGATCTAAACTCCGACATGGGCGAGGGCTATGGCCCTTGGAAGATGGGCGATGATGACGCGCTTCTCGATGTAGTCACCTCGGCCAATATCGCCTGCGGCTTTCACGCGGGTGATGCGGATGTGATGGCCCGCACGATGAAGATCGCTTCGGAACGCGGTGTCGGCATCGGCGCGCATCCGGGCTTTGCCGATACCCAAGGCTTCGGCCGCCGCCGGATCGACCTTTCGCATGACGAGCTTGCCAACCTCGTCGCTTTTCAACTGGGTGCCGCGCAGGCGATGGCGCGGCTTGTCGGGGCCGAGGTGCGGCACCTCAAGCTGCACGGGGCGCTCGCCAATATGGCGTCCGAGAATGCCGCCATGGCCGAGGCCTGCTATCGCGCGGCGCTTACGGTCGATCCCGAGATCATCATCGTCGTCCTTGCCGCGACCGAGATGGAGCGCGTGGTGCGCGATCTGGGCTGCAACTGGGCCGGCGAGATCTTTGCCGACCGCGCCTATAACGACGACGCGACCCTTGTTGATCGGCGCAAGCCCGGCGCAGTGATCCATGATGGCGAGGCGGCGGCCGAACGGATGCTCAAGATGCTGGCCGCCGATGCGATCATCACCGAAAGCGGTCAGTATATCCCCACGCGCATCGACACGATCTGCCTGCATGGCGATACACCCGGCGCGGCGCAGATGGCGCACGTGATCCGCGAGAGGCTCATCGCGGGCGGCATCACGATCGAACGCTTCGCCGCCCGAAAATAGGCTCTAGCTAGGCCCCAAGCCGCTCCAAGAGCTTGCAATAGGCGATCTGGCCATTGCGATAGCTCGACAGGCGATAGAACTCGTTCGGTGCGTGGATGTTCTCGTCATCAAGGCCAAAGGCCATGACCGCGCCATGCACGCCAAGCTCTTTGAGGAGAAGCGTCATCACCGGGATCGAGCCGCCGGTGCGGACAATGTAGGGATCGCGGCCGTAGACTTCCTTGAGGACTTCGTTCACCGCCGCCGTTGCGTTATGCCCATTCGGCACAAGGAACGGATCGGCATTGCCCGGCAACCGCTCTACCGAGACCCGCAGGCCCTTGGGCGTGAGGCTCTCGATATGCGCCTTCAGAAGCGCATAGATCTTGTCCGGCGTCTGGTTGGCGACAAGGCGGCAGGTGATCTTGGCCTTGGCCTCGCGCGGCAGCACGGTCTTGATGCCGCCACCCTGATAACCGCCCCAAAGCCCGTTGATTTCAAGCGTCGGCCGCGCCCAGAGGTTCTCGCGGGTGCTATAGCCCTCCTCGCCAAACACATCCGGCACCCCAAGCTCGTCGATATATTCCGACTCGTCAAAGGGCGCGCGGGCAATGGCCTCGCGATCCTCCACCGTCAGGTCGATCACATCTTCATAGAAGCCCGGGACATTGATCCGCCCATCACGCCCCTTCAGCTCGGCGATGATCTGCGACAGCCCGTGCAGCGCATTGGCCACGCCGCCGCCGTGCATCCCCGAGTGAAGGTCGGATCTCGCACCGGTGACTGTTACCTCGCAACCGACGAGGCCCTTGAGGCCCAGAAGGAGGTTGGGCTCGGTCTCGCTCCACTGGCCGCCGTCGGCCGATATGATCATGTCGGCCTTCAGCATCTTGCTATTGGCGTTGATAAAGGGGGCGAGGGTGGGCGAGCCAATCTCTTCCTGCCCTTCAAAGAAGAACTTCACATTGACCGGCAGCTTTCCGGTTGTCTTGAGCAGCGCCTCGGCGGCGATGATCGGGGTCATCATCCCGCCCTTGTCGTCGGATGCACCGCGGCCATAGATCCGGTCGTCGCGCAGGGCCGCCTCAAACGGCGGCGTGTCCCACAGATCGAAGGGCTCGGCGGGCTGCACGTCGAAATGGCCGTAGAGAAGCACGGTCGGCTTGTCGGCTCCGGCATGAAGCCAGTCACCATAAACTACCGGATGCCCGGCGGTCGGATACATGGCGACGTTCTCGGCCCCCGCCGCCTTGAGACGGGTGACAACCCACTCGCCCGCGGCTTCGACATCCGGCATATGCTCGGGCTTGGCCGAGACTGAAGGGATCCGCACAAGATCCCGCAGCTCTTCAACAAACCTATTCTGATTGGCGCTCAGATAGTCTTCCCAGTTCATCGGACTCTCCCCTGTTTTGACGCGAGCCTATGAGGAATGTCATTGGCAGTCCACTTCACATAGTCTGACTGAATATCAACAAAAGGCTGCAAAAGCCCTCGGTTTACACAACTTGAAGCACAGGATGGTTGTCGCTATGCAAGATCACAAGAAATGCTGCTTATGTTGAAGCCCCGAGCCGCTGAGAGAGAAGGTTTATACCAGATTCTTTAACATTCTTGTCTCGTGATGAGAGCATGTACCCGGTTGGATAAAAAACTTAAAGCTGTCGTAGTTCCTTCAAGGCCGGTCGGCGAGAAACTGGACAGAGCCTGGGCCATGCGTCATTGTCACTATCGCGCTGGCCCGGATTGCAGATAGAGCCAAGGTCGCGCAAAAGAGGCAAGATTTTTGGGAATCCTCATGCTCGATGCCGCTGCCCGCAGATTGATAGATCCGCCCCTCGAGGCGCTGGGACGTCGCCTGGCGACTCATGGCGTCGGGGCAGACGCAGTTACCCTGATTGGCCTCCTAATGGGGCTGTTGTCAGCGGCGTTTATTGTGGCGGGACTCTATTCGTTGGCGCTAGTGTTTCTATTCGCCTCGCGGCTGGCCGACGGCCTCGATGGCGCCATCGCCCGCGCCGGCCGATCGACCGACTTCGGCGGCTATCTCGACATAACGGCCGATTTTCTTTTTTACGGATCTGTGCCGCTGGCCTTCATATTTGCCGATCCGGCAACCAACGGTGCGGCGGGTGGATTTCTCCTTGCGTCTTTCTACGTCAATGGCGCAACCTTCCTCGGGTTTTCGGTTCTGGCCGAGCGCCACAAAATGAAGACCGAAGTTCATGGCAAAAAGTCCCTCTACTTCTCCGATGGGATTTTGGAGGGCACAGAAACCATTTTGTTTTTTGTTCTAATTTGCCTTTGGCCAACCAATTTCCAAGTTTTTGCATGGCTATTTGGCTCGTTGTGTTTTCTCACGGCGCTGATGCGAGTGCTTGGTGCGCGAAAGATCTTCGGAAAGGACTGATATGCGTCTCGCATATACACTGGCGGCGGCTTTGGCTGCACCTCAGGCTTCTCTTGCTGCCAATCCCGTCGATTGGCCATCGGTTCTGTCCGAGGCTCGAGGGCAGAACGTATATTGGAATGCCTGGGGCGGCTCGGAGGCCACCAACGCCTTCATCGGCTGGGTTGGGGATCGTGTCGAGGCTGACTATGGCGTTTCGCTCGTCCATGTGAAGCTGAGTGATACCGCTGACGCCGTGAGCCGCGTGCTAGCGGAGCGGGCTGCGGGCATCGACGAGGGCGGGGCGATCGATCTTATTTGGATCAACGGCGCAAATTTCGCGGCGATGAAGTCTGAGGGACTGCTTTTCGGTCCCTTTGCTGAAAACCTGCCGAACTGGGCCTTTGTAGATGGTGAGGGCAAGACCGTAACCACCGATTTCACCGTGCCGACTGACGGCTATGAAAGCCCTTGGGCGATGGCGCAGGTGGTTTTCATGCGGGATACCGCCGATCTGCCCGATGCACCGGGGTCGGCTGCCGAGATCCTCGACTGGGCCACCGCCCATCCGGGCCGCTTCACCTATCCCCAGCCGCCCGATTTCCTCGGAACGACCTTCCTCAAGCAGATGCTTGTCGATCTTACCAATGATGCCTTGGCCCTCGCAGCCGCGCCAGAAAGTGATGCCGCCTATGAGGCCGTGACCGCCCCGCTCTGGGCCTATCTCGATGCGTTGACGCCGCATCTCTGGCGCTCGGGCCGGGCCTATCCGGCGACCGGACCCGCACAACTTCAGCTGATCTACGACAACGAGATCGACCTAGCGATTTCCTTCAGTCCCGGCGAGGCCACCGCCGCCATTTCGAACGGGCTATTGCCCGACACAGTTCGCACATCGGTTCTCGCCAAGGGCACCATCGGCAACGCCTCTTTCCTGGCCATTCCCTACAACGCCAATGCCGCCGCCGGTGCGATGGTCGTGGCTGATTTCCTCCTGTCGTCCGAGGCGCAACTGCGCGCGCAGGATCCGGCAATCCTCGGCTATGGCACCGTGCTCGACATGGCGAAACTGCCCGATGCCGACCGCGCCGCCTTTGATGCGCTCGACCTTGGCATCGCCACCCTGAGCCCCGCCGAGCTTGGCACCGCACAGCCTGAGCCGCACCCCGACTGGATGACCCGCATCGCCGCCGACTGGCAGCACCGCTATGGCGCGGGCCTCTAGCGCGGCTTGACAGGCAAGGACCGGCGCGGGGAGATACCGGCATGACACTGTCTCCCTCGCATCTCTTTTTCTGGCTGACCGTCCTCATCTTGGGCGGTCCAGTCCTCGCCGGACTGACTGGTGTAGTGGCAGGGGCGATGGGCCATGTGCCGGGGCTGCAAAATGCGATTCCAGCTGGGGACGTTTGGGGCGCGGTCTGGAGCTGGCCCGGCATTGGCCGCTCGGTGACGCTATCGTTCTGGACCGGCCTTCTCGCCGCCCTGATCTCTCTCGCCTCGGCGACGCTCATCATGGCCGGATGGTCAGGCACCCTATCCTTCGCCCGTGCCCGCCACTGGCTCGCCCCTTTTCTAGCCGTCCCCCACGCCGCCGCCGCCTTTGGCATCGCCGTCCTCATCGCTCCCTCCGGCTGGATTGCCCGTGCGCTGTCGCCCTGGCTGAGCGGTTGGGAAAGGCCGCCCGACCTTCTGATCTTGGGCGATCCCCTTGGTCTCGCCATGGTTCTTGGCCTCATCGTGAAGGAGCTACCGTTCCTTCTCCTGATGATGATCGCCGCCCTGCCACAGGCCAAGGCGGCCACTTCGATGGCGTTGGTCACCGCGCTGGGATATGGCTGCGCCCGTGGCTGGCTTCTGGCCGTATTTCCCGGGATCTATCGGCAGATCCGCCTGCCGGTTTATGCAGTCCTGGCCTATTCGATGTCGGCTGTCGACGCTGCCCTAATCCTCGGTCCGACCACCCCGCCGCCCATCGCCATAGTCATCCTGCGCTGGGCCGCCGACCCCGACCTTTCCCTGCGTGCCCTCGCTTCGGCAGGGGCGCTTGTGCAGCTTGGTCTCGTTCTTGTCGCGCTGGTGCTTTGGCGATTGGGTGAGATTGCTGTCGCGCAGCTTGGCCGCAGTCTTGCCGAAAGCGGCCAGCGCGGCAGCGGCAGGGCAGCGGAAATAGCCGCGGCCACGCTCGCCGCCACATCCGGCATATTCCTATTCGGCGGCTTTGCGGTCCTCGCGCTCTGGTCGGTCGCTGGAGCGTGGCATTTCCCCGCCTTCTTGCCCGAAACCCTTAGCTTCCGCGTCTGGGCCAGCCATGGCGCGGCGCTTGTCGAGACAGGCGCAGCAACCCTTCTCTTGGCCTTTGCCGTCGTGGCTCTCGCCCTCGCCCTCGCCCTCGGAAGCCTTGAGGCTAAGCCACACAGATGCCTTCTCACGGCTCTCGTCTACCTCCCCTTGATTGTCCCGCAGGTGACCTTCCTTCCTGGCCTTCAGGCCGCCTCCCTGAAGATTGGCCTCGGCAGCGGCGCCCTCCCTGTCGGCCTGATGCATCTGGTCTTTGTCCTGCCCTATCTTCTTCTGGTGCTCGCCGATCCCTTCAATGCCCTCGATCCCCGCTACCGCACTATCGCCGCTGGCCTCGGCCTTTCGCCCGCCCGCCAGTTCTGGCGCCTGCGATTGCCGCTCCTTCTCACGCCCATCGCGGGCGCTGTGGCGGTTGGCATGGCTGTTTCCATTGGTCAATACTTGCCAACCCTTCTGGCCGGCGGCGGGCGGCTTCCCACACTTACGACCGAAGCGCTGGCGCTCGCAGCCGGAGGCGACAGGAGGGTGATCGGAGCCTATGGTCTGGCGCAGGCCGCGGCCGCGCTTGCGCCATTCGCTCTGGCGCTCGCCCTGCCTCGCAGGGTCTGGCGCAATCGGCAGGGAATGCTCCATGGCTGAATCGTTGATCCTGAAAACCCTCACGATTTCCGCGGGCGCAACTCCCATTGTCTCGGTCAGTCTGACCGCCGCCGCTGGCGAGATCACGACCCTTATGGGCCCCTCCGGCTCTGGCAAATCGAGCATCCTCGCGGCCATCACCGGCACAGTTCCCGATGGCCTATTTGCCACTGGTGAAATCCTTTTGGGCGGCCAAAACATCGCCACTTTCCCTGGGTGGAAGCGCCATATCGGCATCCTCTATCAGGACGACCTCCTGTTCCCCCACCTCTCAGTTGGCGGCAACCTCGCGCTGGGACTCGCACCAGGCGGCAGACGGACCGAACGACAGGGCAGGGTCAAGCGGGCGCTTTCCGAGGTCGGGCTTGAAGGCTTAGCCGCCCGTGATCCGGCGACACTTTCGGGCGGCCAAAAGGCACGGGTGGCGCTGATGCGCGTTCTTCTCTCCGAGCCTCGGGCGCTCCTGCTCGACGAGCCCTTCGGAACGCTCGACTCCGAGCTCCGGTCACAAATCCGAAGCCTAGTCTTCAATCATGCCAAGGCCCGCGGCCTGCCTACCCTTCTCGTAACCCACGATCCGCAAGACGCCGAAGCCGCAGGCGGGCCGGTGATCCGCCTGCGCTAGTCTAGCGTCTGCCGATAGCGCCTGGGCGCGATCAGCACGGCCACCGTCATGATGATCCCGATCCGACCTAGGGCTTCAGACGGCTAGTGAATAGCTGTTCGAGATAATGTTCGGCGCCGGGAAATGGGTCTTGCCCACCTAGAACGGCCCGCACCTGAGTGTCGAAATCCGCATAGTGCTGGGTGAGCGCCCAGATCGAGAAAATCAGGTGATGCGGATCGACGTCCTTGATCTTGCCGGCTGCGATCCAATGGCGGATCACCTCGGCCTTTTCATCGACCAGGGTTTTCAAGTCACCTTTGAGCGCGTCCTCGATCCGGGGCGCGCCCTGCAGAATCTCATTGGCAAAGAGGCGGCTTTCGCGGGGAAAATCCCGCGCCATATCAAGTTTGCGACCGACGTAATCGAGGATTTCAGGAAGCGCCTTGCCGTCGTCGTTCAAGGCCCTGAGCGGATCGAGCCATGTGTCAAGCAGGCCGCTCAGAAGTTCGAGATAGATCGCTTCTTTCGAGGGGAAATAGTAAAGAAGGTTGGGCTTTGACAGTCCCGCCGCCTCGGCGATCTTGTCAACGGTCGAGCCGCGATACCCGAACTTGGAAAAGACCTCGAGCCCCGCCTCGAGGATCGCTGAACGGTTCTTCTCCTGAATGCGGGTCCGCGGGGCGCTTTTCGTCATGCTCAAACCTTCGTCACTGGTGCCCAACATGGCGTCATCTGCGAAACTCACAAGCGTTTTGCCGCAGGACTGCGCGGAAAACTTGACTGGTGGTTCGCCTCTGTTAGCGTTGCTTTGACCACTTGGTCAAATCAAGCATTTTCGCAGGCAAGGCATAATTGCCGCGATGACCAGAGGAGGAAGGCCAGATGTCCGCACCCGGAGAGAACCTCAGGATCAATGGCGAACGTCTTTGGGACAGCCTTATGGAGATGGCCAAGATCGGCCCCGGCGTCGCGGGAGGCAACAACCGCCAGACCCTGACCGATGAAGATGGCGAAGGGCGCCACCTGTTTCGGCGCTGGTGTGAAGCGGCTGGCATGGCCATGTCGGTCGACGAGATCGGCAACATGTTTGCCCTCCGTGACGGAACCGACCCCGACGCCTTGCCGGTCTATATCGGCAGCCACCTCGATACCCAACCCACGGGCGGTAAATACGATGGCGTCTTGGGCGTTCTCGGCGGGCTCGAAGTGATCCGCACGATGAACGATCTCGGCATCAAGACCAAGCACCCCATCGTCGTGACCAATTGGACCAACGAGGAAGGCACCCGCTTTGCCCCGGCAATGCTGGCTTCGGGCGTTTTTGCCGGCAAGCATGACCTCAAATGGGCCTATGACCGCGTAGACGCCAGGGGCAAGCGCTTTGGCGACGAGCTTGAGCGGATCGGTTGGAAGGGCCCCGAAAAGGTTGGCCAGCGCAAGATGCACGCCATGTTCGAATTGCATATCGAGCAAGGCCCGATCCTCGAGGCCGAGGGCAAGGAAATTGGCGTTGTCACCCACGGGCAGGGCCTGCGCTGGATCGAATGCACGGCGACCGGCAAGGATAGCCACACCGGCTCGACCCCCATGCATATGCGCAAGAACGCGGGCCGTGGCCTTGCGCTGATTACCGAGCTTGTCCACGAGATCGCAATGAAGAACCAGCCGGGCGCCGTGGGCGCCATCGGCCATATCGACGTTTACCCCAACTCGCGCAACGTGATCCCCGGCAAGGTCGTCTTTACGGTGGATATGCGCTCGCACCTTCCCGAAAAGCTGCACGGGATGGTTGACGATCTGATGGCCCGCGCGCCGGGCGTTTGCGAGGCGATCGGCGTGGGTTTCGAGGCCAAGATCGTTGGCCAGTTCGAGCCGCCTGCCTTCGACGAAGGCTGCGTCGCGGCCGTTCGCAATGCGGCCGAACGGCTGGGATATAGCCACATGGATATTATCTCGGGCGCCGGCCATGATGCCTGCTGGATCAACGACGTCGCGCCCACCGCGATGATCATGTGCCCTTGCGTCGATGGCCTGTCGCATAACGAAGCCGAAGAGATCAGCCCCGACTGGGCGGCGAAGGGGACGGATGTGTTGTTCCACGCGGTGTTGGAGACGGCGGGGATAGAGAGCTAGGGCCGGGGGCTAGCCCGTCGCCATTGTCACTAGGACCAATGGCGTTCCAAAGGCAACCCCCCAGAGTATTTGAAGGCCAAAAGAAAAGCGGGCCAGGGCCGGGCCGATTTTGGGAGAGAGTCATGACCACAGTCATCAAGAACGGCACCATTGTTACCGCCGATCTGACCTACAAGGCCGATGTCCTGATCAACGGCGGCCGGATCATCGAGATCGGGCAGGGGCTCGGGGGCGATGAGGTCCTCGACGCCACCGGCTGTTATGTCATGCCGGGCGGGATCGATCCGCATACGCATCTCGAGATGCCATTCATGGGCACCTATTCCTCGGATGATTTCGAGTCCGGCACGCGCGCGGCGCTGTCGGGCGGGACGACGATGGTTGTCGATTTCGTGCTGCCGGGACAGGGACAGGGCCTCGTCGATGCCATGCAGATGTGGCACAACAAATCGACCCGCGCCAATTGCGACTATTCCTACCACATGGCGGTGACATGGTGGGGCGAGCAGGTCTTCAACGAGATGGAGACCGTCGTTCGCGACAAGGGCATCAACACCTTCAAGCATTTCATGGCCTACAAGGGCGCGCTGATGGTGAACGACGACGAGATGTATGCCTCGTTCCAGCGCCTTGGGGAATTGGGCGCGACCGCCCTTGTTCATGCCGAGAATGGCGATGTGGTGGCCGAGCTTTCGGCCAAGCTCTTGCGCGAGGGCAACACCGGCCCCGAGGCCCATGCCTATTCCCGCCCGCCGCAGGTCGAGGGCGAGGCGACGAACCGCGCTATCATGATCGCCGACATGGCAGGCGTGCCGCTTTATGTGGTGCATACCTCCTGCGAAGAGGCGCATGAGGCAATCCGCCGGGCGCGGATGCAGGGCAAGCGCGTCTGGGGCGAGCCTTTGATCCAGCATCTGACACTGGATGAGAGCGAATACTTCCACCCCGATTGGGATCAGGCCGCCCGCCGGGTCATGTCGCCGCCGTTCCGCAACAAGAAACATCAAGATAGCCTCTGGGCTGGTCTGCAATCGGGCTCGCTTTCGGTCGTGGCGACCGATCACTGCGCCTTTACCACCGATCAAAAGAGGTATGGCGTCGGCGATTTCACCAAGATCCCCAACGGCACCGGCGGCCTTGAAGACCGGATGCCGATGCTCTGGACACAAGGCGTCGGCACCGGCCGCCTGACGCCGAACGAGTTTGTCGCCGTGACCTCGACCAATATCGCCAAGATCCTCAACTGCTATCCCCGCAAGGGCGCGGTTCTGGTGGGAGCGGACGCCGACCTCGTGGTCTGGGATCCGGAAAAGGAAAAGACGATTTCCGCCAAGACCCAGCAGTCGGCAATCGACTATAACGTGTTCGAGGGCCACATGGTGAAGGGCCTGCCGCGCTTTACGCTCACCCGCGGCAAGGTCGTCGTGCAGGACGGCGAGATCCGCACCGAAGAGGGCCACGGAGAGTTCGTCAAACGCGAGCCCAATACCGCGGTGAACAAGGCACTGAGCACCTGGAAAGAGCTGACTGCGCCAAGGCCGGTCAAGCGCAGCGGCATTCCG
>Ga0222713_10006674_pt1 | contig 10920 bp, 11 predicted proteins | sample C33_649DmetaG_FD_165061 | JGI IMG/M metagenome (GOLD analysis project Ga0222713, IMG submission 165061) | Estuarine water microbial communities from San Francisco Bay, California, United States - C33_649D | ecosystem: Environmental > Aquatic > Marine > Unclassified | place: USA: California... | reverse complement strand
TATCTACTGCTGTAATGTACTCAGAATCAATAATACCAGACTTATTAAAACCATCAATTATTTTAGCTGTAGCAGCTCCTCCTAGTTTAGGCTGTTTAGAAGCACTTGCAAGCCCTGCTAAGGCATCCATAGCATCTTTATTAGTAGACGCTCTGGCAATCAGACGGGGAGTTAGAATAAACACACCAGCAGTAGTAGCAAGTTGGGGGAGAGCAGACGACAGCTTGTCTTGTACATCTGAAGGAAGAATAAAATAACCAGCTACACCGCCCAACCCAACACCAGCAACCCCAAGTGCTTTGTTTCTAACAAAAGAAGCTTGTGCTCCTCCTTCTTCCAACCCAGTCTCAGCAGCCTGAATAATTTGTTTTAGTTGTGGTGCTTCGTTTCTAAACATTTTAAAGAAAGCACTGTTCATATCTTTATCTTGTTTTAGAGCCTGATTAAACTTAAACACCATTTCAGGAGTAGATAAGTTTTTCTCTAAAAAGGAGTACTTAACATCGTTAATTAACTGAGAGCCTTCTACCCCCGCTTTAGAAACATACTGATCGATAGCTCCTACAGCCTTGAATAAGTCTGTAAACTTCTCTGATTCTGTCAAATCAGCTAGGTATGCTCCTACCTTAGAAGGAGCCTGCTGTAGAGCACTAGTGATTGTCTCGTTATAAAGACTACCAAAACCTTCTTTATACAATCCCTTTACTCTGTTGTATTCATTTACAGTGTCTTTTGATAAAGTTGTCTTAGTAAGGAAAGGATTAAACTGCTCTCCTGTAGCAATTGTTGATGTTTGTCCTTGCTCTAACGAAACAAAAGGAAGATTTCTTTTTATTAACTTTTCTTTCTGTTGTGGAGTAGAGGCAGCAAATTGGATAGCGTCGTCCATAGCTTTCTCAAAATCAGCCCCGTACTTAGTAAAAATTTGCTGTTTGGATGTAGTTGCTTTTCCAGGTTGAGATAAGTCATCAGCAGAGGCAAAAAAGTCACTTCTAAGTTGATGAGCAGTACCAAAGTCAACAAAGTCATTCTGAGCTACAACGCTATCTAAAACATCTATCCTATCCTTAGTAGCTCCTTTAGGGTCTTTAATTTTAGACAGATTAGCTAGTTCTTTCTGTGCCTGTGTTTTAATACCTCTGAGGTCAACATATACACCATTCTGCTCTGTCAGACTCTGATAGAAAGGACGATAGCGGTCTTTAAATGCTTCTCGACCAGTAGCAATAAGCTCTCTAAAGTTCTCACCAGCAGCCCTAGTAAATGGCTCATCTGAAGCTAAAGCTAGTTTAAAGGACTCTGAAGTATTTAAAGTATCTTTTACTTCCTGCATACCTGCAGTGATTGCTTTTTCCACACCTGCTTGTTGCTTACGAAAAGCTTCGTCAGCAAAACCACCCTTAGCAGAGGATTCCAGTGCTCTAAAAGTAGGAGAGCCTGTTAATTGCGCACGAGTTAACGTGCCTCCGCGCTCTGACAACCATTGCTGTGTGGCTACTCTTGGGTCTACCTGACCAGCAGCATCTCCAAAGGCATTTTTAGCTACTTTAAAAGCCTTACCGCCCAATGAAAATACTAAGTTACCGCCAACATCCCAAGCGGCGTTTTCAACTACATTGCCTGCTAGTTGTTTAGCAAAGTCTGACGGAACAAATTTATTAGGAAGAACAGCTTGTTCTGCAGCAGTTCCAAATACTGTACCGATAGTAGATCCAGCTAAAGACGGGGCAAGAGACTGCGCCAGTGGAGAGCCTCTAAGAAGCTGACTACCGGCTTTAGCAATCCTTCCTTCAGGACGTAAGAACGGGTATAAACCACCAACTATTCCCCCGATAGCAGGAAGGGCTGTCTGATCTCCTTGTGGTCTAATATCTGGAAAAAGAGATAGCGCAGTGCCAACATCGGAAGTAAATCTCTGACCTCTTTGCTCTACTGCTTGAGCAGCCTGAGCAGCCCCAGGGCCGGGACCTATCTGCTGCCCACCAGCCCGTTCTAGATTAGTTACATACTCATCCCAGTTAATTTTGCTCATTAGTCTAATCCTAACTCAGCTTGTAATTGTTTAGCTTCTTGAATTGAGTAACCAGCAGGTAAAGGACTGTTAGTTCTAGCTAAATCTTGATACACACGATACTTTTTAATCTTATTAAAATTATTTACTGCTAAAATATTAGAATCTGTTTCATATCGTTCTTTTTGCGGAAGTTTAGCTAATTGTTGGTAAGTTAATTGATCTGCTAAACGCTCATCACGGAACTTGTCTAACAGTTTAAGAATTGTAGGAAGCTGTTGTTTTACGTTTGGTTGACTAGCAATTAACTGTTCAAGTTCTTTAACCGCTTGTGATCCGGGGAAGTTCTTAGCAATTTTTTGAACAAACTGACTTTGGAACGCTTGTAATTGTTCAGTATTACTAGCTTTTTCAGATATAGGAACGCCGATTGCACTAAAAGCCTTAGATACGTTCTTTTGTGCTTCTGCACCAAGTCCTGTAAATGCGTTTGGAGCTATCTTTTTAAACTCATCAATAGTACCTATAATTTGTGCATTGTCTCTATAAGCTGTTCCTGCTTTAACCCAAGCTTCTCCTTTATCTTTTCCTTCGGCTTTTGCAAACATTTGATTCATCAAGCCACCAAGACCAAGTTCAATCTTAGTACCAGCAGCACCTTGTAAAGGAACACCACTAGCATCAATCCTAACCTTGTTAGGCCCTAAGACATATTGTTGATCTCCTTCCTGATACACAGCCTGACCCTTAGAAAGTACTTGACCGCCTGTTAGTGTTATAGCTTGATCTGTTAGTCCTATTTTATTAGGTTTAACGTTCTCAGGAGCCGTGTATACTACTCTGCCTGCCCCAGTTATTGCAGAAGCTCCGGGTGAAACTATAGTAAGTTTATCATCTTTTGTAAGCTGCTTAGCTAATGTAAGAGCACGAAGACCAGCATCAGGAGCAACAGGCATCAAGTCTCTACCTATTTTTTCTAATGTTAAAGGATTACTCTGGTCTTGATCAGCATATTTAGACAGAACAGACTGAACAGCAGTAGCCTCTTGTAATCGTGGGTCTACCTGTTGAGGAAACAAGCCCTGCACAGCAGCTTGAGATGCTACATCACCAAACCTTAAACCTGCTTGGTACAAAGGAGCAAACACACCAAATTGACTACCTTGCTGTGCAATTTGTTGGTTACGTAGCATATTCTGTTGCTGAGCTTCTTTTTGCTGAGCAAATATAATTTCAGCAGGAGACGGACCAAATAAAGATTGAATAGCCATGTTTGTTCCTTAATTAATAAGAATAGTCTTCCATCGAAGGAAAATAATTTGCACCTAAAGTTGAAGAAGAACCAGAACCAAAACCAGAACTACTAGTACGGCTTCCTAACAGCTTATCTAATAATTGTTGCTGTTGCCTGTTTTGTAAATAGTTCTGCCCAAATCCAGAAATATTCTGTGCCATCAATGACGGACCAACTAAGGAACCCTGTAGCTGAGTCTGTGCAGCACCCATCCCACCAGCTAAGAGAGTCTGACCAACATTAGCACCAGCAGTAGCAGTACGCCCACCCAACTGAGCACCGATATCCAGAGGCTGCTGTGCAGCTTGTTCAAGCAACTGAGACAGGCCAAACTGTGACTGGAATGGTCCTAGAGCCTGAGTCTGTAATCCGTACTGAGTTCCAAAGAGACCAGCACCTGTGCCAAACAAACCAGCACCGAAGCCAATACGCTGTTGAGCGGCTTGCTCAGCCGCCGCAGCTAGTTGTAAATCTTGTGTTCGTCTCGCGCCGGCTAATGCAGCCAACTCAGGTTGTCCTTGAGTACCGATGTTAAGACCAGCACGACCACGACCAAAGACAGAAGCTCCTAATCTTTGTTCTTCTCTTTGACGAATAGGATCAAGAAGTGCTTGCTGTTCTGCAATATATTGCTGTCGGGCTTGTTCAGGAGATGTAGCTAAGTACTGAGCACCTAGCCCAAAGAGGCCCTGACCAGCCATGCCCAGAGGAGCACCAAAGGCTTGAGCTTGTTCTGCTTGTCCTAAGCTTGTGCCATATAGCGAGGCTAGCCTGTCTTGTAATGCTTGTATCTCTGGAGATGCTGTGTAACCTGCTCCAGTCAGTCTACCTTCAGGACCAAACTGAAACTGAGAAGTACCAAACCTAGTAGACATTCCTACTGGTCTAAACCTCTGCTCTTCAGCGGCTATCCTAGCTGCTTCTAATTGTGCTCCTGCTGATGTATTAGCTGCTCTTTCAGCGGACCTTCCAGCCATTGATGACCCTAGCAATCCCGCACCCGCTACTATGGCGCCACTTATCCACGGCATAATATTACTCCTTAATTAAAACTTTATCAATTTTATCAATGTCTGTTTCGTTGGTAGCATGAATACAATACCAAACACAGTCCTCTAATGCTAATACACCATGATGTTTATCGGCTTTGATATTAAAACAATGTGGTGCTTCAATATCAAAAACTTCATCATCTATTACAACCTTTACTTTACCTTTAGCAAGTATGGACAGATGATCATACTTATGCTTATGCTGAATAATCTGTGTTCCTTTTGGAAATATCGTTTCTTTAGCATACAAGTTATCTGAGAAATGATGTTTAATCATGTCTTCATAATGTAGCAAAGGGCATAGTACGGTGGCAGGTTAGCACCAGTGCCTGAAGAGCCTTCTGTACTGTTAGTAGTCGATACAGTAATACCAGTAGAAGCGGTAGATGTATTAGTAGTAGAATCATTCCATACATCAGTTCTAAAAACACCAGTACCAACATACTCAGGACTTGTGTTTTCTCTATAGGTATGTAAGTGACCCGGATCAGTAACGGTTGATGTTGCTGTATGCGTGTGGCTTACAACAATAGCATTGGCAGACCCGCCAGTTGCAGCTACTGCATAAGTAGAGCCAGCACCAACAATAAACCTATCACGAAGGTCTGGAGTAGAGTTAGATCCGTTACATAGTACCCAGCCACTAGGAATAGTAGCTACAGAGCCAGACCAAAGGATAATACCACCACTAGGAAATGCAGAGGTTATTGCAGTAGTAACAAATGCTGTAGTAGCTATCTGGGTAGTGTTTGTACCAGCAGAAGCCGTAGGTGCTAAAGGACTACCTGAGAATGTAGGACTCGCTGTATCTGCCTTTGAAGAAATAGCCGAGGCAACAGCCGTTAACTCTACGTCAATCTCAGTTCCCTTAATAATCTTACCTGAGTTACCGCTAGGAAGCGCATCCTTAGCAGTAAAGTTTGTAGCCTTGATATAATTACTCATACTGTTTTTCCTTGTTTAATGTATATGTCAATCCGCTGAATGGACAAAGGATTACCATTGATCTCAGCCTCTAATCCTACCTGCATAATTGGTCCCTTACCGCCCACATGGGACTTAAACTTGTCCAGTACAATTCCGTCAGAGTACTCAGCAATATTATATTCACCTATATTATACTCGTAAGCAACCGCCGTGTCAAGTTTTTTTGTAACTGCTGAGTAATTTTCGTTATAATCAAAGCCCCACTTAATGGCTATCTCTTGGTTAGAACCGCCAATGAGAACCATTCCTATTTGCTTTAGGATCTTTTCCTTGGTAGGCGTATCAAAGTCAAAGTAGTTAGTAAAGTACTTAAAGCGGTAGGTAGCTGTGTTATCTAGATGACCAAAGTACTTAGCCACATAACCAGCCTTACCTATTAGTAGCTCTTTAGACGCATTGACACAGAATGCATGGGGTTCCATATTAGTCCAAATGGTAGCCCTAGCTGACCCGTCTTGCAATGGTGTTCTCATGTCAAAGCAATATACCCACTTAGTGGTAGGAAGAGCCAGCAAATAAAAGGCATCCCTGTCATAATAAATTGCCTTGATCTGTAAGGCTGACTCAGAGTTTACATTGTCTACTAAGTCATCCCGTACATTCTTAGAGATATCCCGCATTGGTAAAGACTTCTCTTGGATGACTCGCTGCAGGCTACGAACCCCAGAGTCAGACAGAAAGATAATATCAGTACCAGTATTCTGGATTGTGTCCCTAGCTATGCAGCCCACGTTAGGAATGTAATCTGCTAACACAAGCTCTGTAGCATCAATAGGATTACCATATATAGCTATGTTGTTTCTACCAAAGATAATCAAGAATCCATTATGAGCAGCTAGTCCAACAATCTGGTCATTGTTAGGAAACACTGCATTAAGAGACAAAGACCCTGAGTCACCGCCAGAGAAGTCTGATCCATCTAAAAGTCTACTAAAGTATACAGTCTGTCTATCGCCTGCAATGTCTGCCATCCAGATACGACCATAAGCCGCTAAAACACAGTTAGGTTTAAAATCTGAAGTAGTATATCCAGTAGGTAAAGTACCTGCATCGCCTAGACGTACAAACCCAAATGTTCCGCTGTTGTGTGCATGGGGACTACCACCTGAAGTAGGTAACTCATGATAGATTAAAGGAGCATGAGCAGCCTGTACTAAGTAGGCGTGTACCTTAGCATCAACACCATCGCCGTAAGGCAGAGCAGCAGCTTGCCAATGATTACCAGTAATATTGTAAGTAATATCGCCACTATTGTCAGCAGCCCTAACTGTTTTAGTAGTTAGAGTAGTAGTGCCAGTAAATAGTTTATTGTTACCACCACTAATTAGAGTGGTAGATCCAGCAGATACAACCTCAAACATAAACTCTATGTTGTTAGAGCCTAAGTCTACATTAGTTGCATTAACAGGAACCCAGCCCCTACGAGCACCAATCCTACCATACCTGTCTATAATGCAGTTATATGCTTCTAGTGCAAAGCCGCTAGATAAAGAGATGCTAGACTCTTGGAGGTTTAGTCCAAAGAACCCCGGAGCTGCTATCGAAGCTGCTTGTTGTTGTTGTGCCATTAGACCGCATTCCAGTTTAGTTCGTCAGGATAACGATTACCTTCTGTCGAGATATGGTCTGCCAGAGAAGTCTGGTATAGTGCATAAGCTTCTGAGCTAGACATACCACCATCTTCTCCGCGCTCTGCCAAAGCCTTAGCATAAGCTAAAAAGATGACTGGCTCTGCAGGAACTAAGATCTCATCTACGTCATACTGCAATGGGTCTTGTGGTTGAATGATATTAAACCTAATAACATAGACACCATCTGGAATAGGATACAAGTCTACTTGAGTATCTCCAGCAATGTCAACACCGTTAAAATTATAGTACAGAGGAGGACCTACTTGAGTAGATTGATTTAAGAATAAGTCATCCATCTCCAGACCAGACTTATATTCTAAGAACCAGTTACTTGTATCATTAATAATACTTAGCGTTCTAAAGCGAGTACCAGCGCCTACTAATACAGCATTAAATAGGTTTGGAACAGTGTTCATGGTAAGCGTGTTAGTTAGAGCATTCCAGTTATAAGCATCCTCTACCTGTCTCTGTGCATCTTGGACGTACTTACCAATAAGCTTAGAGTACGCAGTGTCGTTAACTGATGTAACCTCTGGCTCACGCAAGCGGATCAATACATCGTTAACTAATTGTAAGTAAGTTTTCCTAGCCATTTAGCAATCCCATTTTCTTAGTGCTAACGCCTTGCGAGTAGGTCTGCCCTTCTCGTCTTTCATAGGCCCCGGTACACCACTCATACGAGCACAGAAAGACTTTCTACGCCCAGCCTTCTTAGGAGACTTAGCAGCCTCTTTAGCAGACACTGGAGGCTTTAGGTTAGCGCCTTCTTTGTTCTTGAAGTATGCTCTACCTTTGGCGTTTAAGCCACCTTCTGGGTTCTGATATACCTTCTTTACCATTATTTCTTCGCAGTCTTCTTAGCTTGTTTAAATGCCTTAGCAGTGGGTGCGCCTTTAGAGCCGCCCTTACGCATCTTCTCACCAGATCCCTCAGCTATCCGCTTACGCTTTGCATTAATATTGGCATAGAGTCCGGGCTTAGTAACCACGAGAAGAACCTTTCTTAGCTTTCTTCTTAGACATACCAGTCATGGCTAGGCCAACAGCTACTGCCTGCTTCTGTGGCATACCTTCTTTACGCAACTTGCTGATCTTAGCCGATGCTGCTGCTTGTTTGCCCTTCTTAGTGTAAGGGTATTTCTTTCCGTCTACCATTGGCATAGTTTTCTCCTTAGAATCCAAAGTCAATAAACTGTGTTGATGTTGCTCTTGGGTATAACTCTAGGGTTACAGCACAGATTGCATTTGTAGCACCAGCCTCAATCTTAACCCTAATCTCATCGCCTTCTTCTAATACTATGTATTTACCTTCACCACCAAATTGTAAATAAGTCTTAGAAGCTAGTGGGTAAGCTGTAATAATTTCAACAGATGTATTCTGACTTTTATCGTACCAGAACACATCAAAGTTCTTTGCTGATGCAGTACCGTTATAGGCATGAAGCAGTATCCACTTAGCATCATGCTTAGTTGGCACTGTAGCCATCGTAGTTAACGTATTAGCTACTAGGTTCTTACCTACTGATACTGGTCTCATTTCTTACCTAACCATCCCTGTACTGTCTCGGTTTCATAGATCCGAAAGCCAGTCCAGATAATAGTAAATAGTGCAGCCACGGCAGGAAGAATTTCTGCCAATGTGCCGATGACGGTCATTATCGATAAACCATCAGCAATGTGTTTTACTTCCTCGTGGTTTGCCATTGGTTATTCCGTAGTCCAGTTTTGTGCTCCAACAACAGCGATCAAGGCTTCTACATCTGCACAGGCAGCGATAGCAGCTTCAAGCCTATCGCACTCAGCAACGATAGCGGCTCTCTTCGTAGCCACTGCAGCGGGTACATCGATGTTTCTCTCAGCCTTTCTGACAACCATCCAGTCAGTCTGGGCAAGCATCTTGCCAGCCGTGTCCTTGACCTGTGCAATCCATTGGCTCTTGAGTCCTTTGGTTACTAGACGCTCTGTCGAGTCCACCATCGCAGGCTCACCGTTGACCACGCCCAAGACCTTGACATACATGGGGTTGCCATCTTGGTCTACTTCTTCACGGTCATTTAAGAGTTTGGGATTGCCTACGCCCCAATAAAACCGTTGGTCATACTGCTCTGGGTCTGCTACCTCTACCACGCCTAACTGCTCACGCAGGGCAGGGTCACGCAGGTGCGGGTAGCGTATGCCACCGATGACTTGTTCAGAGTCGATTGAGATTGGATTACCGTTTAGTTGAAACATAATTACCTCGCAAGAGAATACTTAAAGGGGTTTTCGGCAAAGGCGGCGTATATATAAGTTGCGCCAGATTCATTTCCATCTGAACCCCCTTGCCTCCACTTAATTCCGTTAGACAAAATATCCATTGGATAAGCAGAAGTGTTTTCAGCATCGCTTGTATTAGGCCGTAAGTCATCATAAGCAATGTTATATGTACTTCTTGTGGTGTCGTGAATGTGCCAGTTATCGCCAGCGCCGTTTGTTCTTTTTGTCATAAAGAACTTAGGTCTGAACCCAAGATGCACAAAAGGCCCATCCGTAGAACCATTGCCCGTGTAACTACCAAAGGCAGAATAACCAGCCACGGGTGCGAAGCAGTAGGCTACAAGACTGTTAGTGCTACCGTTACCGGCACTAGAGTTTCCAAGTGAAAATACGCTACTTGTTGGGGATGTGTTGTTCCAATACGCAGACAGCGCAGTAGATGCGTTTGTAAGATTTAAAAATACTGCGGCGGTATTTCCAATAGAAGCGTGATACACAAGCCAATCTCTGGTTCCATCAGTTCTGTTCTTAACAATAATCATACTCGGAGCAACACCCAACCCATGACCTACCGTAGCATTAGCACCAGTACCCGTATAAGTAACAATCGAGAACCCGCTAGTAGTGTTTGCGCTGACTGTGCTGGTAATAGAGCCAGCCGTGTTAGTGGAGCCAGCACCGTTGGCTTTCCAGTTCCATGCGACAAAGGTTTGTCCGTTTTGGTTTACCCAAATGCCGGGGGCAACATCTGTTCCGTTGGTCGTTTGAAATCCGTCAGAATTAAATGCCGACAAATATCCATACAAAGCGGCGTAATTACTATCCCCTTCTACCCCTGTCGTATTAGATGCCAAATTTTTGGTAGACCCAGTGCCTCTTACTGAATCATACAGATTGTGCCAGTACGTATCGCTTCTGTTTTTAATCCAAACAAAATCCGGTTGAAATCCTAACCCTGTTTGATTTCTAGTTGTTCCGGTTGAACTACTGTTTCCAGTCCAAGTTAGAACATCAAAGTAGTTATCGGCCTGTGTCGTGCTAGTAGCACCTATGGTAGGCGTAGGCAGATTCTGTGTGCAGAGTGCTTTGTATCCTGTTGGCGCTGCATACGGGAAAGCGCTTGCCCCAAAGCAAAATTCTCTGGTCTGCTGCGAGGTGTTGGTTGTATTGTTGAACGACACATTATACGGAATGCCTGTCGTGAAGCCAGTTAGTTGCGCCGTGGAAGATGTGTTTGGGGTAGCGTTCTTTGCAATGTAAAGCCTCCCGTTGTCAGCATCAAACGCAAAGGTATATACGTCTCCATTTGAAGCAGATGCTGGTGTTGAGTTGGCTGTTACGCCAGCAGCCTTAGCGTATGTCCCATCAGCACGAAATAATGCATAAGTCCCAGTCAGCGTTCCATAACTAACTTGCACAGATCCCGGAGTTACCCCCACTCCACCACCACCACCGGCTTCGGTGTATGTGCAAGTCCAATACCACTTGCCTGTAGTCGGTATCTGTATTGTTGCGTGAGTAAAATCATCTGGAAAGGTTCCAGACGGACACACAAGTTTCAAATTGCCGTTTGATAGGGTGTATGAAGACGAAGAATTAATTGGGTTCAGCGTAGCGTAATTTCCCCGCACCTCACCACCAACACCAGTATCGGTTCCGTAGGATGTGGGGGTGTCGGTCAGGCTGTCGT
>Ga0222713_10006673_pt1 | contig 10920 bp, 20 predicted proteins | sample C33_649DmetaG_FD_165061 | JGI IMG/M metagenome (GOLD analysis project Ga0222713, IMG submission 165061) | Estuarine water microbial communities from San Francisco Bay, California, United States - C33_649D | ecosystem: Environmental > Aquatic > Marine > Unclassified | place: USA: California... | reverse complement strand
AATATTATCGATACACCGGGACACGTAGATTTTACAATTGAGGTTGAACGATCACTAAAAGTATTAGATGGAGCAGTAGCAGTATTTGATGGTGTTGCAGGAGTTGAACCACAATCTGAAACTGTTTGGAGACAAGCAGACAAATATAAAGTCCCAAGAATTTGTTTTGTTAATAAATTAGATAGAACTGGTGCAGATTTTTTTAGATGTGTAGAGATGATCAAGGATAGATTGGGTGCTACACCTTTAGTTCTTCAAATACCAATAGGAATTGAATCATCATTAACTGGAGTAGTTGATTTAGTTAAAATGAAAGCTCAAGTTTGGAAAGATGAGGCATTAGGTGCGGAATGGGAATATAAAGAAATCCCAGCTGATTTAAAAGAAATTACCGACAAATATAGAACTCAATTAGTTGAAACTGCAGTTGAGCAGGATGAAAAACTTATGGAAAGTTATTTGAATGGTGATGAAATTAAAGAAGAAGATTTAATCAAATGTATAAGAAAAGGAACGCTTAACTTTTCATTTGTTCCTATAATAACTGGTTCAGCTTTTAAAAACAAAGGTGTTCAGCCTTTACTAGACGCAGTTGTGCATTATCTACCAAGCCCAGTTGATATTGGATTAATTAAAGGAACAAAATTAGGCTCAGAAGATACTGTGGAAATGAAATTTGATGATAACGCACCTTTTTCCGCACTAGCTTTTAAAGTAGCTAATGATCCTTTTGTTGGATCATTAACATTTATTAGAATTTATTCAGGAACTATTAAAACAGGTACTGGAGTTTATAACTCATCTAAAGAAAAAGAAGAAAGAGTTGGCAGAATGCTTTTAATGCATGCCAATTCAAGAGAAGACATTAAAGAAGCAAATGCAGGTGATATTGTCGCTCTTGCTGGATTAAAATACACAATAACAGGTCACACATTATGTGATAAAGAAAATCCTATTTTATTAGAACCAATGGAATTCCCAGAGCCAGTAATTGAAATTGCAGTTGAGCCAAAAACAAAAGCTGACCAAGAAAAAATGGGTGAAGCTTTAGGAAGACTAGCAAAAGAAGATCCCTCATTCAGAGTTTCATCAGATGAAGAGTCCGGTCAAACAATCATTAAAGGTATGGGAGAACTTCATTTGGATATCATTGTAGATAGAATGAAAAGAGAATTTAAAGTTGAAGCAAATGTAGGTGCACCTCAGGTTGCTTATAGAGAGACAATTGAGAATGCTTCTGAAGTTGAATATACACACAAAAAACAAAGTGGTGGTGCAGGTCAATTTGCTAAAGTTAAATTGTTAGTTGAGCCACAAGAGCCTGGTAAAGGTAGAATGGTTGAAAGTAAAATTAAAGGTGGATCAATCCCAAAAGAATTTATTCCTGGTGTTGAGAAAGGAATTGAAACAATATCTGATGGTGGAATTTTAGCTGGTTTCCCAATGATTGATTATAAAGTTACAATTTTAGATGGTTTACACCACGATGTTGACTCAAGTGTTTTGGCTTTCGAACTTGCTAGTAGAGCATGCTTTAAAGAAGCTTGTACAAAAGGCGGTTTAAAACTTTTAGAACCAGTTATGAGAGTTGAGGTGGTTACACCTGAGGATTATATGGGTGATGTAATTGGTGATTTAAACAGTCGAAGAGGTCAAATAAATACTCAAGAACAAAGAGGAAATGCAACAGTAATTACAGCAATGGTGCCATTAGCAAATATGTTCGGCTATATAAATAATTTAAGATCTATGTCTCAAGGTAGAGCTCAGTATTCAATGTTTTTTGATCATTATGCAAAAGTACCGCAAAACGTTCAGGATGAAGTAACCAAGAAGATTGCAGGATAATTATGGAAAAACAAAATATTAGAATTAAGTTAAGAGCTTACGATAATAAAATTCTGGATGCTTCTACTGAGGAGATTGTTAATACTGTAAAAAGAACTGGAGCTACAATCAAAGGTCCTATTCCACTACCCACAAGAATTGAAAAATATACAGTTTTAAGATCCCCTCATATTGATAAAAAAAGTAGAGAGCAATTTGAAACTAGAACACATAAAAGGCTAATAGATATTATTGAGCCAACACCACAAACAGTTGAAGCTTTAATGAAATTAGATTTAGCTTCAGGTGTGGATGTAGAGATTAAAATTTAATTATGAGCGAAATAGCATTAATTGGAAAAAAAATTGGAATGACTAGAGAGTTTTATAAAACGGGTCAACTAGTTCCTGTTACAGTTTTAAAAATGGAAAAAGCTAGAGTTATCCATGTTATAGAAGAAGATAAAAGAGGATATAAAGCAGTCCAATTAGGATTTGGTAAAATTAAAAATTCTAAATTAACAAAAGCTATGAAAGGCTTTTATGCTAAAAAAAATACAGAAGCTAAAAAAAAATTGAAAGAGTTTAGAGTTGAAAGTACTGAAAATTATAAAGAAGGAAATGAATTTGGCTTAGAGATTTTTAAAGACATAAAATTTGTAGACACAAAATCAAAAACTATTGGTAAAGGTTTTGCGGGAGCGATGAAAAGACACAATTTTGGAGGATTAAGAGCATCTCATGGTGTATCGGTTTCACACAGATCTCATGGTTCAACTGGTCAAAGACAAGATCCAGGAAAAGTTTTTAAAGGGAAGAAAATGGCTGGTCACATGGGGGATAAGCTAAGAACTATGCAAAATATAGAAATTATTAGAGCAGATTTAGAGAATGAATTATTGTATTTAAAAGGCTCGATCCCAGGATCAAAAAATTCTGAAGTATTGGTAAAAAAATCAGTAAAAAATATAAAAAAATTAACGGTAACAGAAAAAATCGATGCTGCTGAAAAAGCAAAAAATGCAGCAGATAAAAAGAAAAAATAATGAAAATTGATAAATTAAATTTAGATGGGAAAAAAGACTCTATAGAAGTTTTAGATAAAATTTTCTCTGCAAAAATTAACCAAAAATTGGTGAGTAGTGTTCTTTATAAGACCAATGCAAATTATAAAGGAAGACACGCTAAAACAAAGCAACAAAATGAAATAACTGGTTCTACTGCTAAAATTTATGCTCAAAAAGGTACAGGAAATGCAAGACATGCTAGTAGAAAAGCTCCAATTTTTGTTGGTGGAGGTGTTGCTCATGGACCAAAAGGTGAATTGGCATATAAAAAAAGAAAACTAAATAAAAGTGAAAAAAAATTAAGTGTTGCTTCACTAATATCTGAAAAAGTTAAAAATAATAATCTTGTTATTTTGAGTGATTTTAAATCTGAAATTAAAAAAACTAAAGAAATGTTCTCAATTGTTAAAAAATTAGAGATTACTAATTCATTAGTCATTTTAGATAAGCCATCTAAAGATTTTATTGAAAAATCAATTAGAAATATCCCAAATATTAAAATAACTGATGTTAATCATTTTAGTTCTTTTGATTTGGTAAAATTTAAAAAAATAGTTTTTACAGAGAGTTCTGTTAAAGAACTAGAAAAGAGGTACATATAATGGATAAGCTACATCTATATGATAAAATTCTATCTCCTTTAGTTACTGAAAAATCTACAAATTTATCAGAGTTAAATAAGATTGTATTTAAGGTACCTTCTTCAGCAAATAAGAAAAATTTAAAAAAAAATATTGAAAAAATATTTAAAGTTAATGTTACAAAAATTAATATCATTAATAAACAAAATCGAACTAAAGTTACTAGAGGCAAGAAAGTAAAAATTTCAGGATTTAAAAAAGCAATCATAACATTAAAAAAAGGTCAAAGTATTGATCTAACAACAGGTATTTAATTAATGGCATTAAAATCTTTTAAACCTTATACAAAATCTACTAGAGGCACAATTTTAGTTGATAGATCTGATTTATGGAAAGGTAAACCATTCAAATCTTTAGTTTCCCCAAAAAACTCCATGAAAGGGAGAAACAATAACGGACATATTACTTCTATTAATAGAGCAGGTGGACATAAGAAAATGTATCGTCAAATAGATTTTTATAGAAAAAAATTTGATATGCCCGCTACTGTTGAAAGAATTGAATATGACCCGAATAGATCGTGCCATATTATGTTAGTCAAATTTGAAGACAATACTCATGCTTATTATTTAGCACCTCAAAAAATTAATGTTGGTGATAAAATTGAGAATGGAAATAAAAAAGAAATTAAAGTTGGAAATTGTATGCCACTTCAAGATATTCCAGTAGGTATAAATATACACAATGTTGAAATTCAGCCAGGCGCTGGTGGTAAGTTAGCCAGATCAGCAGGTACATCAGTAACAATTAGTGGTTTAGATGGAAATTATAGTTTAATTAAAATGGCTTCAGGAGAGGTTAGAAAAATAGACTCAAGATCATTAGCAACAATTGGTGTTTTAAGTAATCCTGATCAAAAAAATATTAAAATTGGTAAGGCAGGAAGATCAAGATGGCTTGGAAGAAGACCTCATACTAGAGGAGTTGTTAAAAACCCAGTAGATCACCCACACGGAGGTGGTGAAGGTAAAACAGCTGGAGGAAGACACCCAGTTTCAAGAACAGGTCAATCAGCTAAAGGTTTAAAAACTAGAAATAATAAACGAACAGATAAGTTTATTGTAAGAAGAAGAAAGAAGAGGAAGGATTAGATAATGGCTAGATCAGTTTGGAAAGGTCCGTTTGTTGAAGAAAGTTTGATGAAAAAGGTAGATAAATATAAACAAGATCCAAAAAAAATACCTATTAAAACATGGTCCAGAAAATCTACAATTATTCCTGATTTTGTTGGTGTAAGTTTTTTAATTTATAATGGCAAAAAATTTATACCTATAACTATTTCAGAAGATATGGTTGGTCATAAATTAGGTGAGTTTGCTCCCACAAGAACATTCTTTGGTCACACACCAGCAGACAAAAAAGCTAAACCAGCAGAGGCTAAAAAATAATAATGAGCAAAAAAAAGAAAATAAATCCTAGCAAAGAAAATACAGTTAGATCTGTTAACAACAATATTAGATCAAGTGTAAGAAAACTTAATCCAATTTTAAAAGCTATAGTTGGTAAAAAAGTTGATGTTGCAATAAGAGATTTAGAATTTTCTGAAAAAAGAATAACTAAAGATATAAGAAAAACTTTAAGTTCAGCAGTAGCCAACGCAGAAAATAATTATCAATATGATATTGATAATTTAATTGTTAAAGAGGCTTACTGTGGAAAAAAAATTGTGATGAAAAGATTTAGACCTAGAGCAAAAGGAAGAGCTGCACCTATTTTAAAACCATATTCTAGTGTTACAATAATTCTATCAGAAGCAAAACAAATGGAGAGTCATGGGACAAAAAGTTAATCCAGTAGGGTTCAGATTAGGTGTTAACAGAGGATGGGATTCTGTTTGGTATGCCAAAAAGAAAGATTTTGGTAATTATTTAATTGAAGATTTTAAAATCAGAGAATATATCAAAAAAAATGTAATAAATTCAGGCGTCGCTAAAGTCATGATTGAGAGAACTTCTAATAAGTGTTATGTAACAATTTATACTTCTAGACCAGGTTTTGTGATTGGAAAAAAAGGAAGTGATATTGATAAAATTAAGAATAATTTATCAAAATTTACAACTAACGAAGTAACATTAAATATTAAAGAGGTAAAAAAACCTGAAACTAATGCCTATTTAGTTGCAGAAAATATTGCCCAACAATTAGTAAAAAGAATTTCATACAGAAGAGCTATGAAAAGAGCAATGCAATCTTGTTTAAGATTAGGTGCAAAAGGTATCAAAGTTTCCATAAGTGGTAGACTGGGTGGAAATGAAATTGCAAGAACCGAATGGTTAAGAGATGGCAGTATACCAGCACACACATTAAGAGCTGATATAGATTATGCTGAAGCAGAAGCTTTAACTACTTATGGAATTATTGGTATTAAAGTGTGGATCTATAAAGGTGAAGTTTTTGCAAGGGAATTTAGCCAAGAGACTAATAAAATAATCCCACAGGAGAATAAGGAATAGTTATGCTTCAACCAGTTAGAACAAAGTGGAGAAAAGCTCACAAAGGAAGAATTCATGGCAATGCTTCCAGAGCAAACTTTATTAACTATGGCGCTTACGCATTAAAAGCTTTATCACCTGAAAGAGTTACAGGTAAACAGATTGAAGCTGCCAGAGTTGCGTTGACTAGACATATGAAAAGACAAGGAAGAGTTTGGACCAGAGTATTTCCTAATATTCCCGTATCTAAAAAACCTATCGAAGTTCGTATGGGTAAAGGAAAAGGTTCACCAGAGTACTATGCGTGTAGAGTTAAACCTGGAAGAATTTTATTTGAAGTTGATGGTGTTTCAGAACAAATTGCCAAAGAAGCACTTTATAAAGCTTCAGCAAAATTACCAATTAAGACAAAAACAATTAAGCGGGTATCTTAAAATGAAAAAACAAGAAATTAAAAAATTATCAAAAGATGAGATGATCAAAAATATTGATAAGTTAAAAAAAGATTTATTTAATTTTAGATTTCAAAAAATTAACTCGCAGGTTACTAATCCAGCAAAAATTGGAGAAACAAGAAAAACAATAGCAAGATTAAAAACTATATTAAAAGGAAAATTAAATGCCTAAGAAAATTTTAACTGGTGTGGTAGTTAGTGATAAACCTAATAAAACGATTACAGTAATGGTTGAAAGAAAGTATGCACATCCTGTATTAAAAAAAGTAGTTAAAGTGAGAAAAAAATATAATGCTCATGATGAAAACAATAAATTTAAAACAGGTGACAAAGTTTCAATTGTAGAGTGTAGACCTTATTCTAAAAATAAAAAATTTGAAGTAATGGAGAATGTAAAATAATGATACAGGTACAAACAGAACTACAGGTAGCTGATAATACTGGTGCAAAAAGAATAGAGTGCATTAAAGTGTTAGGTGGATCTAAAAGAAGATATGCAAGTATAGGTGACACCATTGTTATTGCTGTCAAAGAAGCAATTCCAAAAGGAAAAGTTAAAAAAGGATCAGTTCATAAAGCTGTTGTTGTTAGAGTTAAAAAAGGAATTCATAGAGATGATGGATCTAAAGTAAAATTTGACAATAATGCAGCTGTTTTGGTTGATGACAAAGGAGAACCAGTTGGAACTAGAATATTTGGTCCAGTAACAAGAGAATTAAGAAGTAGAGGACAAATGAAAATAATTTCATTAGCGCCAGAGGTTTTATAGATGATTAAAAAAGGTTTAAAAGTTTTGGTTCTTACAGGAAAAGATAAGAAAAAAGAGGGCGAAGTAATTGAAATAGATAGGCCTAATAATAGAGCTAAAGTAAAAGATATTAATATTGTTAAAAAACATGTCAAAACTACAAAAGAAAAAAAAGGTGGAATAGTTTCAAAAGAAAGTTTTATACATCTTTCAAATTTAAAACTTATTGACGAAAAAGCTAAGGCTAAAAAAACAGAGGTTAAAAAATAATGAATCCAAGACTAAAAGATCTCTATTTTAAAGAAATTCAACCAGCTCTTAAAACACAGTTTGGTTTTAAGAATATTTATATGACTCCCAAAATAGAAAAAGTCGTTTTAAATATGGGGCTTGGTCTTGATGGTGCAGATTCAAAAATTTTAAAATCTTGTGAAGAAGATTTAGCTAAAATTAGTGGTCAAAAGCCTGTTGTGACAAAGTTTAAAAAATCTATTGCTAACTTTAAAACAAGGCAAGGTACTAATGCTGGTTTAAAAGTTACACTTAGAAAAAATAAAATGTATGAATTCTTAGATAGATTGGTAAATATTGCCCTTCCAAGAATAAAAGATTTTAGAGGTCTGTCACCAAAAGGATTTGATAAGTTTGGAAATTACACATTTGGAGTTAAGGAACATATAATATTTCCTGAAGCAAGTTTTGAAAGAGCTGACAAAGTAAGAGGATTAGATATTGTGATTGTTATCTCCGCTATCAATAAAGATCATAGCTTTGCTTTATTAGAAAAATTGAATTTTCCATTTATTAAAAAAGGAGATAATTAAGAATGGCTAAACTAAGTTCCATAAATAAAAACAATAAAAGAATCAAACTTTCTGACAAGCTTTATAAAAAAAGACAAAAATTAAAAAAGATTGTTATGGATAAAAAACTGCCATTTGAGGAAAGATTTAAAGCTCAGCAAAAACTAGCAAAATTACCAAGAAATTCTGCAAAAGTTAGAGTTATGAATAGATGTCAGATTACAGGAAGACCTCACGGGGTTTATAGAAAATTAAAAATATCTAGAATTGCTTTAAGACAATTAGGTTTGCAAGGAAAGATACCAGGTTTAGTTAAATCAAGTTGGTAGAAAGGAAAATATGAGTTTAAGTGATCCAATTGGAGATATGATAGCAAGAGTAAAGAATGCTCAAGCAAGAAATCATAAAAAAGTAGAGTTACCTTCTTCTAAATTCAAAGTTAAAATTGCAGAAATTTTAAAAAGTGAGGGTTTTATAAAAGAATTCAAAGTTAATACCGTTGATAATAAGTCAACTCTTTCTTTAGATTTAAAATATCACTCAGGAAATCCAGTCATAAGTTCATTTGAAAGAGTATCAAAACCAGGAAGAAGAATTTTCTCAAGTGCTGACAGCCTACCAAAAATAAATAATGGTCTTGGGATTGCAATAGTATCTACACCAAAGGGTGTAATGACAGATATTGATGCAAGAAAACAAAAAATTGGTGGAGAAATAATCTGTAAGGTATTTTAATGTCAAAAATTGGTAAAATAAATATTAGTATCCCAGAAAAAGTTAAAGTTGTTTTAGCTGGAAATATTTTAAATATTGAAGGTCCATTAGGAAAAAAATCTATTGGGATAGATTTAGAAATGTTTAATTTAGATATTAAAGATGGAAAAGAGATATCTATAAAACCAAAAAAAATTGACCAAAATACAAAAAGATTATGGGGCATGAATAGAAGTTTAATTAACAATGCTGTAATAGGTTCAAGTACTGGATATGAGAAAACTCTGGAATTGGTTGGAGTTGGATATAGAGCAGCTCTAAAAGGCAACCAACTCAACTTGCAACTAGGATATAGTCACGATATAGATTTTGATATTCCAGAAGGTGTAAAAATAGCTGTAGATAAACAAACTACCTTAAAGATTACTGGTTCAGACAAACAGTTAGTTGGGTCAGTTGCTTCAAAAATTAAAACTTTTAGAAAAATTGAACCTTATAAAGGTAAAGGCATTAGAGAAAAGGGTCAATTTGTTCTCAAAAAAGAAGGAAAGAAAAAATAATGAAACTAAACACTAATATTAGAAAAAGATTTAGAGTTAGCAACAAAGTAAAAAGAGTTGCTTCTAGTGATAGATTTCGATTAAGTATATTTAGATCTTCAAGCAATATATCTGCACAAATTATTGATGATTCAAAAAATATTACTTTAATATCTGCGTCTTCTGTTGAAAAGGATATTAAGACAGGAACAAAAGTTAGTAAAATTGAATTATCAAAAATTGTAGCTGAAAAATTAGCTAAAAAAGCGCAAGAAAAAAAAATTACAAAAATATTCTTTGATAGAGGAGTATATAGGTATCATGGAAGAGTGAAAGCATTTGCCGAAGCACTTAGAGAAAATGGAATGGAATTTTAATTATGGAAAATATAAATAATAAAGATAAAAAAACTGACGATATTATAGAAAAATTGGTCCACATAAACAGAATAACTAAAGTTGTTAAAGGTGGAAGAAGATTTGGTTTTTCTGCATTAGTTGTAGTTGGCAACCAAGCTGGAAAAATTGGTATCGCTCACGCAAAAGCAAAACAAGTGCCAGATGCAATTAAAAAAGCTAATGAAATGGCTAGAAGAAAATTAATTCATATTCCTTTAAGAGAAGGAAGAACAATTCACCATGATGTAAAAGCTAAAGATGGTTCTGGTAGAATAGTTTTAAGAGCAGCAAGTAAGGGGACTGGTATTATTGCGGGGGGACCTGTAAGAGCAGTTTGTGAAGTTCTTGGTGTAAAAGATATTGTTGCAAAGTCAATGGGTACATCAAATGCGCACAATGTTATTAGAGCGACAATGAAAGCTTTATTGAAACAAAATTCACCAAAACAAATATCAACAATTAGAAATAAAAAAATTTCTGAGATTATTGAAAAAAGAGGCTAATGATTACATTAAACAATAGAGATAAGATCAATAAATCTAAAATGAGGGTTGGTAGAGGTATTGGTTCGGGTAAAGGTAAAACTTCTGGTAGAGGAGTAAAAGGTCAAAAATCAAGATCAGGAGTTGCAATTAAAAGTTTTGAAGGTGGTCAAATGCCTTTATATCGAAGATTGCCAAAAAGAGGATTTAATCCAATTGCTAAACAGCATATTGCAATATTAAACTTAGAAAAAATTCAATCTTACATAGATAAAAAAAGCATTAATGTTTCAGATACAATTAATTCTGAACTACTTAAGAAAAATAAATTAATCAACAAAAGTTCTGATAAATTGAAAATTCTAGGAACTGGAGAAATAAAAGATAAAGTCAATATTGTAGCAGATTTAGCTTCTAAGTCAGCTATAGAGAAACTTGAAAAAATTGGTGGCTCTATACAATTAAAGAAATAATTGATTTATAATGAGTGCTTCTTCATCAGCAAATGATCTTAAAAATAGAATATTATTTACCATCTTTATATTAGCTGTTTATAGATTTGGTACATTCGTTCCATTACCTGGCATAGATCCAGAACAATTAAAAATTATGATGGATGGTAATCAAAAAGGATTACTTGGCATGTTCAATGTATTTGCTGGAGGCGCTGTAAGTAGAATGGCTATATTTGCTTTAGGGATCATGCCGTACATATCTTCTTCTATCATTGTTCAGTTATTAACTGGTGTATCTGATTATTTTAAAAATTTAAAAGCTCAAGGAGAGACTGGGAGAGCTAAAATTAATCAAATTAC
>Ga0222713_10006667_pt1 | contig 10927 bp, 19 predicted proteins | sample C33_649DmetaG_FD_165061 | JGI IMG/M metagenome (GOLD analysis project Ga0222713, IMG submission 165061) | Estuarine water microbial communities from San Francisco Bay, California, United States - C33_649D | ecosystem: Environmental > Aquatic > Marine > Unclassified | place: USA: California... | reverse complement strand
CGCACATCGCTTGCGATCTCGCAGAGTTCCATGATTTGATCGCGGTTGCTTTCCAGCGCCGATTGAGCGATGCAAAACACTGCTCCCGAGTGCATCCAGATCAGGGCATCGGTCGGCCGGGCGAATTCGCGAAAACCAACCTTGTATAGATCGCCGCGCTCGTCGAGCGACAGAATGCAATCTACGTCAGGGCAGTATCCGACGACACGGCCGCCGACGGTTACAGGCAGCTCGAGAGACCAGTCGCACACGTAACTCATGAGGCGTCCTCCAGCTCGATCTCGACAACTCCTGATCCGTCACACTCCGAGCATTTGACGTTGACGTAGGCCTCGGGGCACGATGGCGATCCCCACATAGGATGTGGCGTTTCGTAGTCGCCCCTACCGTCGCATTTCTCGCATTCGACGAACGTGGCGACGCCATTAGCAATTTGAGTGTCTGTCATCTCGTCTGTTTTTGCCATTGTGCCTCTCCCTCTGTTGAGCATCACCGCCGCGCCCAGAGCTTTCCGCCGGCGAGGCGTTCCGCGTGCTGGGCGGCCGTTCATTGGCCGTCTGCGGCGGTGATAAACGTAACCTACATGCAACGGTTCGTTGCTGTCAACAGCCAGTTGCAATCCCGAGCACACTGTGGATAACTATTTAATACGCAACACGCCGTTGCAACTCGTAACGGCATGTGCTACGAATCACAGCCATGGACAAAAAAGCCACGAAAGCACTGATTCTGACAGCGGGCGGCCCGAGGTCTCTCGCAAACCGCATTGGCACGAGCCGTCAAGCCGTGGCAAAGTGGGAGCGCGTCCCGGCTCACTGGGTCATGTTGATCGCGGAACTGACCGGCGTTCCTGCCGAGAAGATCCGGCCGGACGTTTTTGCCCGACGCCCTTTGAAATCCCGCGGGGGAAACGGCGGGCATCGCGTCGTCGCGTGAAGTAGCCCGACCTCCCCGGTCGGTGTCAGTCAAAGCGTCCCCGTATCGTTGCGTCTGAGTAGCTGCCCGCCTGGATCGGCGTGCGCATGCCTACGCGTGCGCATCCCGCTCCTCGTGAGCATCTGGTGCCCTCCAGACGGGGCCGGCTGGCCTATTTGGTCGGCCCCACTGGAGCCCAGAAACGATTGCGCCGATGGCGAGGTTGCTCTCACCACCGGCGCTTTAGGAGACAGCTCGTGGAGCATGCTCCAACGTCGTACGCGCCATGGAGGTGGCCAACATGGGATGCATTATAGCTGACGACGCGCCGCGCGACAAGTCTGCCACAGTCAAGCGCGAAATATTTAACATCATTTTGGGATGCCATCGGCTCCAGGACTGCACTTTGGCGGAGGTGCTGGCCATGGCGCTCAACGGGTGTGGGTACGTCCGGCGAGGCAACGATTTCACGCTTTTTTCGTCGCCGGCGTTTGAGCAGATGGGGCCGTCATGAGCGAGCTAGATGATTTAGAGGCTTACGTCGTCGAGCCCCCGGAAATCCAGTCCAAACAGCAGCTTGGAGGCCGGATCGGGCTGCGCAAATCAAAAGCGAGGCGGTCTGAGCAGATGTCGGCCAGCGCTACTCGGCAGCATTGGCTCAATCGGGGCCGGACGGTGCCGAGCATGCCGCAGTTCAAATGCCTGCGCGACTGAAAAAAGACCCCCGCCAAGCCTGCCAGGGCCGCGGGGGTAAAAACCAACAACGAGGCACACACTAATGAAAATAGACGTAAAAATCAAGGCTAAAGGTGCGCGGTTCGTCCGCTTTTACCCATCCGACTGGCGCTCGGGCTGTCTCGGGCTGTCATTGGAACAAGAGGGCCTGTACGTCCGCGTGTGCGCGTTCATATACGAAACAAACCGCCGCTTACCGCTCGACGACTGCGCCGCCGCGAAATTTATGGGGGCCCACACAAATGCCTACCGGAAAATTAGAGATCAGCTTGTCGAGCTTGGCAAGGTCTCAAGATGCGCTGACGGATACACCGTCGCAAGAGCAGAGCGCGAGCTTGCGGCGGCCATCGGTTCGAGCCCTGCCGCCGATCAGGAAGGGGCGCTCAACGGACCAGCTCATTCGGCACCAGAACGGGACACCCGCTCGGATACCATAGGGTATACCCCCCCAGATACCCCCCTAGATACCCCCCTAGATACCCCCCTAGATACCCATGGGGTGTTTTTCAAATCGGCCAATAAATTCAATGGGCCTCTTATAGAGCCTAAAGCCAATAGCCTAAAGCCAAAGAAAGAAACCCCCAAACCCCCACGGGGGGCTCAGACGGCCGACACGCCGAGCAACGTCAAACCGGTTGCGAACTGGAACCAAGCTTTCGCGCCAGTTGACGAAAACCATGGCGTGATCCGCACAGAAGCCGGATGCATCCAACTCGTCAACGGCACGCATCTGCGCTGGCTGGAGAAGTTTGGCAGTCCCGCCCGCCTCGATCTGGCGCTGATCGAGATTGCCGGCGAGATCAACACCGGCAGCCGTAAACCCCTTGGCGCAGATGTCGAGATGCGTCTCGCCCGCAAGGTTGCTGAGAAGCTCGACAGGGACGAACGCTATCAAGCCGCCGCATCGGCCAACGCTGCAGCCAAGGCCGCCCCGAAGCCCGTCAAGCTCAGCCGGTGGGGCTGACCATGCTCGACAGCACCACCATCGCCGGAAACCTCGTTCTCGTAATCGGCGAGGAATCCGCAAGAATCGTCATGGATTCCGGCTGGCCGTCCGTTCGCGACGTTGCCCACCAGACCCAGCTCGTCGACAGCCAGGGCCACGTGTACCCCTACGTCGATTGCTGGGAGGGGTTCGTCATTCTCATCCCCGAGGGCATGGAAGAAACCCGCGATGCAATCGCAATGATACTCGGGGATACTCGCTGCCGCTGGAACTGGTTTCCGGTCGACGCGAACCCCGACACGATCAGCACCGCTATCGGCACCGCGCGGCTGATGTGGACTGACGAGATTTGCGTTATGTCGGACGTTCCCGACCAAGGCCCCGTCGAGACATATAAAACGGGGTTTGGAGCGCTTGACGATCACGGCTGGCGCATCGTCACGCCGGCGTTCATGCCGGTCATTGGCCCGTACGGTTCTGGCAAGAGCGTTTTCCTGCGGCAGTTGCTCGTCAACCTATGGCGGCTGCACGGCTGGAAATTCCTGCTGACTAGCTTTGAAGAAAAGATCAAGCCGCGGTACCAGCGCGACATTCGCCGGAACCTCATCAACAAGCCTTCGCATCACTGGACCGACCACGATATCGCGTTGGCTGATTTGGAAATGGACAAGTGCGCGCGGTTCCTACGTCGGAAGCGTGGCGGCGTGCTCGATCAAGCGCAGCTCATCAACCGTATCGAGTTCGCGGTGAAGGTCTACGGGGTCCGCGTTGTGTGCATCGATCCCGTGAACGAAATCGATCACGTCGTTCCTCGCGGCGAAAGCAAAACCGACTACATGGGCCGGTTCATCATGGCGCTGAAGGCGCTGGCCGACGATTACAACCTGCTGATGATCGTCTGCGCCCATCCGCCCAAAGATGGCGTCGAGAAGCGGCTGGCCAAGAATGGGTTGCTGACGCTGAACGACGGCGCTGATACCGCCCATTGGGGCAACAAGGCCGATATCGGCGTCTGCCTCTGGCGCAACCTCGCCGGCCCGACAATATTGCACCTCGACAAGCTGAAAGATCACGAAAGCATGGGCAAACCGACGCTGGCCGAGCTTCATCTTGACGAGCGGCTAAATCAATTCCACGTCGGCCGGGTTGGTTACGACATTATGGGGGACAACGCATCATGAGCGGAAAATACGAGCAGAAAGATAACTCTGGAAACTTGTTTCGCATTTCGGACGAGGACATCAAATCAGATAAGCATCCTCAGTATGAAGGCGAGTTCAAAACGCTTTGCCCGAATTGCAACGCACCTGCCACCGGATGGGTGAAAGGATGGGTCAAGGAAGCCAAGACGGGCTCGAAATTCTTTTCGCTGGCCTTCAAGTTCAAGACACGATCGGGGGGATCGGCGTGAACCCCGACGTATTCAATCCCGATTTGCGCGACTGGTACGAAGAGCGCGCCGCCTTCCTCGAATATTGCGAGGGATTGAACCGTGAAACCGCTGAGCGTTTAGCTTTCGCACAGACCGCTCTAAAAAAGAGGGCCAATCTATGACCTACGAACGTTACTGGCACAAGCGGGTGCCCTTCGACATGGCCAAGGACTACATCGCCAAGGGCTGGACGTTCTGGGGAACCGAGGGCGATGCTGTTGTGCTCGTCTGGCTGCACGAGGAAACCCCGCCATGAAAAACAGCGACCTACGCTCCCGCGCCGAGCACATTATGCGCCTGATGGATCAACGAGACGAGATTGCCGAGGACATCCGCAACAGCTTCGACGTGGCCAAGTCGGTGGGCTTCAACCCGGCTGCGATGCGCAAGGCGATTTCAGTTGCCCGCATGGACGCGAAGAAGTGGGCAGCACACGAAAGCGCTCAGACTGACCTGCTGATGCACCTTGAAGAGATCGAAGGCAGAGCAATGCGGGAGGCAGCGGAATGAACAAGCTCCGCGTGCTCGACCTGTTCAGCGGCATCGGATGCATGAGCCTCGGGCTCGATCGAACTGGCGGTTTCCAGACGGTGGCATTCTGCGAAAACGAACCGTTTCCGGCCGCCGTGTTCGCCCAGCACTGGCCTGGCATTCCGAACCTTGAAGACGTGACCACGGCAGAATTTACCGAGGGAATGGCTGATGTCGTTGTCGGAGGCTTTCCCTGTCAAGACCTCAGTGACGCTGGCTTGCGCGCCGGACTGTCCGGCGAGCGTTCAGGACTGTACCGGGAACTGGTGCGAGCCATTCGCGTGGTACGACCTAAGCACGCGATCGTGGAGAACGTGGCAGCGCTGCTTAATCGAGGGATGGGAACCGTTCTCGGGGACATGGCCGAGATCGGGTATGATCTTGAGTGGGATTGCGTACCTGCGGAAGTCGTCGGCGCTCCCCATGAGCGGGACAGGGTTTGGATTGTTGCCCACGCCCACGGCGAGCACGGGCGGCCCGGAACCGGAAGGCAAGACGGGGCGCAAACTGGTGACGGTATTGAACCGAACGCCAGTGTCGATGCTGCCAACGCCAACGACCAAGGACAACATGGCGTGTCCGTCGATGCAGAAGTGGGCTCGGCATCGCAACTTTGCAGCGGCGGCGAAACTCCCGACACCGCGAGCCTCGGATGCGGATCGAGGCGGACGCGGCGACCTCCTGACAGTTTTGCGCGGGTACGAGACGAAGCACGCCGGAACGCTGCCGACCCCTACGGCGCGCGACTGGCGTTCGGGCAAAGCATCGGAAGAAACACACCAGAAGAACGCACGCCCGCTCAACGAAGCGTTGAGCGGGCTGGCAAGCAATCAGTCTGGCCGAGTGAACCCGCGCTTCTTGGAGTGGATGATGAATGTTCCGATCGGGTGGACAGAGTTAAGGCGCTCGGAAACTCGCTCGTTCCAAAGATCCCCGAGCTTATCGGCCGTGCCATCCTTGAAGCAGAAGGAATGAGCCCATGAACCCCCACCGCTCCGGCATGGACTACCTACTGAACATCAAACCCGAACCTGACATCGACAACGCTTTGCTTCTCACGATCGCGTTGAAGGCGCTGCAGCAATCAAACCCGGTCAATGGTCGCGCTGCTGAGCTTAGGCGGATAGCACGTGCTGAAATCACTGCAAAGCTACGGAGGGTAGCCTGATGGGACAGACCGAAGTTCTGTTCTACCAGCTCATAGAGGACGCGATGGCCAAGAAACCGACGAAAGTGCTGAAGGGAATTCCGATCGGCGGGAGCTTTGATGCGATTGCAGACCAGATGGGCAAGATGCTGGTCAAACCGAAGCGCAAGCCCCCGGGTCGAACGCTGAACCAGCAGTACGCATCGAAAAACCGCAAGAAATGGAAGGGAGTGACGACATGACGATTGACGAACTCCACGACAAGCTCGACGAGATCTTGAGTGATAAAACAGAAGGCGTGATGCTGATCGGGATCGCGCCTGGGGCTATGACAGTCCGTGTCTGTGGCCACAAAACAATCATTCAAGCTGCGTGGCCCAATTTGTCAGCGGGTATGACAAAGATCATCGACGACTACCCAAGTGACGGCCCCGAGCACCGCCTATGGTCAGAGGTTTACGCCGACTGACCGCCTACCGCGTGCGCGTTTTAGATGAGGTGTAGTTGTGGGGCTTCGAGAAGACATTCTTGCAATGTTGCCAGCCAACCCAGCGGCGACAAAGAGTCCGGGTACGGCGCAAGTCATTCGTCCGGCGTTGGAGCAAAGCATCACGGTTATTATGGATGTCGACGAGCACGGGCCGACTGAAATAGCCGCAAATGAATGGGCGGTGCAATGTGTGATGAAGGGCGTTTTATTGCCGATGCCCGGCCCAATCTGTTTTTTTACCGGCAAGCTGTTTGCAATAACAGAGGCCTATCGGAGGCAAGGCATGCTGGCTATGACGCATGGAGGATCTATAATAGTTGTTGGTATCGGATGTGAGAAGCAGGATGCCGACCACATGGGAATTACAGTGTCGCCCCTAGTCTCGATGTCGATCAGTGACGAGGGCAATATGTCATGGAGTGTGCGATTGCCGCACGAGATATGGGACGACGACACGAACGAGGAGGTTGACGAAGCCGCAACTCGGATCGGCGTCAAATTTATGTCCTGTATCGGTTTGATGTCGCTGAAAACCGCGGTGGTGACGACCGAACCCGCACCGGCCAAGCTGAATGCGGCACGTATCAAAAAAGGAAAGCCGCCGATTTCGGATGTGGTAACGATCAAAATCAAGAAACAGGAACACCACGCATTCGGGGGAACTCACGCTAGCCCTAGACCGCACTGGAGACGGGGCCACGTTCGGCGACTGCCAGAAGGAAAAGTGGTGTTGGTGTCGCCCCATCCTGTGATGGGTCAAGCGGAAATACCCACAACGTACAAAGTCAAAATTTAATGCGCGTCTCTGATGAGGGAACATCAATGTCCAATCGAGCCGTTGTCTACCGTACAGCCCCCAACCTCGAGCACAAAGCCGCTCAGGAGCTTCGTGAAGCCGGCGCTCGCGCCTACGTGGCCCGCGACAGGTCAACCAAGCGCAACCCGTTCACGCGCCAACCGCGCGCCACCGCGCCGGGCTACGTGTTTTCGGATCGGGCCTGCACCATCGCTTTTGCGAAGCACGTCAAGTCATCGATCGGCAGCGCCAGCAAGGCGGAACTTGCTAATCTGTACATTGGCCGCCCCCAGCGCCGCGCTGATACCGATCAAAACCCCTACCGCGCCGGCCAGCCTGCATTCCGGGGGGAGACCGCCGTGATGGTTACTAGCACCAGCGGCCGTTTTTGTTGCGTCGAGTACGACATGTGCGGAAAGAGGCATAGCCAATCTATCCACTACACCCAGCTCAGACCGGGTTGACGATGCGGCAAAAGTAAGGCATAACCGCAATCAGGATGACCGCCAAATTTCAGCGTAGCGGCCCTGGCTCCGACAAAAATCGTTGAGCCACACAATCCAGAAATGCGCCCAAAGCACAAGGGCGGTCCACATCAGGGCCGTCCGCTTTGCGTTGACGCCACTAACCTGGCCGTGTGTCCTCAGCCGCGTGCTAAAAGGTTAAAATCATGCATGCCGCATCAATCGATAAAATAATCCCATGGGCCAAGCGAGCAGGATTCCTCGCTACGTGCCTTGCGGCTGCCGCCGCTGCTCAATTCGGGTGGGATCAAGGCTCGGGCCATGTCGGCAAAGCTCTTACGCTGGCGGGCTTTTGTGTTCTCGCATCATTCGTCGTCGGCTACGCTCCCGTGTTTGCTTTCAACGCCTATCGCCAGGGTGCTCGCACGATTGGGCATGCTGCAGTCGTTTTGCTCGTCGTCGGAATTGCAGTGGAAGCGGTTGGGGCATTTGGTTTCAACGCTGCGGCTCGGTTCTCGGGAGTGCAGGTTGCGCAGCGCACAATAGAGACCAACTCCGACATCCGCAGCGACATCATTCGAAAGGAAGCCGACCTTGCTGCAATGAAGCCGACCCGCGCTCCCGCGGCGATCAGCGCGGATATGGCTAACATTGAGAGCCGCGCATGGTTCGCCGGAACTGTCGCATGTTCCAGCGTCGGCAATTATGGCAATTCATGCAAGCGCTACAACGGCTTCAAAGGCGAACTTGCGTCAGCCCAGGCCCGCGCATCTCTCGACAAGGAGCTGCGCGACCTCAAGAGCCGCGCAGCAACCGCTGACCTCGGGCAGAGCGACGTCGGATCGCAAACCCGCATCATCGCATCGGCTGCGAATTTCGCCGTGACACCGTCAGCAGAACAGGAATACTGGACGTTCGTCAGCGTATCAGCTCTGTTCACGCTGTTCATGGTTCTATCTGGCCTGATCAATTTCATTGCGTACGGCATCGATCCGGAAGCCCCAGCACAGCATTCCGCCGAGATCGTGCGGCCTCAGTTCCGTAAGCCTTCCGCCGCCGCGGTTGATGATCTATCCTGGGCCAAGGCAGTACAGCAGGCTCAACGAAAGAGCGCGTGATGACGGTAGCTGAATTGATCAAAAAGCTGCAGGTGTTGAACCCGGAGTTTGAAGTCCACATCCATTGCGACGGCGCGGATAGGATTGATAACTTTGGCGTTTACGTGTCTCGTAGCGGGTACGTAGTACTAGCCGAGTCACCGTCAGATATTTATTACGACAAAAGATAGGCCGGTGGGTGCCCCGCTATCCAAAGCGGTCCCATCCTGGTCTATCGACATGGCCTAACGGCGTTTCACGTGCAACAAAGTAGCGTTAGGGCCGCACATGAACAATAAAGATCTTTCAAATCTCACCGCCGAAATAACTAGGCTGCGATCCGAGGTCGGTCTCCTCCGCGCGCAACTCAAACGGCACAACGTCCCCCTGCCCGAGCAGCCTGACGTCTATCCGATGCTGGTGGAGTGGCTGATTAACAAAAAGAGCCGGGCAACGATCGCCGAAGAGATCGGCCTCGCTAAAGCCAAAGTGCACGCGCTCACTAATAAATGGTTGTCAAATCCCGTCAACCTCGGCGCCATCAAATCAGAGCATGCCACGATGGTGTGGCGTATGAGATTGTCGGAGCTGTATTATGAGGCTGATAGCGTCAAGTTCCCGAGGTTATACGAAATAGCGAAGGAAAACCGCGCCAACCGCAGCGTGCTAGCCGAGATAACCAGCAGGATTAAAAAGCTGGAGCGCAAGAAAGAAGAAGACCGCCGAGCTAAAGAAGAAGCCCGTCGCGCGAGAGTAGAACAGTTCATCTCTGGGATCAGGGCACAACTCGCTACAATCGCCATGATGGACGGCCCCAGACCCATAGCCCCCATCAACGTCAGCTATTTTCGTAATCTCGGTTTGACGCCGGCGGATATCCCTGAAGATCTGATCGGAGCACAGCTCATTGTAAGCGATGACTTGGTACGATATTCGCCGGTTGTCGTTAGGCTAGGCGTCTCACGTATGGAAGTTTGACGTACAACAGTGTGTCTTTGATTATCTGAAACGCTTTCATAGGAATTCAAAGGAAATCAAATAAATCAAATGGCTAAAGGTGGGGCAAGAAAAGGCGCTGGACGCAAGAAGGGCGGCATCACTCAGGCGACTATGTATCGCCAGGAGATGTACGCCCGCGCCGCAGCCGATGGCATCTCACCGCTCGACGTGATGATAACGACGATGCGTAAAGCATGGGCTGAAAACAATATCACAGAGGCGATGCAAGCGGCTGTTCACGCCGCGCCTTACATGCATCCTAGGCTGCAGGCGACGGCCGTAACACTGGATGACAAACGCGAAATTGGCCAATACAGCGAAGCCGAACTCGAAGCTATCCTCCGAGCAGGTAGCAGCAGAACTGCTGAAACGGAAGAAGGCGAAACGGGGCCTAATCCAGTTCACTGAGCACACGTTTCCTCAGTATGTCCCGGCGGAACACCACAAGCTGATCGCGGATAAACTCGAAGCGGTGGAGCGCGGCGAGATCGATCGGCTGATGATCAACATGCCGCCTCGCCATGGGAAGGCCCTAGCGCTGGACACGCCGATCGCCACGCCGTCAGGTTGGACCCGCATGGGTGATCTGAGGCCCGGTGATGCGGTGTTCAGCGATAGGGGATTGCCGTGCAATGTGGTGGCGGTCAGTGAGGTGTGGCGTCACCGTCCAGTGTATCGCGTTCTAACGGATGACGGGGACGAGATACTTGCCGACGCGGAACACGAGTGGCTTGTTCGCTTGTGCCGTAAGCGGCCTGCGTTCAAGATCAAAACGACAAAGCAACTTGCGGAGCGCACTAGCAATCGCGCACCAATGATTGAGGCGCAGGGTGCCTTGGACCTGCCAGAACGTGATTTGGCGATTGACCCTTACGTGTTAGGTGTTTGGCTTGGCGACGGCCGGACGGATTCTGCGTCCATTTGCTCGGCTGATGCCGAACTGATCGAAGAAATTGCAAGGATCGAAGGCGGCTACAACGAATACGCTGCGAGCGGCATTACGCGGCACTTCAGGCCGGGTCCGCATTATAGGCACGGCGCAACTCAGGCTGAAACATTACAGGGGCGGTTGAGATCACTGGGGCTGTTGGGATCAAAGCGCATACCGACCCTCTACGCGCGGTCAAGCAAAGCGCAGCGGTTAAGTTTGCTGCAAGGCTTGGTTGATACCGACGGCTACGTGGCCCCAGACGGGCAAGTTGAGTTCTGTTCAATCTCCGAGGCGTTGGCGGGTGACGTACAAGAACTCGTCCATTCACTAGGTCATAAAGCATCGATCATTGTTGGCCGCGCGATGTTAAACGGCAAGGACTGCGGGCCTAAATATCGCGTGATGTTCTACATGGCCGATGCGGCACGGTTGAAGCGCAAGTCG
>Ga0222713_10006665_pt1 | contig 10930 bp, 14 predicted proteins | sample C33_649DmetaG_FD_165061 | JGI IMG/M metagenome (GOLD analysis project Ga0222713, IMG submission 165061) | Estuarine water microbial communities from San Francisco Bay, California, United States - C33_649D | ecosystem: Environmental > Aquatic > Marine > Unclassified | place: USA: California... | reverse complement strand
TAAGTGGTGGTCTTCCAAGCTGGCAAGATGCCCCTGCTACGGGTGTCACCGAGTTCTCCGCTGGCACAACCGGGTTTACGCCAAACACGGCTACTACCGGCAGCGTGACATTGGCTGGAACCCTGAACGTAGCAAATGGGGGTACTGGCCAGACCACTTATACGGATGGTCAGCTTCTGATCGGCAACAGCACCGGCAATACCCTTGCTAAGGCTACGCTTACTGCTGGCACCGGCATTACCATTACCAATGGCAGCGGCGCTATCACCATTGATGCCGACAATAACGGCACAGTGACCAGTGTAGATGTTTCTGGTGGTACCACCGGCCTGACCACTTCTGGCGGTCCAATTACCACAAGCGGGACAATAACGCTGGGTGGCACCTTAAACGTAGCAAATGGCGGTACAGGGGCCTCCAGTTTAACAGCGAATTATGTTATACTGGGCAACGGAACATCCGCGGTTCAAGAGGTTGCGCCGGGAACTAGCGGTAATGTACTAACAAGTGATGGCACAACATGGGTTTCCCAGACACCCGCACCGTCTGGCCCCACTCAGGCACAAGCTATAGCTTACGCTATGGTTCTAGGCGGTTTCTAGGAGGTTAAGACATGGCAAATCCGAATATTGCTGCATTATCCAGCATTTACGGCAACACAACGTATTATACGCCGAGCGGTACTTCTGCTGTGGTGTTGCTGCCGAACGCTGCTTCTTCCGGCACTGTGATGAAAATCAACAGTCTGGTGGCCGCCAATGTGAATGGCACTGCTGCGGTAGATTGCACGGTAAGCGTGTACACCAATGGTGCTGTTGCACAGGGAAGCGCCCCATCCGGCGGCACGGCTTATCCGATTGTGTCCACGGTATCTGTTCCTGCTGATGCTACGCTGATTGTGGTAGACAAGACCACCCAGCTTTACATTCAAGAGGGAACGTCTTTGACGGTTACTTCCGGCACGGCAAGCGGCATTACCTACACAGTCAGTTACGAATTGATTTCAGCGTAATTGTTCTGGAATTGGGGTATGAGCCATGTCGCTGCGGTATATAGCTGGATTTTTAAGTGCTTTTTATAACCCATTAAAGGTGCCTGACGCGCCGACGGGTGTTTCCGCCACGGGTGGAGATGAGTCTGCCGATGTATCGTTCACTGCTCCGGCTGATGTTGGTGGGTCTGCTATTACGGCTTACTACGCTGTCTCCAATCCCGGTCAGATTACAGGCACGGCTTCGGCATCTCCAGTTACGGTATCCGGGCTATCTAACGGTACAAGCTATACATTCACTGTGTGGGCAACAAACAGCTATGGCCCAAGCCCTTATAGCGCGGCGAGTGGGAGTGTCACCCCAGCGTTGCCACAGCGAGGTTTGATTGCTGGCGGTCTTTCTACCTCCAATGTTATCGAATACATCGAAATACAAACACTTGGGAATGCAACAGACTTCGGCGATCTCACTGTCGCGACTTACGAAGCAAGTTCCGTAAGCAATGCAACAAGAGGAATTTTTGCCGGGGGGACAAGTAGCAGCAACGTCATAAGTTACGTGACGATCGCTTCTCCTTCTGATTCAACAGATTTCGGAGATTTGTACACAGGCAACACACGGCAGATGTCTCAAGGCTCAATCAACAACACGACTCGTGGCATTTTTGCAGGCGGTTACACAACCACCACAATAACGGCTATTCAGTACCTTTCGTTCGCGACCACAGGCAATACAACAAATTTTGGCACATTAAACACAAACGGTTATTGGAACGCCAGTTTTTCATCCTCTACGCGAGGGGTTATAGGTGGTCTTGGCAATTATCAGTACATCACGATTGCAACAACAGGAAACAGCACAACATTTGGATCGTTGGCGACAGTTTCGGATGGAGCCTCTGGCGCTTCAAACTCAACAAGGGGGCTTGTTGCTCAAGGATACAATGGTTCGTTTTTGTCGCGTATAGAGTACGTGACCATCGCTTCAACTGGAAATGGAACATATTTTGGCGATTGTTCCACAAGTTCTCGCGGCTCGTCTTCTATGAGCAATTCAACCCGTGTGGTAATTAATGTAGGTTCAGGCGGGTATCCCTACGCTTCCAACATCATGGAATACGTAACAATCGCTACGACCGGCAATACAACTGACTTTGGCGATCTGACTGTTTCCCTTGGGGAGCGCACCGCTTGTTCGTCTTCCAACGGAGGGACTCAATAATGCCTAACTACTCCGGCATATGGACCCTCCCGCAGCAGATGCAGGCTGAAGGTGCTGGCAATTGGCCAAGCCCACCCTACGTTGGCAACATCGCTGTTGCTCATCTAGTTTCACCTTTCATCACTGCTTATACTTGGAGTGGGAGTGGTTTTGGAACTAAGTACAGTGATCCAAGTACTCTGCCTATTAACAGTGGCCTTGGTGTAGCATTTTCTCCAGATGCCGCTAACATAGCTTTAGCGTATTCGGATTATTCTTATATATATGTATATCCTTGGAATCCCGGATTTGGAACTGTATATTCTGATCCATCTACTCTACCATCTGGTACTGGCAGGAGCGTTTCGTTTTCACCAAGCGGTAATGACATAGCCGTAGCACATGATGGTTCTCCATACATATCGGTGTATCCTTGGAGTTCTGGATTTGGAAGTAAATATTCTGATCCATCTACTCTACCAACTGGTATTGGAAGGAGTGTTAAATTTTCGCCAAGCGGTAATGACATTGCTTTAGGGTTTAATGCTTCTACTCCATTCATATATGTATATCCTTGGAGTTCTGGATTCGGAACTAAATATTCTGACCCATCTACGCCACCAACTGGCAATGGCCTTGGTGTAGCATTTTCTCCAGATGGTGCTAACATAGCTGTATCGCATAGCGTTTCTCCATACATATCGGTATATCCTTGGAGTTCTGGATTTGGAACTAAATATTCTGACCCATCTACGTTGCCGACTAATGTTGGCTATAGCGTAGCATTCAGCCCCGATGGAAATGCTATTGCTGTTGGTCATCAAACTTCACCTTACATCACTGCTTATCCTTGGAGTGCTAGTGGCTTCGGAACTAAATATGCTAATCCATCTACGTTGCCGACTAATATTGGCTATAGCGTAGCATTCAGTCCCGATAGTGCTTCTATAGCTGTTGCTCATGACGCTTCACCCTACATCACTGCGTATCCTTGGAGTGGTAGTGGTTTCGGAACCAAGTACAGCGATCCAAGTACGTTGCCTACTGGCAATGGCCGTGGCGTAGCATTTTCACCAGCAGTATAAACCAAGAGGGGAATAACATGGACAAGAGTGAGATAATAAAGACTAACTACGAAGCGCGCGAGAACGAAGTGATGGGTTATCAGATCAACATTGATAACTACACCTTGGCGCTTCAGAAGATCAGCGAACTGCCGCAGGATGAGCGGGAAGAACTTGCTGAGTTTGAGAAGCAGATAACCAGCCTATTGGCATCTGAGAAACTGGAACAGAAGAAGTCAAAGATCATGCTCTCTGTTCTTAAAAGCCAAATGGAGTGACTCCAATGTATGCAAAGGTATCATCAAACGATACTGTCATTAAGTACCCATACACGCTTGCTGATCTGAAAAGAGATCACGCCGCTGAAGGGTTTAAGAAGATGCCAGCAGATGACGTGCTGGCAACCTTTGGTGTTGTTCCGGTGAATCCGACCCGTGAACCGGACCATGACAGCACCACCCAGTGGGCTGTGTGGGGTACTCCTGCTAAGGTAAATGGCGTTTGGCTGCATGTGTGGAACATTGTCCCACTGAGTGCAGAAGAAACCGCCAATAGGGTTGCAGCTTTGCAGAACAATGTCCGCAGCACAAGGGACGATCTCCTCAAGGAGTCGGACTGGACGCAGATTGCTGATGCCCCATCCGGCGGTGCATGGGCTGGGGTGGATAAGGCAGCTTGGGCGACATATCGCCAGCTGTTGCGTGATGTCCCTGCTCAGTCCGGTTTCCCTGCTAATGTTACATGGCCTGTAAAGCCGGAGTGATAGAATGTCCAAGAGTTGGCCCGGTTCCTTAATTACCAAGACGCCTGTAACACCTGCTGGTCCGTATCAAGATGGTGCGGCTCCGGGCGTATGGACGTTATATGAACAGGCATATTGGCAGAAGCAGGGGCTTTGGCCAATACCGGGGAATATTGCTCCGATTGGTTTGTTTGCGGGTAATAATAATTTAAGTAATATCATTGATAAAATAATCATACCTACTACCGGCAATGCGGTAGATGTAGGTGATTTAACCGTTGCTAGGCGGCTTGGGGCGGCAGTTAGCTCAAATTCTAGAGCTGTTTTCGGAGGTGGTTATACTAGCACAGCAGTGCGTTCTGCGGTAATAGACTATGTTAATTATGCATCTTTAGGTAACGCTTCTTCTTTTGGATCTCTTTACAACGGGGCTCTAAACTATATCGGCGGCGCTTCAAACTACATACGTGGTATTTTTGCGGGTGGAACCACAGGTACATCAGATACAAACGTCATGAGTTATGTGACGATTTCTAGCGCCGGAAATTCCGTAGATTTCGGAGATCTAACAACTCCTGCTAATGGAGTTGCGGGGTGCGCGTCCACCACGCGGGCAGTTTTCGGAGGTATGCAGGCTGCCGGAGTAGAAAGTAATGTGATACAATACGTAACAATTGCATCAACCGGCAACGCTCTTGATTTTGGTGACTTGACACTTGCTAGATACGCAGGTGGAGGTGCGGCTTCATCTACTAGAGGCTTGTTTGCTGGTGGGTTCACCAGTGGCGGCGCTGTAAATGTTATTGATTACATAACCATAGCTACCGCGGGTAATGCTACAGACTTCGGCGACTTAACGGTTTCTCGGTATGCTCTTTCAGGGGCTTCTTCTACATTGAGGGCTGTTTTCGGAGGTGGGACACCATCCGGTGCAACTATTGATTATGTAACGATTGCTTCAACAGGTAATGCAATTGATTTTGGAGATTTAACCTTATCTATAACTGGAACCTTCGGTTGTTCCAACGCCGCCGATGCAGTCCAACCCACGCCGACAAGTTCTGCTATGGGTGTCTTTGTTGGGGGCGGGGGTGCGGGTTCTTCATATCAAAGTGCAGCTCAATACATTAACATAGCAACTACTGGCGATGCTGTTATGTTTGGGGATCTTGGTCTAAAAAATTCAGGTGCTGCTGGTTGCGGATCTTCAACACGGGGAATATACGCAGGTGGCTATATCAGTAGTCCGGTAGGGAATACTAATACAATTGGTTATATAACTTTTACTACTCTTGGTACTTTTAGTGATTTTGGAGATACAACTGTAAAATATAGAGATGGTTGTGGAATTAGCAACGAAACCCGAGGTGTTTTTGCAGGAACGCAAGACGGGGCTGGTTCTAATTCAATTGAATATATAACTATAGCGTCTACAGGTGATTCTTCAGATTTTGGTGATCTTCTACAAGTATTATATGCGCAAGGAGGCGCTGGTTCTTCTACAAGAGGAATTTTCTTTGGAGGATACCTTGTTGGTGGACCTTCTATAAACGTAATACAATATATTACTTTAGCTTCCGCAGGTGATGCTACTGATTTTGGTGATCTTATTGGTGGCCCTTCATTCCATAATTGTGCTGGTTCATCATCAACAAGGGCAGTTACATCATTACAGAGATATAACAATAGTGCTTCTAATGTTCTGCAATATGTAACAATTGCTTCTACTGGAAATGCCACAGATTTTGGAGATTTAACTTCTAATCGTCAGCAAAGTGGATGTGTTTCATCTTCTATAAGATTTGTTGTTACAGGAGGTTCTTCTGGCGGAAATATGGATTATGTAAATATAGCTTCCACGGGTAATTCAGTAAATTTCGGTACTTTATTCTGTGGTGGCACAGGTGGCATACAATCTGAAAATACTACTGAAGGAATATCTAATGCCCACGGCGGGCTGTAGCCGATAAGAGAGGGGAACTATGAACGATCTAATTATCCAGAATATTCAGACTGGATTAACTACATCCAAGCCTGAATACACTCAAATGCTGACTAACATTGCTGATAAGATGCCAGCAGTGGAACAGGCCACAAGTAACTTCCATAAGTCACATTCTCAGTTTATGGGCGTTACACTGGACGTTACGGCAATCACGCCGATCCGATCCATCAAGCATACTCTTGCTGAGATTGATCGTACCCGTGCTGCGTTGCAGGAAGCCTATATCAACATGAAGAAGAAAGATGTTGAGTATAGGAAGAAACAGGCAGAACTGGACAAGGTGGAAGATCCATTTGACCGGGAGATGCTAGAAGTAGAAATCATGGAAATTGAGAGCCACCGGAAGGGAACTCAAGATCACATGAATGGCGCTATCCGTAAAATGAATTTCTTCGTCAACCAGTATGATAACCTGATGAAAAAGGTTGGTAAGACTGAGTTGACCGAGGAGGATTACGAGCGGGAAGAAGCCCGTTATCACATCATGACTTGCATGAAACAGGCCCTAAATGCGGCCCGCAGCAGGAATGGGGTGATTGACGAAGGTAACATGATTTACTTGTTTGATCTTGGCATTAACGCTGCACAGGCTCAGGCTGAAGTATTTGCTTACCTTAACCTAGAGAATGAAATGATTGGTAAGGGCGTTGCTCCTACCCATGAGATGACGGTGAAGTGGCTAGAGGCATGTGCCGATAAATGGGCAGATGATCCTGCTAAGTTTGCTCAGTACCGTGGGTTTGACGTGTTTGATCCGTCCTCCCTAACCAATGTTCCCCGGCTGGAGGCAAAATAATGCATCTGGTTGTGGGAACCCCGATGTATGGGGGGATGTGCTGTAGTGAGTACGTCCAGTCTCTTATGGGCCTCCAAGATGCAATGCACCAGTATGACCACAAGGTAACGTGCATATTCTTGGGTAATGAGAGCCTGATCCAGCGGGCTAGAAACACAATTGTGTGGCATTTCCTTCAGACGGATGCCTCACATTTGCTGTTTATGGACGCTGACCAGCGGTTCAAGCCTAACGATGTGGCTAAGATGCTAAAAGCAGACAAGCCTATTATTGGCGGCCCGGTCCCTATGAAGGGGATAAACTGGGATGCTGTGCGCTCTGCGGCCATTTTGAACCAGCCGGATCTCTCTGCTGTGTCAGGGATATTTAACCTGAATAAGTTGGAGGGGCACGATATGATTGCCCCGGACCAGCCGTTTCAGGTCAAACACATAGGGACAGGCTTCATGCTGATTCGGCGTGATGTCTTTGATGATTTATCTGACAAAGTAGGGTATTATACCAATGGCGGCAGCACTATCCCGCCAACGGCTGAAGTCGGAGACTACTTCCAAGTGAAGGTCAAAGACGGAGAGTTGCTGTCTGAGGACTACAACTTTTGTAGTATGTACCGAGAAATGGGGGGGACTGTTTGGGCTGCACCTTGGTGTGAGGTGGGGCATTTTGGGGCGTATTGCTTTAGTGGGCAATATTCAAAAGGAGCCGATAATGTATCAGGTAATGAAATACCGCTTAACGGCGGAAGGTACCGTCCCGGATTTTCTATATCTTGGCAATGACGGTGTTGGCGGCGTCTATGTAGTCCCTGATCCGGCTACTCCTTCTCCCCGTGATATGGTTATGATTGGCATAACCAATGATGGGGCTACTGGTGACTTTGAAGTAGTCCCCGATAAGGTTTCTCTCCAGTCATATTTGGCTACAGTTGGTGCTGATTGGACGCAGCCTGATCCAAGTCAGCCAAATGACCCCACTGCTACGATACCGTTTGATCCGGCAGCAGCAGCTACATGGGTCTGGGACCGCCACGATGCTCTAAATGGAGCATAAAAATGGCTACGCAAACTATCATTAATGTCCTTTTGGGTCTGGCATTGGCTGGTATTGGGTGGTTTGCGCGGGAGATTTGGGGCGCTACAAAAGAGTTGCGGGAAGATCTGCATAAGCTAGAGGTGCAGCTTCCTGCAAACTACATCCAGAAGAATGAATTTCGTGATGAAATGAAGGAAGTTAAGGGTATTTTGAATGAAATATTCAGGAAAATTGACGATCTAGGCACCCGCAAAGCGGACAAATGATGGAAATAGACGTTGAGAAAGCTACTAAGGGGGTGGGATTAGTAACGGCCATATTTGCTATGGTCGGTGGTGGCTATGCTGTGACTGACAAGGCGGGGTTCTTTAAGAAGCCTATTCTTGAATGGGCACCAGAGTATTTCAGTATCTCCGATGGACCGGCTAACGGCTCTTTCCGAGTAGTCGTAGCAAGGAAGAAGTATCGGGACTGTGACGTAACCAAGTTTGCCTTGGAGGTTAAAGACTCCAATTACGTTGTCCATAAGGCCAAACCGTCTATTCCCAGCTTTAGTGGCCCTGCTACGAAGGAAATAGATAAGTTTGCGTATTCCATCACAATTGAGAACCCGCAGAATGTAGCTAAGGGGGAAGCTATGTTGCTGGCGCACATTGGGTACAAATGTCCTGAAGGAGAACAGGTCGTAAATTACCCAAGCCACCCTAATCTTACATTTAATGTGGAGTAGCCCCCATGAGCAATTCAGCATCCCTGATTGAGGCGCTTGGACGCCGCGGGAATAAGAATTTTGTATCCGGCTTGGCGGCCTGTGCGGATGGTATTCTGGAACAATATGACATCAATACGCCGTTGAGAAAGGCCCATTTCTGGGCTCAGGCTGCGCATGAAACGGCTGGTTTCCGCTATACCCATGAGATTTGGGGGCCGACAAAGGCTCAGAAGCGGTACGAAGGTAGGCGGGATCTTGGGAATAATATACCCGGTGACGGATTTAAGTTCCGGGGCCGTGGCATATTCCAGCTTACTGGCAGGGCCAATTACCGTACATACGGTCAGAAGATAGATGTGGATCTCTTAAACAATCCAGATGCCGCAGCAGAGCCAGAAAATGCTCTCAGGATTGCTTGCGAATACTGGAAAAGCCGGAACCTTAACCAGTACGCTGATGCCAATAACATTGAAACCATAACCCGGCGTATCAATGGCGGCCATAACGGATTAGCTGACAGGAAAGCCAAGTATAAGACTGCTTGGGAATATCTGGCAGAGGACGAGGAAAGGCCGAAACCTGCCAAAACAATGGCTAAGAGCAAAGAAGGTAACGCTGCAATCATTGCGGGCGGTGCCGGTGCTGTTGCTACGGCTCAGGAGGTTATTCCGGTTATCAAGGAAGCCAATGACGCTTTGAGTGGTTTCAAAGAAGCTCTCAGTGAGCCTTTGGTTATTGCTATGGTTCTGATAGTAATAGCTGCGGCGGCTATCTGGTACTGGCGTTGGCAGAGGATGAAGGACGATGCTTAACTTTCTACTCAGCCCGTTGGCTCGGATCGGAGGTGCCGTTCTGGCTGTTTTGACGATTATCGGCACGATTTACGGCAAGGGCCGTAGGGATGCTAGGCGCAAGATTGAGGCAGAAAACAATGCAGACATTCTGGATCGGACCCAAAAAGCTATTAGTGCTGGGGATGCTGTTAGCCGTGATCCCAGCCGGTTGCGGGAAAATGACGGGCATCGTCGGGACTAACACCAGCGTCTGTTCTGTTTGGAAACCGATAGGCTGGTCTAAAAAAGATACAGATCAGACTATTGTTGAGGTTAAGGTAAATAACGCTCGGCGTGAGGGGTGGTGCCAGAGCAACAAATAGATGTTATAATGCCAAAAAGAGGCGTTCCCCATGACCACCGGCCTTACCTATAGCCAATTCAAGACGCAGATTGCCACTCTTGCTGTGGTGGATGAGACTGACCCGGCGTTCATAACGATCCTGCCGCAAGCCATTACCTATGCCGAAAACCGGATGTACCGGGACTTGGACTTGCTGCAAACGTCCACGGCTATCACCGGCTATAATGTGGCTACCGGCAACCGCAAGATCACCCTTCCAGAGGGTACGATTGTGGTTCTGGAACAGGTGAATATCATTACTCCGGCTGGTCAGACTAACCCTCAGTTCGGTAAGCGGAACCCATGTCTGCCGGTGACAAAAGAGTATTTGGATGCCGTATATGGGGACTCTACCGTAACGGGATTGCCTAAGTATTTTGCCCCATTTAATGACAATCTGTACCTTGTTGGGCCGTTCCCAGACAACAATTACTATGTTGAAATTGTTGGAACTTATCGTCCTGCCAGTCTGTCGGCAACCAATACAACTACGTTTATCAGTCTGTATCTGCCGGATGTGATGCTTATGGCGTCCATGATTTATATCTCTGGCTACCAACGAAACTTTGGCCGCCAGTCAGATGACCCTGCTATGGCTCAGTCTTATGAGAGCCAATATCAGGCGTTGTTGAAAGGGGCTATGGTTGAGGAGTTTAGGAAGAAGTTTGAAAGCTCTGGCTGGACTAGCCAGATACCTTCTCCCATTGCTTCTCCGTCTAGGGGGTAACAGATGCCCCATACCGCACTTAAACTTATTCCCGGCGTAGATCAGAACAGAACTCCGACTCTTAACGAAGCGGCTATTTCTGAAAGCAATCTGGTTCGGTTTGTTCCCGACCGGCAGGGGCTTGGGCTTGTCCAGAAACTAGGTGGTTGGACGAAATTCAATCCAGATCCGGTTGGGTCTAGGGTTCGGTGCCTATGGGCTTGGGAAGATACCAATACGCAGTCCTATTTGGCGGCTGGTGCGGAAACTTCTCTATCTTACTATTTGAACGGTAATAGGGTTACGATTACCCCCCGTGGCCAAACAGTTAATACAACTGTAGATTTTTCTACGACTGCCGGTAGCAGTACTGTTACGGTTACGGATGTTGGCCGCAATGCCAATGATTATGATGATGTCTGGATCCAGACCCCCATTGCTGTGGGTGGTCTTGTGCTATTTGGCCTTTATCAGTGCCAAAATCCAGCATCTAGCGCAAATACCT